>LNAP01003232.1_pt1 | contig 15622 bp, 13 predicted proteins | sample 602601 | NCBI WGS metagenome assembly LNAP01 (sample SAMN02440304, study PRJNA202911) | soil metagenome | biome: Subtropical and temperate rainforests or woodlands; isolation source: soil samples (1 kg each in a 20% v/v slurry with milli Q water) were... ...
ACCGCCGACACCGGCATCATGTGCGCCAGGTTCAGCGTCGAGACGATGGGCTGGCGCACGTTCGCGTAGGCGTTGCCGGGAATGGACGATAGCCACGCATCCACGGCGTTGAGGGTCTCGGGGATGGTGACGAACCCGCGCCCTTGGATGACGCGCTCCACCATGCGCAGCTTCTCGTCGGCCACGGCCGGGTCGGCGTCGAGCACCGTCACCGTGGCGGTGAGATAGCCGAACGCGACTTGATCGCTGCCCAGTTCCTGCAAGGCCGCGTCGGCATCGGCGGCCTTGTTGCTGGCGTCGGTATCGACCAGCGGGCTTTCCTGCTGGAAGATCGTCTCGCGCAGCAGCGCGACGACGTTCTTCCTTTTCGCAAACCACTGGCGGCGCAGGCGGCCCAGTTCCTTTTCCGCCTCGGCTTTGTCCATGCAGAGGAAGCGCGTGCTCCAGCGGTAGGCAAAGCCCAGGCGGTTGAGGTCGTCCAGCAAGCCCGGCCAGGTCGAGGTCGGAAAGCCGCGCACCGACACCACGCGCAGGTGCTGGTCGCCCAGCGTGGGCGCCAAGCCACCGACCAGTGCCGAATCGGCCAGCAGCGCGTCCAGATGGAAAGGCACTTCGGGAACACCGATGCGATAGCGCCGCGTCGAGACGGTCGCGTGCAGGTAGGTCAGCGTCTGGCTGTCGTCCAGCCACGCAATCTCCGGCATCACGCCATCGAGAAGGTCGAAGATGCGTTCGGTTTCGGCGCCGAACGCGGTCAAGTGTTCACGCCAGTCCACGCCGGCGGTCGGTGTGTTCTCGTAGAGCAGCTTGGCCGCGCGGGCGCGGGATTCCTCCGGCGGCAGGTATTGCAGCGTGAAGTGATAGCCGCTCTCGAAATGGTTGCCGGATTCCTCGAAGGTCGCGCGCCGTTCCTCGTCCACCAGCCACGACAGCGGTTCGGGAAAGTCCGAGTGCGGATAGTCCGCCGCCGGCAGGCGCTCGGCTTCGACGAACAGTGCCCAGCCGGCACCGAGGCGGCGCAGTGCGTTGTTTAGGCGCGCAGTCTTGGCGATCAGTTCGCCTTGCGTTGCGCTTTCCAAGTCAGGCCCACGGAACCGCGCCGTACGTTGAAAACTGCCGTCCTTGTTCAAGACGACACCCGGCGCGACCAGGCCGGCCCACGGCAGCCAGTCGGCGAGCAAGGCTGGGCGCTGGCGGTATTCGGCGAGGTTGAGCATTGCGGCGTCCTCCCGTCACACGTCCAGCAGCGGCTTGTGCTTGAGGTGCTTGGCGAACACCTGCATGAACTGCGGATCGACGCGCGCACCCCACACCGCCAGCGAATGGCCGACGATCCAGAGCACGACACCGGGAATCCAGAGTTGCAGGCCCAAGCCCACGGCCGCGGCCAGCGTCCCGTTGGCGATCGCCACGGTGCGCGGCGCACCGCCCAGCAGGATCGGCTCGGTCAGCGAGCGATGCAGAGGCACCTCGAAGCCAGGCAGGTCGGTGGTCGTGCTCATACGACGGCCCCGCCGGAGAAACTGAAGAACGACAGGAAGAAGCTCGATGCCGCGAACGCAATGGACAGACCGAACACGATCTGGATCAGCTTGCGGAAGCCGCCGCTGGTGTCACCGAACGCAAGTGCGAGGCCGGTGGCGATGATGATGATGACCGCGACGATGCGCGCGACCGGACCTTGGATAGATTCGAGGATGGATTGCAGCGGCCCTTCCCAGGGCATCGAGGAACCGGCGGCTTGTGCCGTGCCGGCGGTCGCCAGCATGACGGTCGCCGACAACAGGCCGTGGTGCGCCGGGCCGACCAGGCGGCGCAGGCGTGCGGGGATGGAAACCGGATTTACGGAAAAGCGGAAAGCATGGGCGTGCGTCTGCGTCATGGCAGTTCTCCAAGGTGGTTAGGGGACGGGGAAGAAAGCGGCACTTCTGGAAGCGGCTGCTCCAGCGCATCTGCCAGGCGATAGCCCACGCCGTCGAAGCCAAAGACGCGGGCGATGCTCTCGATACGACGGCGCCGGCCACGGCCGGCGATGTGGATGACGACATTGACCGCCTCGGCGACGAGCGCCCGAGGCGGGTTCACGGCGACTTCGAGAATCAGTTGCTCCAAGCGCAGGAGTGCGCCGAGCGCGGAGCCGGCGTGGATCGTGGCGATGCCGCCAGGATGGCCGGTGCCCCACACCTTGATGAGATCCAGCGCCTCGCCGCCACGCACTTCGCCGACGATCACGCGGTCAGGGCGTAGGCGCATCGTTGCGCGTACCAGCTCGGTCATCGACACGACGCCGGCGCGGGTGCGCAGCGGTACGTGGTCACGCGCCGTACACTGCAATTCGATGGTGTCTTCGAGTACCAGCACGCGGTCGCCGGTGGCGGCGATCTCTGCGAGCAAGGCATTGGCGAGCGTGGTCTTGCCGGTGCTGGTGCCGCCGGCGATCAAGATGTTCTGCCGTTCACGCACGGCGACGCGCAGGAACTCGGCCTGTTCGACGGTCATCATTCCGTCGGTGACGTAGCGATCCAGCGGGATGACGCCGACAGCGCGCTTGCGCAGCGCGAAGGCTGGCCCCGGCGCAGCCGGTGGCAGAATGCCCTCGAAGCGTTCGCCGGTTTCCGGCAACTCGGCGGTCAGCAGCGGCTGCCCGCGATGCACCTCCGCGCCGACATGTGCGGCGATCAGGCGAATGATGCGTTCGCCGTCTTCCTCGGGCAGTTCCGCGCCCAACGGCGCGCGGCCCGAAGAGAGGCGATCGACCCATAGCGTGCGGTCGGGGTTGAGCATGATTTCCACCACGTCGGGGTCTTCGAGCGCGGCGGCGATCAGTGGCCCCATTGCCGTGCGCAACATGCGTATGCGGCGGTCGAGCGACGTGGTGGCGAAGGACTGCGGTTGCGTGCTCATGAGGCACGCTCCTGCGCTTCGGCCAGCGCCGCCGCGTCATCGAGCCGCGCGGCGTCGGGATTCAGTTCCTCCACCACGTCGCGCACGAGGCTACGTCCGCGCATCAAGTGGCGGCCGAGCTGTTCGACGAACTGCTCGAAGCGCGCCTTGCCCTGCGCGCGGGCCGCTTCCTGATGCGCCTCGGGAACCGGCGTGCTGACCGTCAGGAAGTAGCGGACGAACAGCGCCAGCGTCTCGATCTCGATGGTCTGGTCGCGCTCCAGCCGCTCGAACTGGCGCGACAGGCGATCCAGCCGCTTGGCGATGGCCGCCTCGCGCCGGTCGCCCGCGTCCGGCGACAACCAGGACGCCAGAGCCGCCGCCACGATGGAGGACTTGGACACGCCTTTCTTGGCGGCCAGCTCATCCAGGCGGCGGGCATGCTCGGGCTGGATGAACAGGTTGAGGCGGTACTGGCTCATAGCTGGATTCCGTCGTCGGGGTCGAGGGAAGCCAGCCGGGCGACGCGCTGCATGGCAGGATCGAACTGGCGAGGGAGCACGGGCTGTAGGTCGTCGTCATCGAGCAGCGACAAGTCGTTGTATGCAGGCTCTTGTTCGGGGCTGTAGGTGACGGTCTCGAAGAGTTCAGGCTGGCGGCGCTGGCCGCCATCGTCGACGCTGCCGGCCGGGTCATCGTCAAAACCCGCAGTCGCAGGTGTCGGCACGTCAGGCATGGCCAGACCGCTCCAATCGTCCGCGCGCGCCTGCGGTGCGTCGGCGTAGCGCCCGGCCACGAGGACTGGTGGCGGTAGCACGCGCCGCTTGAAGTTGGCATCGCTGTAGTAGCGCAGCTTCCTGGCTTTGATCGGCGCGACGCTGGACACCATCACCACCGCCTCGTCGGGCGGCAGTTGCATCACTTCGCCCGGCGTCAGCAGCGGCCGCGCCGTTTCCTGGCGTGACACCATCAGGTGCCCCAGCCACGGCGCAAGCCGATGGCCCGCGTAGTTGCGCTGCGCGCGCAGTTCGGTCGCGGTGCCCAGTGTCTCGGAAATGCGCTTGGCCGTGCGCTCGTCGTTGGTGGCGAAGGTCACGCGCACATGGCAGTTGTCCAGGATGGAATGGTTCTGCCCGTAGGCCTTGTCGATCTGGTTGAGCGACTGCGAGATCAGGAACGCGCGCAGGCCGTAGCCGGCCATGAACGCCAGGGCCGACTCGAAGAAATCCAGCCGGCCCAGCGCGGGGAACTCGTCGAGCATCAGCAGCAGTTTGTGACGCCGCTGCACTCCATCGCTGCCGTCGAGCGATTCGCTCAGGCGCCGGCCGATCTGGTTGAGGATCAGTCGGATCAGCGGCTTGGTGCGGCTGATATCCGAAGGCGGCACCACTAGGTATAGCGATACCGGATGCTCGGCGGCGATCAGGTCGGCGATGCGCCAGTCGCAGCGCGAGGTGACCTGGGCCACCGTGGGGTCGCGGTACAGCCCCAGGAACGACATAGCGGTGCTCAACACCCCCGAGCGTTCGTTCTCGCTCTTGTTGAGCACCTCGCGGGCGGCGGACGCCACCACCGGATGCGTGCCGTCGCCCAGATGCCGCGTCGTCATCATCTGGTGCAGCGTCACCTCGAACGGGCACGCCGGATCACTCAGGAAGTTGGCGACGCCGCGTAGCGTTTTGTCCTCGCCCGCGTAGAGCACGTGCAGGATGGCTCCGACCAGCAACGCGTGCGAGGTCTTCTCCCAGTGGTTGCGGCGCTCCAGCGCGCCTTCCGGGTCGACCAGGATGTCGGCGATGTTCTGCACATCGCGCACCTCATGCGCGCCCCGGCGCACCTCCAGCAGCGGGTTGTAGGCGGCCGAAAGCGGATCGGTGGGGTTGAACAGCAGGCAGTGCGAGAAACGCGAGCGCCAGCCGGCGGTCAGGTTCCAGTTTTCGCCCTTGATGTCGTGGATGACCGCCGAGGCCGGCCAGCTCAGCAATGTGGGAACCACCAGGCCGACGCCCTTGCCGGAGCGAGTCGGCGCGAAGGCCAGGACATGCTCCGGCCCCTCGTGGCGCAGATACTGGTGGTCATGCCGCCCGAGGAAGACACCAGTTGGCCGATCCAGGCCCGCCTTGTGGATGTCGGCGGTCTCGGCCCAGCGCGCCGAGCCATAGGTCGTGACCAGGCGTGATTGGCGCGAACGCCTGATCGACATGGCGATGGCGACGCCCACGGCGACCATGCCGCTGGCGGCCGCAATGGCGCCACCGATGTCGAAGACCTGCGGCGCATAGGCGCCGAAGAAGAACCACCAGTCGAACAACCGCCAGGGGTGATAGACCGGCGTGCCGAAGCAGTCGAACCAGGGCGAACCCAGGCGTACCTGATAGCCCAGGGCGTCGGCTGTCCATTGTGTGGCGGCCCACACGCCGGTGATCACGATGCCGAATACCGCGACGATATGTCCGAACAGCACGTTCGTCCCTTGCATTGCCCTGCTCCCAATCTCTCCTGTAAATGCAGCGAAAATGCTGGCTGCGCGGTCGAGATTCGGTGCTGGGTCAGTGCCGGTCAAAGACCTTTATCAGGATAAAACTGGACTGGAACGCATCAATTCATGCGAGAGCGAATGCAGAGAAACCGTCGCAAGCACGAGCGCAGTGCGGCGTGCCGAGCGAGAAAGTGGACGATTCGCGCGGATAGCCAACGATCAGAACTTGGGCAGTTCCTTCGGTGGTGTGTAGGGCACTGTCCCATCGCCATAGAAGCGCTTGCGCGTGGCTTCGGCGACGCGATTGCACAGCCCGTCACCCAACTGGGCACGGTCGAGCTTGCACTGCTGGCGCAGTTCCTTCAGCCGCGCAGGATCAGCCGCAAGCTCGTCAACAGTGGGCAACGCCGACGGCACCGGGGCGTCGGGCTGGCCGCAGGACGTGAGGGCCAGGACACATAGAAACGGCATGACCTTCTTCATGGCTCGATTCCCTCCAAGGTATTGGTCTGGCTGGGTGATCTGGACTAGGTGTCCTCCGATGATTGGATAGCCTGTACCCGCTCGATGAAGCGAGCCAGCGGCGCCGATGGTTCGCGCGTCGAATGCAGCAGATAGGTCGTAAGTTCGGGAGAACATCCCGCCAATGGTCGGCCAACAATGCCGGACTCTCGGCTGGCCGCGATGCACGACTCTCCGGTCAACCCCAAAGCAAAACCGGCTGCCACGAGCGCCATCATCAGGTCGCAGGAGGCTACCTGTTCCGCGACCAGCGGCTCTGCTTCAGCCTGACGCAGGAAGCGCTCAACCTGACGCGCATAGCCTTCACACGCCTGTGGATCGCACAGCACCAGCGGGTAGCGCAGCAGTTCCTCCAACGGGATGCGTTTGTAGGACAGGATGGGATGGCGCTCCGGCACTGCCACCAGCAGCGGATCGCTCCAGGCCGCAGTGGCTACGACGTCATCGCCGACCTCATCCGACTGGGCGAACCCCACGTCATACAAATCGTCGTGCAGCCCCTTAATCTGCTGCGACAACGGCACTTCAGACAGGCGAATCTCGACTTCCGGCTCCTCTTGCCGGCATAGCGCCAGAAACGAAGAGAAACGCGACGGAGATATCCCGTCCGAGAGGGCTACCCGCAGTTGACCGCGGAACCCGTTGGCGGCGGCCCTCACGCTGTCACGCGCCTGTTGCAATGCAGTAAAGACGCGCGGCACATGCTCTAGGAACAGTCGTCCGGCATGCGTGAGCCTCGTGCTCCGCGTGGTCCGCAAGAAGAGCTGCGTGCCCAGTTCTTCCTCAAGCTCCTTGATCGCTCGTGACAAAGGTGACTGTTCGATGTGCAGCCGCTCAGCAGCCCGCGCAAAGTGCAGCTCCTCGGCAACAGCAATGAAGCAGCGAAGATGACGAAGCTCCATGTATGCGTCTCCTTCCATGTATCACAGCCAGATGGGATGGCAGCAGAAGCCCCCTACCAAAGGCAACTACATCAAGTGACGATTTCCTTGGAACGGCTCGCCTCCGAAATTGCTTCCTGAGTGCTGGCCGGCAAGCTCGATCTCTTGAATCGCTTCCTAAATCTGTGCTCTCACCGGTTCAGAGCTAGATATCTGGCCAAGAAGCTCGGTTTTTGCCTTGGCTATCGCTGCGGCCAAAGGTCGAAGATGCACTCAGCTCCACAGTGAGGTTGTGGGTCAGGCCAAGCGAGACGCCCCCGCCAATAACTCCGTAGTCACGCGATTCGGAATCCTCTACCGTTGTACCGATTGGCAGCAGCGGCGCTTGTTTCAGTGTCGTAGTACACAGGCTCTGCACCGTTCTGACGCCAAAGAGCCTCACGACCTCAAGCTCTTCAAAAATAAGACTGCAAAAAGGCGCAACGGCTCGCCGTGGCGCTCAAGCTTGGCCCGCAACACTGCCCCCTCCCAGCCGATCCAGAAAAAAGCAGCCCAGCTTGCGCAGTCGATCGACTCGGAAACTTCACCCGCACTCTTCGCAGCCTCCAGGCAGCGTTCAAAACGTATCTGCCAGTCAACCAACACGTTGGTCAGTTGAGCGCGAAATGATTCGGGAAGCGCCCCCATTTCCTGCCCCAGATTGCCCACTAGGCAACCCCGACTAAAACCGAAGCGCTCCATGCCGCGCTCCGCATCCTGGCAAAAGGCCTCAATCCGAGTGAGCGGAGCGAGACTTTCATCCAGAAGAAACCGATCTAGCTTGCGGACAAAATATTGGGCGTACAGATTGATCAGCTCGGTACCAAACGCCTCCTTGCTCGCAAAGAAGTGATAGAAGGAGCCCTTAGGCACGCCGACCGACTTGAGCACTTCATCAATGCCCGTTGCCGAAAATCCTTTCTCGGTCAAAGCGGCCACGCCGGCGCGACAGAGGCTTTCACGTGTTTCACGGTAGTCGCCAGCGGCTTTCGCCGGTCGACCACGCTTGCGAGGAGTAGCGTGTATTTTTTCCATGCTCAATTATTAGACTGATCGTCTACAAAAAATCAACCGTTTCTTCAAATCAACTACGGCTTGAAACCCCTTATTTCGAGATGGGCATCGCAAACTCTGCGCCTTGGGCAATGCTTTCCGGCCAGCGCTGCATGACCGACTTCTGCTTGTGTAGAAGTGCACGCTCTCTTCGCCATAGGCGTGCATGATGCCAACGCGGGTGAAGCACGCCATGCCGTTGTCAAACTCGTGATCGTCAACAACGCGTCCGTCCTTCATAACCCGACTCGATGTATTCGGCGATGCGTGCATGCGCAGCAGCCGTCACGATAGGGACTATTTCAGCATCCGGGTCAGTGCCGTTAGGACCGAAGCGACCTTAGCAAGTCCCAATAGGGAATCATCACATCGACCTGGGACCGACCATGCCCCCCCCAGGATTCGCGAAGCACGAGCTTCAGCGGTTCACGTCCACCACTAAACGTCCCCTCACTTTTCCTTGCAGCAGGTCCTGCGCCGCCTGGAGGCTTTGTTCCAAGGTGATCTCGCGGGTGATGTCGGTGAGTTTCTCCAGGTCCAGCTCGGCGCACAGCCGGCTCCAGGCTTCGACCCGTCGCAGGTAGGGCTGCGTCACACTATTGACCCCCAAAAGGCTGACACCTCGAAGGATGAAGGGCGCGACGGTTGCCGGCAGGTCCATGCCTTGGGCCAGGCCGCACGCGGCGACCGCCCCTTCGGCCTGGGTGCCTGCGCAGACATTCGCCAAGGTATGGCTGCCAACCGAGTCGATTGCCGCAGCCCAGCGTTCCTTGCCAAGGGGACGCCCCGGTTCGGAGAGTTCGGCCCGGTGGATGATCGTTTCCGCGCCCAGTTGCTTGAGGTACTCGGCCTCCTCGGGCCTGCCCGTCGCGGCGATGACCGAATAGCCGTTGCGCGCCAGGAGTGCGATCGCGAAGCTGCCCACGCCGCCATTGGCACCGGTGACCAGTACCTTGCCGTGGTCTGGCCGCACACCGTGGCGCTCCAGGGCCATCAGGCACAGCATCGAGGTGTAGCCAGCGGTGCCTATGGCCATGGCCTGCCGTTCGGTCATGCCCAGAGGCAACGGAATCAGCCAGTCACCTTTGACCCTGGCTTTCTGCGCCAAGCCTCCCCAGTGGGCTTCCCCCACGCCCCATCCGTTGAGCAGCACCTTATCGCCAGGCCGGTAGCGGGAATCCGTGCTCGCTTCCACGGTGCCGACGAAATCGATCCCCGGCACCATCGGGAACTGCCGCACCACCGGCCCTTGGCCGCAAATGGCCAACCCATCCTTGTAGTTGAGCGTGCTATAGGACACCCGCACGGTGACATCACCGTCGGGCAGCTGCTCGTCACTCAGGTCGGCCAGCCGGGCCTGGTACGCCGAAGCGTCCTTGTCGACCACGATTGCCTTGAACACGCTCACCTCCATTTAGACCGATCGTCTATAAAATCACCCAAAAAAGATCTGCGCGGATGCCAGATCTCATGGGGGCATATTTAGACCGATCGTCTTTAAAGTCAAGCAATCGCTTCTCTTGAGGCATACCGGATCGCAGGATGGGGTGAATCGCATGGGGAGAAGAACATAAAAACTACATATTGACATATCTCAATATGTCAAATAGCCTAAATTTGAAACCCACCCCCAAGTACCTCAGGAGGTACCCCATGCAAGCGTCCAGCAATACCCGTGCGAACTACCGTCCCGACATGAGCTACGGCCTATTCATCGACAACCAATGGGTTGCCGGTGAAAGCGGCGAAACCCTCGACATCCTGAACCCCGCCAATGGCGACATCATCACCCGCATCCCGAATGCCACGGCCGTCGACGTCGACCATGCAGTACAAGCCGCGCAACGCGCCTTTGCCACCTGGCGCACGACCACCCCGATCGAGCGCGCCAATGCGCTGCTGAAAATAGCCGACCTGATGGAAGTCGACGCCGAACGGTTCTCTGCCCTGGAAACCATCGACGTAGGCAAGCCCATCCGTGAAAGCAGCACCGTCGACATTCCATTGGCGATCGATCACTTCCGCTATTTCGCCGGCGTGATCCGCAGCCACTCCGACGAGGCGGTGATGCTGGACGAGCAGACCCTCAGCATTGTGCTCAGCGAGCCACTGGGCGTCGTAGGCCAGGTGATCCCCTGGAACTTCCCACTGCTGATGGCGGCCTGGAAGATCGCACCGGCCATCGCGGCGGGCAATACCGTGGTCATCAAACCTTCCGAACTGACGCCGGTCAGCATCCTCGAACTCGCGAAGATCTTCGCCCAGGTCCTGCCGGCCGGGGTCGTGAACATCATCACCGGTACCGGCGCCACGGCGGGCCAGGCGCTGCTGGATCATCCGCACGTGCGCAAGCTGGCCTTCACCGGCTCGACCGGTGTCGGCCTTCGGGTCGCCGACGCGGCGGCGAAGAAGCTCATCCCGGCGACCCTCGAGCTGGGCGGCAAATCGGCCAACATCGTCTTCCCTGATGCCAACTGGGACAAGGCCGTGGAAGGCGCGGCGCTCGCTATCCTGTGGAACCAGGGCCAGGTCTGCGAATCCGGTGCCCGGCTGTTCGTGCACGAGTCGATCTACGAACGCTTCCTAGCTGAGGTCAAGCAGAAGTTCGAGGCCGTGCGCGTAGGTAATCCGCTGCACCCGGACACCATGATGGGCGCCCAGGTCAGCAAGACCCAGATGGAGCGAATTCTTGGCTACATCGATATCGCCAAGCAGGAAGGTGCCACGGTGCTGCTCGGCGGTGGCCGTCTGACAGGGCCTGGCTACGATGACGGCTTCTTCATCCAGCCGACCATCTTGGTCGACGTGCGCAACGACATGCGCGTGGCCTACGAAGAGATCTTCGGCCCTGTCCTGTGCGTGATTCCGTTCAAGGATGAAGCGGACGTAATTGCCATGGCCAACGACTCGGAATACGGCCTGGCGGGCGCGGTCTGGACCCAGGACATCAACCGCGCGCTGCGCGTGTCGCGGGCGGTGGAAACCGGGCGGATGTGGGTCAACACCTACCATGAGATCCCTGCCCACGCCCCCTTCGGTGGCTACAAGAAGTCCGGCCTGGGACGGGAAACCCACAAGTCGATTCTGGACGCCTACACCCAGAAGAAGAACGTCTACATCAGCCTCAACGAAGCACCGCTCGGCTTGTTCTGATCACATGTTCGTCGATTTAATCCAACACATCGAATATTCTAGATATGCAGGTAAATGAAATGAATCAGTCCGCCCTCTTCAAAACCACTCAGTTGGGCCCGTACACCCTCAAGAACCGCATCGTTCTGCCGCCGCTAACTCGTTCCCGTAGCTCTCAGCCTGGCAATATCCCGAACGATCTCATGGCCACCTATTACCGCCAGCGCACCGGGGCCGGCTTCATGGTGACCGAAGGCACCCAGATCGAACCACGTGGTCAGGGGTACGCCTGGACCCCTGGCATCCACAGCGCCGAGCAGGTCGAAGGCTGGCGCAAGGTCACCAACGCCGTTCACGCCGAAGGCGGCGTGATTTTCGCCCAGCTGTGGCATGTCGGCCGCGTGTCGCATACCACCCTGCAGCCCAACGGCGAAGCGCCGGTTGCGCCCTCGGCCATACGTGCGGACAGCGTCAAGGTGTTCATCGAGACCGGCCCCGGCGCGGGTGCACTGGCCGAACCTTCCACCCCGCGAGCGCTGTCCACAGCGGAGGTGAAGGAGCTGGTTCAGTTCTATGCCAAGGCCGCCCGTAATGCCCTGGACGCAGGTTTCGACGGCGTGGAGATCCACTGTGCGAACGGGTACCTGGTGAACCAATTCATTTCCGCCCATACCAACCTTCGTGATGATGAATATGGTGGATCGCTGCACAACCGCTTGCGCTTCCTGCGAGAAGTCACCGAGGCCGTTGCCGGCGTCGTGGGTAAGGAGCGCTTGGGCGTTCGCTTCGCGCCGCTGTTCGCCACCACCGATGAGGACCGCGTCTACCTCGGCCTGGTCGAGGACGACCCTCACCAGACCTACATCGAGGCGGTGAAGATCCTCGAAGAGGTCGGCATCGCCTACCTGTCGCTCGCAGAGGCCGACTGGGAGAACGCCCCCGAACTGCCCGAGACCTTCCGCGAGGATGTCCGCAAGACCTTCAGCGGCAAGATCCTCTATGCCGGCAAGTACACCGCGGAGCGCGGCAATCGGGTGATCCAGGCCGGCTGGGGCGACCTGATCGCGTTTGGCCGCCCCTTCATCGCCAATCCTGACCTGCCCGAGCGCATCGCCAACGGCTGGCCGCTCAACCCGGTCGACCCGACCAGCATGTATGGCGGCACCGACAAAGGCTACACGGACTACCCGACCTACCGACTCTGAGCGATCGATCCCGCGCCCTGGAGGTCCAGGGCGTGGCTCGTGCTCACCGACACAGGAAAATCGCCATGTATCAACCCAGCACAGCTTCTCACTACGAGCATCGAGGCTTCAGGCGAACCTTCAGGCAAGGCCACCTGAGCCTGGGGATGTTCTTCCCTCTGGAGGCCTTCGAAGGCGACACGCCGAGCATGCTCAACCAAGCCACACTGGCCGGGCGCGCGGAGGAACTCGGGTTCTCCGCACTCTGGTTCCGCGACGTGCCGCTCAGGGATCCAGGCTTCGGCGATGTCGGCCAGGTCTTCGACCCTTGGGTGTACCTGGGCCACATGGCCGCCCATACGACGAACATTGCGTTGGGCACCGCCTCCATCGCCCTCCCCTTGCATCATCCCCTGCACACGGCCAAGGCGGCGGCGAGCGTCGATCAGTTGAGCAACGGTCGCCTGCTCCTGGGGGTGGCTTCCGGTGACCGACCAGTAGAGTTTCCCGCCTTCAACATCGACCCCGAAAAACGCGGAGAGGTCTTTCGCGAGTACTGCGAAGTGATACGTCAGGCCCACAGCACCCGCTTCGAACCCATCCGCTGGAGTGACGGCGAATTGTTCGGCGCCGACCTCGTGCCCAAGCCCACGACCCGGGAGGTGCCGCTGTTCGTGACCGGGCACAGCCGCCAGTCGCTGGACTGGATCGCGCGCCAGAGCCACGGCTGGATCAACTATCCACGGCCGCCGAAGATACAGCGACTGATCGTGGAGGACTGGAAAGCGGCGGTCATGGCGCAGTGCGGCGCAGTTTACAAGCCGTTCGTGCAGTCACTCTACATCGACCTCGACGCCCGTTCGTCCACACCGCCGTCGCCGATCCACCTGGGGTTCCGCCTGGGCAGTACTCACCTGCGCGCGTTGCTGCAGACACTCGAGGACATCGGCGTGGATCACGTCATCCTGAACTTGAAATACGGCAGGCGACCCGCAGCTGAGGTGATCGAGGAGCTTGGCCTGTACATCCTGCCTCATTTCATGGCGCGTGCGTCCCACACATAGGCGTGAGAAAGCGCAGACAGGCACATTCGCGAACGTTTCCCGCTACGTTTCGACAGGTGCGCAAGGGGGCTCCCCAAGGGCCTTTCAATTCCTCGTGCAGGCGAGGAGAATATTGCAATATCGCGAAAAATAGGTATCGCAACCTCATGAACTTCGACATCAACGAAGTGCTCAAAGCCCTGGCGAACCCGATGCGCCTCGACATCCTCAATTGGCTCAAGGAGCCAAGGAAGAACTTTCCTGAGCAGGAAGTCGACCCGGAAACAGTCGGGGTGTGCGTGAGCATCATCCAGGAGCGCACGGGCCTTTCGCAGTCCACTACATCGCTTTACCTCACCGCCCTGCAGCGCGCACGGCTGGTGACGTCGCAGCGGATCGGCCCTTGGACCTACTACAAGCGCCACGACGAGAACATCGATGCCTTCTTCAAAGTACTGCAGGAAAAGATCTAGAGCCTTATCGGCCACCCCGCCCCTGGAACGCCTGTGCACCCTGGCCCATGCCTTCCTCCGCTCCGAGTGCGAAGAAGCGCAGATGCGCGTGGCGCTCAACGACGCCGCACCGCTGTATCGCGACGCCCCCGAGGCATGCGAGGCCAAGACCTCCTCGGAGCAGGCCATTGAGCGCTTCATGGCGGAAGTCTTGCCAGACGCCTCCCCACGGGACCGCACCCTAGCGGGCGACCTGATCACCACCACGTTGAGTTGCGTGGGCAAGCAGTTTTCCACCCCCCCGTTTGGCCGACGAAATAGAACTCTACGCAGATGCTTTAGCCGACATGATTTGCGCCTATCTCGCTGAACTTCAGCGCCCCAAGAGAAGTCGACCTGAGTTGTTGGAGACGTCTGTTGTGATGTCGCTGCTTGGATCCCGAAACTAAGACTGTTGGCTATGGCTGTAGGCCTCGTTGTGTCCCTATTTGCCAAGACGCTCCGCTACCATGAATGGTCGCGGTAATTTGCTGCCCGAGGCGCTTTTCGATGATGGGTTTCCAGGGCACTAGGCTGAATCCCTTACCGTCATCCAGCACGGCGTAACATCCGCTGGCGAGCATGACACTGCGCCGGTAGATGCCGGCTACGCGCTGCCCGTCCTCCACGGGTCGATGCTCCAACCCGGTGTCGGCGGCGATGTCCTTAGCGGCCTGGGCCAACTCCCGGTTGCGCAGCGTCACCAACAGGTTGCGCATCAGGATTACGCGTTGACCTTGCCTCTCGGCCAGTCCCTGCTCGACCAGGAAATCGGCACGCTGCTGCATGGCCTGCTTTACCTCACCAGCAAATCCGAGGTCACCCAGCCCTCTCCCACCGCCGATCAGTTGTTGGTCCAGCCAGGTGGCACCGATCACACGAGTCTGCCGTTCAATCGGCAGGTACGATTTCAGCTCCATCGCCACGCCGCCCAGGCGCTGTGCGTCGTACTGGCGACCAAGCTCGGGCAAGTTGTCCGGCACTTTCCATAGCCCTTCGGCCACGCGCTCCACAATGCCGGCACGATGCAGGGCTTCCAGGCGGCGAACGTGAGCTGCCACGACCGCCTGCGGATCGCGGCCAGCCTGTGCCTGACCCCGGGCAACCGCCAAGTGATGGTCGGTGCGATACAGGCCGTCGCTCGCCAGCGCGGCGATGGTACGGTCGGCTGCGCGTATCTCGGCCGAGCCGCGCACCTCTACCACTGACCCTGCCGGGTAGTTCGCCAGTTCGTCGCGAGCGTTGAGCGCGACGTAGTGGGCCTTGCCATCGATCCCGTCGATGACCAGATAGCCCCGGTCGCGCAGCTCGTCGGCCAGTCCCTTGGCGGCCACCCGGCCGATCACGATGCGCCCCTCCTCCCTCGGTTCGAACACCGCCAGCTCACGCGGCTGGCCACCCATGGTCCGCTGCATCGTGCGGATGATGTCGCCCCGCTCGCCCAATGTGCGCAAGGTCTTCTCAGCGTCGGCCTGGATGGCCCAGATACCAGGCTGTGTCTCGTCGGCCAAGCCCATGCGCTGCAAGCGTTGCAGGCGGCCGATCAGCAGCAAGCGCTGGCGTTGCAGGCGGGGCTCGTGGAGGCGTTCGACATGTATCTGGCCATCGTCGCCAACCTCGCGTTGCAGCGTGCGATCCAGGCTCGTCCAGCGCTCCTGCTCCACCTCGCGCTGCAAGGTCCGCTGGATCTCCAGCTCGGTGCGTGGCCCCAGCCATTCGGTGGCCAGTTCGGTGGCCCGGTGGCGGAAGCCATGGGCGATGTAGTCACCCGCGATGATGAGGTCCTTGCCGGTGTCATCGCGCCCGCGCACGACGATGTGGGTGTGCGGGTTGTCGGTGTTCCAGTGATCCACTGCCACCCAATCCAGGCGCGTGCCCAAGTCTGCTTCCATACGCCCCATCAGGTGCCGGGTGT
>LNAP01003773.1_pt1 | contig 15622 bp, 18 predicted proteins | sample 602601 | NCBI WGS metagenome assembly LNAP01 (sample SAMN02440304, study PRJNA202911) | soil metagenome | biome: Subtropical and temperate rainforests or woodlands; isolation source: soil samples (1 kg each in a 20% v/v slurry with milli Q water) were... ...
CGCACGGTGATGCTGCGATTCCACAACCGTATCATTGCGACGCGACCTCGGCGGAGAAGCTGTAGCCCCCGCCCCAATGGGTCTTGATCAGGGCCGGCGACTTGGGATCTGTCTCGATCTTCTTGCGCAACCGGCTGACCTGGTTGTCGATGGCGCGGTCGAACGGATCGGCGCTGCGCCCAACGGTGAGGTCGAGCAGCTGGTCGCGGCTGAGCACCAGGCCGGCATGGTCGAGGAACACGCTCAGCAGCCGGAACTCGGCCGTGCTGAGGGGCACCGCCAGCCCATCCTGGTCGATCAGTTCACGGCGCCCGACATTCAGCGACCAGCGGTCGAAGCGCACTTCCTTGGCCTTGATCTGCCCGCGCTGCGGCGGCAGGCTCTGCACCCGACGCAGCACCGCCTTGATGCGGGCCAGCAATTCACGCGGATTGAACGGCTTGGTGAGGTAGTCGTCGGCGCCGAGCTCCAGCCCGACGATGCGGTCGGTCTCCTCCGCCATGGCGGTCAGCATGATCACCGGCAGATTGGTCGACTCGCGCAAATAACGGCACAGCGACAGCCCGTCCTCTCCCGGCATCATCACATCGAGCACCACCAGATCGATAGCATTGCGCTCGACCAGACGCCGGCACGCCGCCGCATTCTCGGCAAGGCTGGTGCGATAGCCGTGGCGGTCGAGGTATTTGCCGACCAGATCGCGAATGTCGCGATGGTCATCGCACGGCGTCCATGGGAAAACTCCTGGAGCCTTTCATACCTTTAATCATTTTAGCCTGCCGGGAAAAATTGTATCAAACCTTGTTCACCGCCCGCTGAGCGACGAGCCAAGACATTTGGCCCGCTTTACCGCGATATCTCTGCGACAAACCCCCGTTAACTTTCAATCATCCACAGACGTTCGATGCACATGTGTCTGGATGTGGGTCGAGCGGATGAGCGAATTATCGAGTTTACTCATCCGTTCTTCGAAATCGAAATCAAACAACGTGGCTCAGCCGCGTTACACAAAGGGTATAACTATGAACAAGATCATCATCACCTCCGCCACTGCGCTCATCCTCGGCGTCGCCGCCCTGTCGTCGGCCCAGGCCCAGACCCAGATGAACCAGCAGCCGACCTACAATGCGGCTCCGCAGGGCGCCAATGACTGGACCCAGCCGAACACGACCGGGCGCGTGTATGAGGGCCGCAACGTCTACGCCCCGCAGACTCTGGCCTCGCCGGGCGTCGAGCCTTACATCGCCAACTCGATCGAGCAGAACGCGCGCAGCAGCCGCTGATCCCTCCAGCACAGGCAGGCCCCTCCCGTCTGACTGAGCAAGCCGGCGTGACCTCAAGGTCACGCCGGCTTTGTTTGAGGGTGCCGGCGGCGGCCAAGGGACTGCTCTGGCGCTCGAAACACTCTGAACGACTGAGGGGCGGCATGGACCGACGCCTTAGGCACGTGAAGAGTAGATTTCGGCGCAGGTCAAGCAATTCTGTCGGCCTTCGGTCACGGATCAAACATTGACGAAGCATACCGAGTATTATCGGCTACCATCGCAGGTGCCGTTTAGCCTTTTGTACCCCTCAGTTCGGGCAGAAAAAATCCTGTGAACTATCGACATCTATCGGCCATTTTCGCGGCTGGCTTGAACGGCGAAGGTCGAATTTAACCCTCCGATAAAGTACCGTCAAAACTGGCTAAATCAATACGACCAGCTCGATCCGGATCGATGGATCACGGGCGTTTCCAACAGCGATAGTCGCTGGTCTCTCGTCAGTCACGGGCAAGGTCCGGCTGGATTTCTTGAGGTGGATGCGCTACATGACCACCTACATGGTCAGGAGCGTGACATGGATGCGATCAATCTGGCGGATGCCAAGGCCCATCTGAGCGAGTTGGTCGACCGGGTCGAAGCGGGCGATTCGATCGACATCACCCGCCGCGGCAAGCCGGTCGCGCGGCTCACTGCCGTGGCGAGGCCGCGCAAGGCGATCGATGCCGTGCTGCTTCAATCGCTGACGGCAGCGATGCCGCCCCAGTCCCGGAGCGCCGCCGATCTCGTGCGGTCGATGCGGGATGGCGACCGCTACTGATGCTCTATCTCGACACATCGCTGATCGTCGCGGCGCTCTCCAATGAAGCGATGACGCCGCGCGTTCAGGCTTGGCTGGCGGAGCAGGACCCGGCGCAGCTTCTGATCAGCGACTGGACCGTCACCGAGATGTCGTCCGCCATGGCAATCAAGCTACGGACAGGACAGATCAGCTTGGAGCAGCGCGCGGCGGCACTCGCCATGTTCAACAAGCTGATCGCCGGGAGCTTTACCGTGCTGAGCGTCACCGGCGGGCAGTTCCGGGCCGCAGCGAGGTTTGCCGATCAGTATGCGCTAGGGCTGCGTGCGGGGGACGCGTTGCACCTCGCCATCGCCTCGGAGCATGGCGCCACGGTGCATACGCTCGACCAGCGGCTGGCCGAGGCGGGGCCAGCGCTCGGCGTGCCGGCGCAGTTGCTGGCATGATCCAGGCCTTCTCCAGCTTGGCGGCCTGCTCAGAAGCCGCCATGGCCGGTGACTGGTCCGACGAGCAGAATGACGCGATCAGCTTTGGACTGAGATACCGGTAATCTCTTCGCTTCTGCGCCAAAGCTCTTCGGCCGCATCCGGGTCGATCGCATAGGCTTCGACGCCAGTCAGGCGATTGGCGCGATCTTCGCTGCCCAGATCGACGGAACCGCCCTCCGGCAGCACGGGCGTGATGTCGGAATCGGCGCAGTACACACCGCCTTTGCCGTCAAGCTGCGGGCTGACCGCGCACCAGACGTGGGTGGCCGCTCCCTGCGGCACTGATTTCAGGTCGCGACTCAGATCGACGACCGGCCGATCGTTCTCGTCGACGAACCCGGTCTTTTTCAGCATTTCCACCCCGACATGCGTACCGAGATTGGTTCCCGCGATCCCGCCGGGATGGAGCGCGAACGCGCGGATGCCCTCTTCCTTGCCTCGCCGGTCGAGGGCGACCGCGAAGAGGATGTTGGCCGTCTTCGACTGACCATAGGCCTTGAAAGGCTCATAGTCGCGGCGCTCGAAATTGATGTCGTCGAAAACCACTGGCGAGAAGCGGTGTCCGGCGGACGAGACCGAGACGACGCGCGCGCCACCGGCCCGCTGAAGCGCCGGCCAGAGCCGCAGGGTCAGTCGAAAATGGCCAAGGTGGTTGGTGGAGAACTGCAGCTCATTGCCATGCGCATCGCGCTTCAGCTCGGGGAGCGCCATGATGCCGGCGTTGTTGATGAGCAGGTGAAGCGGCAGACCCGACTCGACGAAATCGCGGGCGAAGTCATCGATTGATTGCGGATCGGTGAGGTCCATCGGCTGAACCTCCATCCCGCCACCTATTTTCGCGATGGCCTCGCGCGCCCGCTCGACATCACGCGCCGGCACGATCACCCGCGCGCCGGCCGAAGCGAGCGTGCGCGCACTTTCGAGCCCAAGGCCCGAATAGCCGCCCGTCACGATCGCCACACGACCTACAAGGTTGACGCCCTTGATAACGTCCACGGTAGTCGAAGCGCGATCAAACCCGCTGCCGATCGGTGCCTGCGCTGTGCTCATTTACGATATCTCCGTTTGCTTTGCAGAGAAGCATAAGCCAGCGAGATCGAACGATTAATGCTTTTTAGTCCAAACTTTATGAGCGATCGTTCAAGCCCCCCCCCCCAGCGGCGGTGACTGCCACGCCGGTGATGCAAGAGGCATCGTCGGACGCCAGGAATACGACCAACCGGGAAATTTCCTCAGGCTCTGCATGTTGCGATCAAGCCGAAGGACCCGACGGAGCCGGCACGGTTCGCCCATCCACCGTCATGCCTGGAAAACCGAGCATCGGAGCGAGCGTTTCGTTATTCTCGGCCGGAAAATTCAGCTTCGGCTTTGAAACCTCGTCGAGCTTCTTGATCTGCTCCGCAGACAGCGTGACGTCGATTGAATCGAGGTTGGCGAGGAGCTGATCGACACGCCTCGCGCCCACGAGCGTCGAACTTACGCCGGGCTGCGACCGGACCCAGGCCAGCGCGACCGACGCCGAGCTCACGCCCACTTCCCAAGCGACGGCCGCGACCGCCTCGATGACGTCGTAGTCGACTTCGCTTGGGACGCCCACCAAGCCCGTGCGCTTGGTATCGACATCGCCGCTGTTCCCGCGTTTGAACTTGCCGCTCAGGAACCCGCTCTTCAAAGGGGACCAGGGCATGATGCCCATTCCCATTGCTTGGGCCATGGGGAAAAGCTCACCTTCGCTTGTCCGCTCGAGCAACGAGTATTCGAGTTGCAGCGCGATGATCGGTGCCCAACCGCGGAAGTGGGCTATCGTCTGAGCTTCAGCCGTCTTCCAGGCGGGAATGTCAGAGAAGCCCACATAGCGAATCTTGCCCGCCGTGACGAGATCGTCGAGACCGCGAAGCGTCTCCTCGACGGGCGCGGTCTGATCCCAGTTGTGGAGCCAGTAAATGTCGATGTAGTCGGTCTGCAGACGTTTCAGCGACGCCTCGCATTGCTGGATGAGCGCCTTGCGCCCTGCGCCGCCGCCGTTGGGGTCTCCGGGAAATAGGTTGCAGTAGAACTTCGTGCTCAGCACGACCCCGTCGCGGCGAACATCCCGCTGCCGAAGGTAGTCGCCGACGATCGTCTCGGAATGCCCGCCGGTGTAGATATTCGCCGTATCGATGAAGTTGCCGCCGCGATCGAGATAGGCAGACATCATCTCATGCGAGACTTCTTCGCTCGCACCCCAGCCGGCGTCTTCGCCGAATGTCATGGCACCGAGGCACAGCGGACTTACGCGCAAGCCCGAGCGGCCCAGCGTGATGAAGTGGTTGAGAGGCATGGAGGACTCCTTGGGTTGGCGAGGATAGCGCCTTGGTAGGACGCCCATTTTGAATGATGAATGATTGATCGTGCGAGATTCATGCGAGATAGTACAACTATGCACACCGACCCGCTCTCAGATGTCCTTGATCTCGCCGATGCTCGCTGCGTGCTTACCGGCACACTCATTGCCGGAGGCGGATGGGCGCGAAAATTCAAGCGCTCGGACGCGATTAAGTTTCTTGCTGTGGTCAGAGGGTCGTGCTGGCTATCGACCGAAGCAGACACAGCAGCGCCGGCGCAGTTCGAGGCCGGCGACGTCGTGATCACGAATGGAGCCCCAGGTGTCATCCTGGCCAGCGCTTCGGAATGGCTGGCGAATGCTCCTTCTACGCCGCTTGAACGGGGTGCGGACGGCAACCTGCGCGCCGGGGATGGCTCCGATTTCATGATGATCGGAGGGCTGCTGGAGGTCGACGAGCAGCGATGCGGCTTCTTGCGGGAAAGTCTCCCACCATTGCTACATGTCAACGGTCAGAGAGGCGAAGCCGCCAAGCTCCGCTGGCTCCTCACAGAATTGGCAGAGGAGACGCAGCGCAAACGCGCCGGTTCGACGACTACGATCACGCACTTGGCAAAGCTTCTGTTCGTGGAGGCTTTACGGCTGCACATCGAATCCACGAAATCAGACAAATCTGGTTGGCTCACCGCGCTTGACGACAGGCGCATCTCTATCGCGCTCCGAGAAATACACGCTCAACCGTCGCACGCGTGGAATTTGGAGAAGCTGGCGAAGCTGTCCGGAATGTCGCGGACATCCTTCGCGGTACGGTTTCGTGATGTCGTTGGCATCCCGCCGTTGACCTATGTGCTCAACTGGCGGATGCGCCTGGCCGAAAGAGAGCTGAGCGAGACGGATCACTCCGTTGCCGATATCGCCTGGTCGCTTGGATATGGATCCGAGAGCGCCTTCAGCAACGCGTTCAGCCGGGCAACCGGTGTGTCGCCAGGCCGCTACCGAAAGGAGGCGATGCAGACCTATTCCGAACGCCGGCGCAAGGTGGACCGCCACGCGGTCGAAGCCGAATAGGCTTCTGTGGCCCAATGCCTCATATTTCTCGGGGCTATGCGTCGAACATGGCTCTGCGGCTGTACGGACCGGCACATCCTGCATCAGGGTGACATACGGCAACCTCCCCAAGCCAGTTAATTCATTAGCACACCTAATAAACCCTATCGTATCTAGCTGTCTAATCAAATACTGGCATCAGCGCTAGGTTGCGGTCGATCCCGAAGTAGCAGGAAGGGAACGACGGCCTTGATCTCTTGGAAGTATCTCCTCACGCCATTGTTGGTCACAGCCGGCATCGCTGCATCCTCCCTGGCGATGGCCCAGCAGGCCAACAGGCCAGAGCCCCTCGTCATCCAGGAGCAAGGAAGCTTCGCCACCGGTGGCACAGTTCCGAGCCGGCCCGGCACCTACAACAACAACGCGCCCACAGCCGAAGGGCAGACCCTTCATGGCGATCATCTCTACGCCTTCTATCAGGTTCCGCAGAACCCGCAGCCGCTGCCGATCGTCATGTTGCACGGCGCGTACCAATCCGGGCGAAGCTGGGAAACCACGCCAGATGGCCGCGAAGGTTTTCAGAACATCTTTCTGCGCCGCGGTTTTTCGACCTACATCGTTGATCAGCCGCGTCGTGGGCGGGCGGGCAACAGCACCGTGGGCACTACGATTGAGCCCACGCCCTACGACCAGCTCTTCTTCGACCAGTTCCGGCTGGGCAAATGGCCGAACTTCTTCGACAACGTCCAGTTCGATCGCAAGCCCGAGACCCTCGACCAATTCTTCCGGTCCGTTACGCCGAACACCGGACCGTATGATGCCGGCGTGATTTCCGATGCCACGTCCGCGCTGTTCACAAGAACCGGTCCCGCCATCCTCTTCACCCATTCGCAAGCGGGCGGACCGGGTTGGCTGACCGCCATCAAGAACCCCAACGTCCGAGCCATCGTCGCTCTCGAGCCGGGCAGCGGGTTCATCTTCCCCGAAGGCGAGTTGCCAGCGGCGATGCCGAGCGCCGCCGGCACCCTGTCGCCGGAGGCCGTTCCGTTGGCAGATTTCGAGAAGCTGACGCGCATTCCGATCATCATTTATTACGGCGACAATTTCCCGACCGAGCCGACGGCTGAGCGCGGCCAGGACAATTGGCGGGTGCGACTCGCCATGGCCAAGCTCTGGGTCGACACCATCAACAAGCATGGCGGTGATGCCCGGCTGGTGCATCTCCCCGAGATCGGAATTCGCGGCAACACGCACTTCCTGATGTCCGACCTGAACAATGTCCAGATCGCGGACCTTATCTCGCGGTTCCTCGCTGAAAAGAAGCTGGATTGATCCGACCGGCCAAACGCGAGGCGCCGAGCAGCGCACTCCCCGGATCAAACATAGGAGGCCGACATGCCCCACGAAGCCATCAACACGAGACGGCGCGAGTTCCTCGGAGCCTCCGCGCTTGTTCTCACGTCTGCAATGATAGGAGTGCCTTTCATGGGCGAAGCATCCGCCGAACCGACGGCCACGCCGTTGGACTATAGGAACAACCCGTTCACTCTCGTCTATGATGGGGCGCTGACGAAGAACGAGCCCGGCAAGGTCAACATCCAGCCGGTCAAATACAAGCTGAACGGGTTCGATATCGTCGCCAATGTCTACACCCCGGCGAATTACGATCCGAACCAGAAGTACCCGACGATCGTCGTCGCGCATCCGAACGGCGGGGTGAAGGAACAGGTTGCCGGCCTCTATGCCCAGCACCTGGCCGAACGGGGCTACATCACCATCGCCATGGACGCCGCGTATCAGGGCGGCAGCGGCGGTGAGCCGCGCAGCATCGACAAGCCGATGTACCGCATCGAGGACATCCACCGCGCGGCCGACTTCATCTCCAGCTATCCCGGTGTCGATGTTGCACGACTGGGACTTCTCGGCATTTGCGGCGGTGGCGGCTATTCGCTCGCGGCCGCGAAAACCGACAAGCGCTTCAGGTCCGTCGCGACGCTCAGCATGTTCAACTCCGGACGGGTGCGCCGCAACGGCTTCCAGGATTCGCAGTTCGACAGCATCCAGCGGCGCCTGGATGAGGCATCGGCGGCTCGCGCTCGGGAGGCGGCCGGCGGGGAAGTGCTCTATTCCGGCGACGCTGATCTGACGGACGCGCAGATCAATGCGCTGCCGTTCGATCTCTATCGGCAGGGCTACCATTATTACTGGCGTACCAACGCCCATCCCGGCTCGACCTTCAAATATACGACGAGCAGCCTGATGGATCTGATGCGCTGGGATGCCACCGACGAGATCGAACTGATCGATGTCCCGCTGCTGATGATGGCCGGCAGCGAGGCCGATACCCGGTACATGACCGACGATGCATTCCCCAAGGCCACCGGCACGACGGACAAAGAGCTGTTCATCATCGACGGCGCCAAGCATATCGAAACCTACTGGGTTCCCGAATACGTCGAAGCTGCGTTGGGCAAGCTGACGCCGTTCTTTGGCCGGACGCTCGCGGCCGATCGTACGTGAGCCGGTCTGTTCCAGGCCCTCGCTTCAAACGAGCTGTCTGTTCGACACGATTGGGCAGCTTTGCGTCCGGCTTTCCGCCGGACGCAACACCCCAGGGATATTGAAGGAGACCACTTTGAAGACGCTCACCAATTTGCTTGTCGCAGCGAGCCTTCTTTTTTCCGGAGGCATGTCCACCATGGCCCAGGCGCAAACCGAGACACCCGCCATGTCCGACGCTGCACCTGCCCAGCAGCAGTCGCGCGCGCAGCAGTTGATGGGCGACGTTGCGCCCAAGCTCGCCGAGCTGACCGACGACGTGCTGTTCGGTGACATCTGGGAACGGCCGGGCCTCGCCAAGCGCGACCGCAGCCTGATCACCGTCGCGGCGCTTATCGCGCTTAACCGCCCCGAGCAACTGCGCTCCCACATCGCGCTCGCCCGCCGCAACGGCGTGAAGGAAGAGGAGATCGTCGAGACGATCACTCAGCTCGCCTTCTACGCCGGTTGGCCCAATGCGATCGCCGCGGTCGGGGTCGCTCGCGAGGTCTTCAAATCTGACAAGTAGCGGCGCTTTACCGGCAGCCAGACATCCAAGGAGTGAGATGAAATCCCTTGTTGCAGCAACCCTCGCCATCGCGCTCTGCGCTTCCGCCGCGTCGGCTCAGTCTGGTCCCATGATCACCATCACGCATCCAGGCGCACAGCCGTCCACCATCGGCCCGGCAGCGAACTTCACCGGCTCGGTGCGGGTGGACTCGCGTTTCCAAGGCACCCCGCCGGCCCGGATCGGCGGCGCAACCGTCACCTTCGAACCCGGAGCTCGCACCGCCTGGCACACTCACCCTCTCGGCCAGACGCTGATCGTCACGGCCGGCGTCGGCCTCGTTCAGGAATGGGGTGGCCCCGTGCGGGAGATCAGGCCGGGCGATGTCGTCTGGATCCCGCCCGGCGTGAAGCATTGGCATGGTGCGACCCCGGAGAACAGCATGGCGCATATCGCCTTCTCGGAATCGCTCGACGGCAAGTCGGTTGAGTGGATGGAGAAGGTCACCGACGAACAATATCGCCGCTAGCGCTCTCCCCAGCGGCCCGCCCCCCGGGGGCATCTCGGTGGCCACGGCCCCACCGCGATCCACGAACTCTGAAGCGAGATCTTTCATGCGCAAATTTGCAAAGCCATTGGCCCTGGCGGCTGGCGTTGCCGGCACGGTCTTTGTCGTCGGCTGGCAGGTGCATGCGGAGACCAACCGGGTGAATTTTCCAGACAACCTTGAGCAGCTTGTCCATTACACGACGGTGCGACGCGGTAACGTCACCGAGCACATCATGACGACGCAGGAAGCGGTCGACGCGGTGAAGAACAGGCAGCCGATCCCGGCAGGCACCCATTTCGTGCTCGTCGACTACCGTGACGACAAGCTCTACCGGTATTTCGTGATGGAGAAGGGCGAGGGCTTCGGTGCCGACTACGACGAGCGCCGCCGCACGGCTGATTGGCAGTTCCAGTGGTTCTGGCCGGACATGTCCATCAACATGGCCGAGAATACCGCCCGCTGCCAGTCCTGCCATCGCAGTCAGGCCGACAGCGATTTCCTTTATACCGCCTACCGCATTCCGCGCTTCACCGGCACACCCGTCGAGTAGATCGGGAGGCGCCAACCTTGAACTCGGTCCTTCTGCTGCGCCTTTTCCTCGATCTTGTCGCCGCTGGCTTGCTCGTCTTTGGCTTCTCCTATTGGTGGCTTGGAAATGCCGCCCATGAGGCAGCCGGAACGGCGATGTTCCTGCTGATCATTGTCCACAATCTCTTCAACCGCCGCTTTTACGATTCGCTCAACCTGACCCACCGGGATGTCCGTAGCCTTTTCAACATCGCCGTCACCCTGGCGTTGATGCTGGCGATGCTCGCGCTGCTCGTCACCAGCGTGCTGATCTCCAACACGCTCGCCCCCGTCATGTCGGCGTTTGGCGGCTTCACGGTTCGGCATATCCACACGCTGGCCGCCTACTGGGCACTCGTCATCGTGGCCGCGCATCTCGGCCTGCGCTGGCCGATGATCATGGGCGTAGCGCGCAATCTCGCCGGCATCACCAGGCCGAGCGAGGTCCGCACCTGGACGTTGCGGCTGATCGCCGCCGCGATCGCCATTCACGGTGTCTGGAGCTCCTTTGCGCTCGGCCTTGGCACCAAGCTTTCGATGCAGGTCTCGCTCGACTGGTGGAATTTCGAAGAGTCCGTCGCCGGGTTCTTCGTCCACTGCCTCGCGATCGCCGGCCTCTACATTTTCCTGACCTACTACGCTGGAAAATGGCTTCAGCGCCGAAAGCTTGGAAGCCGCTCAATTGCCTCGGTAGCGAAGAACATCCACCAGTAGAGCCAAGGCCGGCGAAGAGTGCCGACGGCTTGGATAGTAGAGGTGGTATCCCGGAAAATACGGGCACCAGTCCTCCAGAACACGGATCAGCCGGCCTTCGGCAATATAGGGCAGCACCTGGTCTTCCGGCACATAGGCCAGGCCGAGGCCGTCGAGGGCCGAGGTCAGCCGCAAGCCCAGATGGTTGAACACGAGCTGCCCTTCACCGCGCACCTTTACTTCGCGACCGTCTTTTTCGAGGCCCCATGGAAATAGACCGCCATAGGTCGGCAGCCGCATGTTGATGCATTTGTGGGAGGTCAAGTCTTGGGGCGTCTGTGGGATCGGATGCTGCTCGAAATAGGCCGGCGATGCGACCACCGCCATGCGCATCTCAGGCCCGATGCGCACGGCGATCATATCCTTGGCAACCTGCTCACCCATCCGGACACCGGCGTCGTACCCCTCGGCAACGATATCAGTCAGTCCGTAGTCGACGATGATCTCGACATTGATGTCCGGATGATCCGGCAAGAACCGCTTCAGGGCGGGTTGCAGCACGGACATCGCAGGATGTTCACCGGCCGTGATCCGAACGGTGCCGGCAGGCTTGTCCCGCAATTCGCTCAAGGCCGCGAGCTGCGCCTCGATCTCTTCGAACCTCGGCGCCACGGTCTGCAACAGGCGCTCGCCCGCTTCGGTCGGCGCCACGCTGCGTGTCGTGCGGGTGAGGAGACGAAGCCCTATCCTTTCCTCCAGCGCTCGAATCGTCTGGCTGAGGGCGGATTGCGAGACCCCGAGCTTTGCCGCGGCCCGGGTGAAGCTGCGCTCTTTCGCGACGGTGGCGAACGCCGCCAGATCGTTGAAGTTCTCGTGAACCATTCATTAGTCCAGCTAATATCGACATACTAATTATAGCAGCTAATCGCTGACCTGGGCGAACGCTATATTCGCGTTCTCCACGTCACTCAGTGGAGGAGCAAGCCTTCGCGATGCGCAAGAGCGGCGCCAGACCCTAGCTTGCTCGGCCCTGAAGCGGAACAAGTCGCGGCCTGCATCTGACGCCGAGGCGGTCTGATCCAGGGAGAACGACATGCAGAAGCGCAAGCTCGGAAACAGCAGCCTGGAAGTCTCAGCGCTTGGCCTCGGCTGCATGGGCCTGAGCCACGGCTATGGGCCGGCGGTCGACAAGGACACCGGCATCACGCTGATCCGCTCGGCGGTCGAGCGCGGCGTCACCTTCTTCGACACCGCCGAAGTCTATGGCCCGTTCACCAATGAAGAGTTGGTCGGCGAGGCCCTGCAGCCGTTCAGGAACCAGGTCGTCATCGCCACGAAATTCGGCTTCACCTTCGGCGACGACGGCAAGCAGCAGATCCTGAACAGCCGTCCCGAGCACATCAGGCAAGTGGCCGACGCCTCGCTGAAGCGGCTGCGGACGGATGTCATCGACTTGTTCTATCAGCACCGGGTCGATCCGGACGTGCCGATCGAGGACGTGGCCGGCACGGTCAAGGATCTGATCGCGGCGGGTAAAGTGAAGCATTTCGGGCTATCGGAAGCCGGCGTGCAGACGATCCGCCGGGCGCATGCCGTTCAGCCCGTCACCGCCCTGCAAAGCGAATACTCCATGTGGTGGCGCGAACCGGAGAAAGACGTGCTGCCAACCCTTGAGGAGCTGGGCATCGGCTTCGTGCCCTTCAGCCCGCTCGGCAAGGGTTTTCTAACGGGCGCGATCAGCGAGGCGACGACATTCGGCGCGGACGACTTCCGGTCAAAGGTGCCGCGCTTCTCCGAGGAGAACCGCAAGGCGAACCAGGCGCTGGTTGATCTGCTCGGACAGCTCGCCGCCGGGAAAAAGGCCACGTCCGCCCAGATCGCGCTCGTCTGGCTCCTCGCGCAGAAGCCCTGGATCGTGCCGATCCCCGGCACCACCAAGCTGCACCGTCTCGAGGAAAATCTCGGCGCGGTCGATCTTGAACTGACGGCGAGCGATCTCGCCGAAATCAACGCCGAAACCTCTGGGATCGAGGTCCAGGGTGAGCGGCTGCCCGAGGCCGTGCTGAAGATGACTGGCCACTAAAGCAATGGAGACGGTCGTCCTGCTTTCCACGCAGGGCGGCCTTGGCGAATACCGCGTCGATGCTGGCGGCACATTGTGGAAGATGACCAGTGGGAGACCTTGGATTTCGATCTGCCTGCCTGGCGCTGTCACTGCTCGTGGCCCTCTCATTCGCGGAAGCACAGGAGAACGAGCGCTTGCGCTCTGATGACAATACCGCCGAACTTGCACAAGATCGGCATCGCCGCAGTCAAGGGACATCCCTGAGAGTTGGCAGCAGCATAGGGGAACAGCTCGATCATCCGGCCTTCGCCGGATTTGCCAGGCAGATGCTGCCGTGGGACGGCCGCGCCTACGATGCAAACATGCGGCTCAGAGATATTGGCTCGCTCCTGCCCTATCACAGCCACGTCGAGCCCGACACCGTCGTGACCGCGCTGAACCATATGATCGCCGACGTGAGCCGCGGCAGGACAGTCTTCTACGACATCTACACTGAGGCGCAGAAGCGGGCGCAGCCGGCAAAGGAGAATACGGGCCTGTTTTTCTTTCGCGGACGGCCAGGCGCGCCTTTTGCCGTGATCGCTCCGGGGGGCGGGTTTGCCTATATCGGCTCCGTGCACGAAGGCTTTCCCTATGCCCTGGATATCAGCAACAGGGGATACAACGCCTTTGTCCTGAAATACCGGGCTGGAAATGGCGGCAGGGTCGCCACGGAGGACCTGGCTGCCGCAGTCTCCTTCATCTTCCGGAACGCTGAAAAGCTTGGCGTCGGCACCAAGGACTACGCGCTCTGGGGCAGTTCGGCCGGCGCCAGGATGGCAGCGTCCATTGGCTCGCTCGGCGTCGCGGCTTTCGGAGGTGACGACATCCCTAAACCATCAACGGTGGTGATGGCCTATACAGCGCATTCGGACACTTCATCCGATGAGCCACCCATCTTTGTCGTTGTCGGCGAGCAGGACAGCGTCGCGCCGCCAGCGGCCATGGAGCGGCGCGTGACCACCCTGCGCCGGGCCGGCACGCAGATCGAGTATCGGACATACCAGCATCTCGGCCACGGCTTCGGGCCAGGCACCGGCACCAGCGCCGAAGGTTGGATCGCTGCTGCCGTCCGGTTCTGGGAAGAATTCATGAAGAACTCCACGCAATAATGGGGAGGAGCGATTTGTGACTGAACGCCACCTCAAGGTCTTGGTCGTCGGGGCGACAGGAAGCATCGGTCAGCACGTCGTCAATGAGGCCATCCGCCAAGGACATAAGATCCGCGCGCTGGTGCGCGACCCCGCAAAGTTTCGACTGCGATCTGGCGTAGGTGTCGATGTTGTCGTCGGCGATCTGACACGCCCTCAATCCCTCATACCAACCGTCGAAGGCATTGACGCGATCGTGTTCGCGCATGGATCGCATGGCAGCGCGCGTGAGGCGGAAGCGGTCGACTATGGCGGCGTGCGCAACGTCCTTGCCGCATTGGGAGATAGGCAGGCCCGCATCGCGCTGATGACTGCGATCGGCGTGACCGACCGCAAGGGCGCCCATGATTGGAAGCGACGAGCCGAGCGACTGGTTCGCGTCAGCGGCCACCCATACACGATCGTCAGGCCCGGCTGGTTCGATTACAACGAGCCGGACCAGCTCCGGCTCGTTTTTCTCCAAGGTGACACGCGTCAGTCCGGCACGCCGCGCGACGGCGTGGTTGCACGATGCCAGATCGCACAAGTGCTCATCCGCAGCCTGACGTCGGACACAGCCCTGCGGAAGACATTCGAGCTCATCGCGGAACGCGGCCCGGAACCGGATGATCTCGATCCCCTGTTCGCCTCCGTGGATGCGGACGAGATCGGTGCCATCGACGCGGTATATGACACTGCAAATATGCCGCTGAATAGCGAACCTCAGCAGGCGCTCAAGGACCTGGACGACCTCAAGGCGCACGTCCACCGAGCCAACAAGTAGCGCAGCGCTATCTCATTATTGAGTAGGCGCCGCCTTTCCCTAAGGTACAAAGTAATAAATGGAATCTATCGTAGACTATCGCGAACACAACACCGAAACAGGTACGCTATAGCACGCTTTCCTACGCTACAATACTCCCCGTCACTCCCACTCGATCGTGCCGGGCGGCTTGCTTGTGATGTCGTAGACGACGCGGTTGACGCCCTTGACCTCGTTAACGATGCGGGTGGCGACGCGGCCGAGGAAGGACATCTCGAAGGGGTAGAAATCCGCTGTCATGCCGTCGACCGAGGTCACCGCGCGCAGGCCCACCACATAGTCATAGGTGCGGTAGTCGCCCATCACGCCGACGGTCTTGACCGGCAGGATCACCGCGAAGGCCTGCCAGATGTCGTCATAGAGGCCGTGGCGGCGGATTTCCTCGAGATAGACCTCGTCGGCAAGGCGCAGGATATCGAGCTTCTCGCGGGTGATCTCGCCGGGGCAGCGGATGGCGAGGCCGGGGCCGGGGAACGGGTGGCGGCCGACGAACACGTCCGGCAGGCCGAGCTCGCGGCCGAGCACGCGGACCTCGTCCTTGAACAGCTCGCGCAGCGGCTCGACCAGCTTCATGTTCATGCGCTCGGGCAAGCCACCGACATTGTGGTGGCTCTTGATGGTGACCGAGGGACCGCCGGTGAAGCTCACGCTCTCGATCACGTCCGGGTAGAGCGTGCCCTGCGCCAGGAAGGCGGCGCCACCAATGTTGCGGGCTTCCTGCTCGAACACGTCGATGAACAGCTTGCCGATGGTCTTGCGTTTTACTTCCGGGTCGGTGACGCCGGTGAGC
>LNAP01004500.1_pt1 | contig 15621 bp, 2 predicted proteins | sample 602601 | NCBI WGS metagenome assembly LNAP01 (sample SAMN02440304, study PRJNA202911) | soil metagenome | biome: Subtropical and temperate rainforests or woodlands; isolation source: soil samples (1 kg each in a 20% v/v slurry with milli Q water) were... ...
CCGGCCAGCGGTAATCATGGGGTAGTGACTCAGAATGGGAAGAGCTACAACGCCACGCTGTACTTTGATGCTCAAGGTAACTGGATTGGTTTTACCCCGGATGCAGGCCAGGTGGGCACAGTCAAGTTTGCGGACGGGCGAGAATTCGAATTAAACAGCTCTCAAACGATATTGGTGGGTGAAAATGCCTCCAATGCCAACGGTGGGGTGAGTGCCGATGGCTGGTGGGTTGTCGAGAGTGACTACGTCGCGGCGCTATTGGACGCCAAGCAGGCTGCCGATACGGTGGCGGATACCGACCCGATCGTGCTCGATGGCGGCGGTGATGGTGTGCGCATCGGCGTGGGGCAGATAGATTTCGACCTTGATGCCGACGGTGTCGCAGAGCGCTTGCCTTGGACCGCTTCCACAGATCCGGTTCTGGTCCTGGACCGCAATGGCGATGGTCGTATCGCCAATGGCACCGAACTTTTTACCCTGACCGCACAAAGCACCGGAGTTCGTCCAGCCCTGGCAACGCTTGACTCCAACGGCGACGGCAAGCTGGATGCTACGGACAAACAATGGTCCGCACTGCGGCTGTGGGCCGATCGCAATCAGGATGCTTACGCCAGCGCTGGTGAGCTGTCCAGCCTGGCTGATCTCGGAATCCAGTCCATCAACCTGGCGCCAATCTCAGGCTCGGTGGCCGGGCAAACCAATGTCCAAGGCTTAGTCGCCACCTACATCAACGGGACGACCCGTACCCTTTGGGATGTTGACCTCTCGCCGCAAGCCCCTTCGGGCAAACCGTTGACGACGTCGTATGCAGCGGGTGTCGACAAATCCGTACTCGGCGAGCAAGCCGCCTTGGTCGCCAAGAGTGCGCTGGGCGTGCGCCTGGACCTTAATGGTAGCGGCGCGACACAGGCGATCGGCCACGTGGGCAATGACACGCTGGTTGGCACCGCAGGAAACGATTGGCTGATTGGCGGACAAGGGGCTGATAAGTTTCAGGGTGGGGCGGGCAGCGATCTGTTGGTCATTGACCATTGGGACCGCCAGGTGGATATCGATGGCGGAGCTGGCATCGATACGGTGTTGATCGCGGACGACAGAGGCGTGTCCCTGAACCTGTCCCAGGCCAATATCGAGGTGGTCTACGGCGGCTACGGCGCGGATGTGCTGATTGGTGGCGGTGCGGATAACTACTTTATCGAAGGTGCTGCCGGTGATGACTACATCCGCGGCGGCGGCGCTGACGATGCGCTGTCGGGCCAGGATGGCAATGACATTGTCTATGGCGGTTCCGGCGATGACCTGATCCGTGGTGGCCGTGGCAATGACCAACTGTTCGGTGAGGCCGGCGGCGATGTGCTTGACGGTGGCGCTGGGGATGACCTCATTGATGGCGGCGCCGGTGACGACATCATCATTGGCTCAGGCGGTAACGATGTCATCGACGGTGGGGCCGGCATCGACCTGATCCAATTGTCGGGCAGCCTGTCGCAATACCGTTTTGTTCGCACCGCCAGCGGTGCCTATCAGATCACCGACCTGGTGGCTGACCGTGACGGCACGATGCTGCTGAACAACGTCGAAAGCTTTGCGTTCAAATCCGGCACTGCAATGACCGCCCTGGCGCTCGGGCTGGATGCTCCGCTGCCCGTGGACGACCGAATTTCCGTGGCGGCGGGCGGCCCGGTGACCATCGCTGTGGCGAGCCTGTTGGCCAATGATCTGGATTTCCAGCACCTGGATGCAGCTCAGTTGAATATCAACTGGGTTGGCGACGCTATCGGAGGAACGGTCCGACTCAGCTCGGATCGTTTGAGCGTGACGTTCACCCCGACGGCTGGTTACAACGGACCGATTGAGTTCAGCTACCGCGTCAACGATGCACAGGGCAACGCAGCACCGATCATCGCGAACACGGGCGACAGTACCCTGCAAGGCGAGATGAAAGCCCGAGTGCTCTTGGTGCCCGCGGGTGCTCCCAGCGATCCGGATTACGTCAAGCAATGGTACCTGGGCGCTGTGGGTGTCGGAGCCGCTTGGGAGCGCGGATACACAGGCAAGGGCGTCAAGGTGCTGGTGCTTGAACCCAGTGGTGAGTTTGCGTCGGATCGCCAGGTGGCCGATCTCAATCATCCCGACCTGGTTGCCAACAAGAGTGGCAACTTCAACGACACCCGGGTACATGCGACGCACGCGACCATGGTTGCTGGTGTGATCGGCGCGGCTCGTAATGGCATTGGCGGCGTGGGCGTTGCCTACGATGCGACGCTGGATGCCAAGGGGTTTATTCCGTTCTCCAACCCGACGGCGACGGTGGCGCGTTTTCGCGAAGACCTGATGTCGATGCAGTACTACGACGTCGTCAACAACAGTTGGGGGCAAAGCAACCCTGATCAGTTTGGTTGGTACGCCGGCCTGACCGCAGGTGACCCCGCGTTATTGATGCAAACCCAGGCGGAGTTTACCGCCCAGCGAGTCGCTGCCACACAGGGACGTCAGGGCCTTGGCACCGTGATGGTGTACAGCGCTGGGAATGACCGTGCCAAGGGCTATGACGCCGGGCTTAGCACCCTGACAAGCAATGAATACAGCATTACTGTTGGCGGGGTGAACTTGATTGGCAATGTGGGTGGCAGTACCCAGCCATCCCGGCCATTCAGCAATCGTGGTGCCAATATTCTGGTGTCTGCACCAGCCTCCAACATCATGACATCCGGTGTCCAGGTTGAGACCGCAGATGGCAACAAGATCGGCAGCACCAGCGCAGAGACGCAGGGAACATCATTTGCAGCGCCCATTGTGTCGGGTATCGCCGCGCTGATGTTGCAGGCCAACGCAAAGCTGACCTACCGAGACGTGCAGACGATCCTGGCCTTGACGGCCCGCAAGGATATGGGCACTGGCACCGTCTCGGGCACCACTTGGTCGAATAACCGAGACCTCGGTTGGAACGGTGTCGGCATGCACTTCAGCGACGACTTCGGCTTCGGCATGGTCGATGCGTCCGCAGCTGTGCGCATGGCAGAAACCTGGACGCCGGGCTCCTCCATCGCCGAATACACCCACTCAGTGGCGGCGCAGGCGGATGCATTACCGGACATGGGGCAAAGAACCCTGTCGTTCTTTGTCGACAAACACGTGGGGGCCGAGCAAGCGCTATTGCATCTGAGTGTGGGCCATACGCGCTGGAGCGATCTGGTGGTGACCCTGATTTCCCCGTCCGGCACCCGCAGCGTGCTATTGGATCGGCCTGGCCTGGCCGGGCACATTGCCAATCCCGCGGGGGCGACGCTGCTGGACGTGGACCTGATGAGTGTGCAGTTCCGAGGTGAGGACACCTACGGTAACTGGCAGTTGGTGATAGAGGACAAGGCCGTCGGCGCTGCGGGGTTGGGTGGAGTGAGTGCCAGCCTGCAGGTGGCGGGTACTGCCCAGGACGGCGTAAAGCACTATGTCTTGACCGATGAGTATGCCGGCAGCTGGCGGATCGATCCGGTGTCCGGCCCTTCTGAATTGAACGCCGCCGACGTCAGCAGTGCGGTACGCATTGACCTTTCCGGCACCACAGCAAGTCTGGTGAATGGACAGACTTTGACGGTCATGCCCGGAGTAGATCGGGTGGTGGGCACCGATGGCAACGACACGTTGCTGGGGACGGATGGGGACGAAACCTTGATCGGTGCGCGTGGCAACGACACCTTGACGGGAGGCGATGGCAAGGACCGATTGGAAGGCGGACAGGGCAGCGATACCCTTGATGGCGGCGCGGGTAAGGATTTGCTGATGGGCGGTGTGGGCGACCGCTTAACCGGAGGCACTGAAGCGGATATTTTCCTGATCGAAGACGACGGTCCTGGCACCGTGACGATCGTTGATTTCAATATTGCCAGCGGCGACTCATTGGTACTGCGCGGGAAGGATCGGCTGAGCACCAGTAACGTGAGCCAGGCGGTGCAGGCAGACGGCCTGCACTTGAGTTACCAAGGCCAGGGTGGCATGCGCAATGTCGTGTTGATGGGCGTCAATCAAGCCTTGAGCGATACACAACTGAATTGGATGTCAGCCAGCGGTGAGGTAAAGATCAACCCGGCATCCGATGGGGTAACCACCAAAAACGTTATCTATGTGTCACCGATTCCGGTAGTCGGTCGTAAGAAACCTTATTCACGAGACGGCCTGACCGTGACGGAAAACGGCGTTTATTTCAACGGCGTGGTCAGCGGCGGCGTGGTGTCTTATCACAACGGCGACCGAGTCAGTTTCAACCCGACGTTGATCCAGGAGCGCCAGGCCGACGGCAGCCTGTTAAACCTTTATTTGGTCGACGGTCAATCCTATACCCTGGAGGAACTGGCCTATTGGTTTGAGGTGCAGGGTGTGACCTGGGGGCCACAGGGAACCGGCGGGGATGACCTGATGCTGGTGGGCCGCTCCGTGGTGAGCGCTCCCGTCGGGTTGTCGGATAAATGGCTCAAAGCTCTCACGGACAGTCGCCGGCTGTTCGACGCTGGCGGCGGCAATGACGAAGTGATTGGCGACGATTCTGCTGACCGAATGCTCGGCGGCAGTGGTAACGACATCCTATCCGGTAATGGCGGCGACGATGAACTCGATGGCGGAATCGGAAAGGACTTTTTGTACGGCGGTGCCGGTCAGGACAAGCTGAGCGGCGGCGATGGCGACGACCGGCTGGAAGGGGGCGCCGGTGGCGACATCCTTGAGGGCGGTAAGGGTGACGACACACTGATCGACGTGTCCGGCGGCGACACCCTATCCGGTGATGACGGCGATGACATTCTGCAGGGCGTTGCGGATATCGGTGCCGAAGTGGTGTTGCTAACCAATGACGCCGTTGGTGGTGTACGAATTGCTGGCCCCAGTTCGGTCATGCGCGGCGGTGCCGGTAAAGACACCCTTACAGGCAGCGGCATGCTTGAAGGCGGCGACGGCGACGACACGTTGACCGGCTCGGGCTCGCTGTGGGGCGGCGCGGGTAACGATATCCTCACCACCCGAGGAGGCTTGCTGTACGGCGGCACTGGCGCTGATCGGTTTGTGTTCGCGGCCGGCTACAAGACGTCGGTAATCGCCGATTTGGAAAGCCTGGATACGGTGGAGTTTCTCAATGCCGGCAGCCTGCAGTTGCGGACGACGGCGACCTTTTCAAGCAATGACGTTAATACCTTCTCCGCTCGCATCAGCCTGATCAACAGCGACGGTGTGCGTGTAGTGCTGGCGTTGCCGTTTACCTTCAGCGTCGACCGGCTGGCTGCTGGCGATATCGACCTGCTGCCCGGCAACTTCCAGTTTCTGGGCGTTCCGCGTCCGTCATTGCTGCTCAATGGCCAAAACCTGACCCAGGGCGCAGACATCATCGTGCAGGAGCGCCTTGGTACCACCTCGTTCAGTACGCTGGGCGGTGACGATATCGTATTCGCCCGCAAGACTAACGGCCTGACCATCGACACCGGTGACGGTGCTGACACCCTCTATGTGTTGGCCGGCGGGAACCGAATCGACAGCGGCGCGGGTGATGATCGCATCCAGATGCTTGTCAGCGATTCGACTGGAGTCGATACGCTGATCGGTGGGGCGGGGAATGATGCGATCACCGCAGGTAGCACCGGGGCCATTATCTACGGTGATGACCTGGCGGGCATTCAATCGGGCAACGACACACTGCTCGGCGGCGCTGGGGATGACACTCTCTATGGGGGAGGCGGTAACGATAGCCTGCAAGGCAACGCTGGCAAGGACATCATGAATGGAGGTGCCGGGGACGATGTTCTGGACGGCGGCGATGGTAATGACCAACTGACTGGCGGCGCAGGCATTGATACGTTGATAGGTGGTGTCGGCGATGACGAGTTACGCGGCCAGGCCGGCGATGATGTCCTGGCAGGTGGGGCGGGAGCCGACAATCTTTATGGTGGCGCTGGCAACGACAGCCTGACTGGCGGCGCGGGCAATAACGCCCTGTACGGCGAAGACGGCGACGATTTGCTCTACGGCGGTGAGTTCAATGACGAACTGTATGGTGGTGCGGGCAACGATACGCTGATCGGCGGTGACGGGATCAATATCTACGAGGGAGGTGCCGGAGACGATGTGATCATTGCACGCTCCGGCACCGACACGATTCGTGTGGGCGCAGGATCTGGTAACGACACGGTGTGGGCGCTGTCGGCAGCCGACACCATCCTGTTTACGGAATTGAACCCGGAAGACATCACGTTCGAGCTGTTCCATGAAATTCGCGGGAAGATTTCCTGGGGAAATAACTCGCTGAACCTCAAGGACTTCTCCGATGACACTATGGTGGTGTTCGCCAATGGCGTGCGAAACAAACTGCGGGACTTCGAGCCGAAGAATGATGGTTATATGCCTGTGGATTTCGGCTGGGTGGCGGTGTATGACACCGGGTTGGTAGGCGACAAGAACAAGATCAGTGCCTATGCAGGCACCGCAGGTGATGATCATTTGTTTGGTGGGCCGATTCTTCCTACCGAAGCGGCTTACTGGTATGTGGTCGGGCGTGAGGGTAATGACGACCTGGCGGCCGGTGGTTCAGGGGCTGTGCTTGATGGCGGGGCGGGCAACGACAAGTACCTGGCCAGCAACGGTGCCATGGTGATTCGTGGCTCCTATCAGAACGAAGGCGAGGACACGCTCGTGGTCTCGGGTAATACCGCCGAGAACCTGCTGTTCTATCGGATCGGCAATCCGTTGCAAGGCTATGTGTCCGGCAACCAGGGAGCATTACCGCGAGAGGCGGCGACGGAATTGCAACGTTATCTGGAGAAGACCGGCGATTCGTTGCGGTTCGGATTCAAGCCACAGAATGGTCAGGGTCTGTTGTCGTTCGACACCCTACGTGTGCAGTCGCGGGACGGGAAAATGACGGTGGATATTGTGGGCTACTTCGCTGAGGGCGTGGAGCACAACAACGTCAAGAATATCTCGTTCACTTCAATCCTTGACGACCAGGGAAAGGCCCGAGTCATGGACCTCGGTGCATTGCTGGCGAGCCAGGGGCGGATGGTGCGCGTGGACCCCGGTCAGCAAGTGCTCTACACGGGCAATTCGTCATCGAACTTTTATCTGAACCAGACATTCAACCTGGCTAACAGCCGGAAATCCTCGATGGTCATGGGGGCCGAGGCCTCAGAGTACCTGGAAGGACGGGTCAGTTTCCGGCTGGGAAACATCAAGCTACCAGCACCTGACAGCCCATCGTGGGTGTACAACTATACCTCCGGTAACAATGATCTCTCGGCCAGCCAAGTCAATTATGGCATCGCTCCGTCTTACGCGTTGCTGGACTCAACCTCCTATAGGGACGTGGTGAGCCAGTCTGATGTGCTACTGGGGAATGGTGGCGACGACACACTGTGGGGGGGCGGCGCATACCTGGAGCGTACTTGGCTGACCAGTGGCAAGCGCCAGCGCGACACCTCCACCACCCTCTACGCCGAGCGCTGGTCCAATCCGGTCTATCACGCCGACGACTCACTCATTCCGGACCCCAACCGCTCGCCTTCATTGGCCTACGCCTATCTGTTACGGGACTACCTGAACGGAGGTGATGGCAACGATACCTATCTGTATCGCAAGGGCGATGGTGGCATGACGGTCATGGCACTGGCCGGTACACAGGGAGCAGGGGCCAAGGGATTGGACCGTCTGCGGATGGAGGGCTATCAGAGCAAAGACGTCACGGTGTGGGTGCAGGCGGATGGGGCGCTGATCATCTCGGGTGGAGGGGTGAGTTCTTTGGCTGCCGACATCATTGTTGAAAAGGGCGCGAACGGCGAGCTGCAGGTCGACTCCATTGTATTTGACGATACCGCTGTCTCTGTGCGTACGTTGATCTCGGCGGCGGGCATTGTCAGCCCGAGCATCCGGCCAGCCGATGTGGATATGTTGGCCGACAGTGTGCGCAATCTCCAAGGGCCCATGGCCGACGCGAATCTGAATATTGGCACGGCGGCTTCCGAAACCATCCAGTTGAGCGGGAATGTCTACGCCAAGGGCCGCGAGGGGGCCGACACCTATGTGTTTGATCGGGAAACCCTGGGTTTTACCGTCGTGCAGATGGATCGCGGTGACCGGGTAGTGGAGCGGGGAGCGAATGCCGAGACGGTGGGCCTGTTACGCGACGACGCCAATAACCGCCATGACTGGCAACTGGGCCGCCTCGATCCGACGCGCGCCAAGGACGGCAAGTATTCTTTGGACGCCTGGATCCCCATCTCGGGGGATAACGAAATAGCCAGTGATATTCTGCTCACGTTTGAAAAGACCCGGGCAGATGGCTCGGTCTTTACCAGCTATTTGGTGCTGGCAGATGTGATGGGCGCCAATGGCACTTTTTTTGATCGTTTCTTCGATTCAACTACACGGCTTAACGGTTGGTTTGGCGCCAATAATAAACCGGTGGTCGGGACCATGGGCGCTGACCAGCTAATGGAGACTTTCTCCGGCGGCACCGTATATGGACGCGGCGGTAACGATGTCATCTCTGGCGGTTATAACACTGACGACCGCCTGTATGGCGGGAGTGGCAACGATGTGTTGTATGGCAATACACGCAACGACTCGCTCTATGGTGGTGACGGCGACGACTCGCTCTATGGTGGCGAAGGGAATGACATCTTGGTGGGCGGCGCCGGGCGTGACTATCTGGCCGGCGGCGTCGGTGACGATACCTACGTTTGGGACGATGCCGGGCTAGCCAGTGAGATACACGAGAACGCTGGTGAAGGCGGCGATACGATCCAGTCGGCAGTAGACCTGGACCTCGGCAAGTTCGGCAATATTGAAAATGGCCAGTTGACCGGCAACGCTACCCTTACGCTGACGGGGAATGAGGTGGGCAACCGTTTGTCAGGCAACGGACGTGGTAGCCGCTTGGTGGGGTTGGGCGGCAACGATGTGTATGTGATTGACGGGCCGGACTCGATCATTGAAGCGGCCGGTGGCGGTTACGACACGATCCTGACGACCTTGAGTGTGTTGCAACTGGCGGCGAACGTCGAAGTCCTGGTGTCCATGGGGACCGGGTTGCAGTTGACGGGCAATGGGCTGGATAACGAGCTGCATGGTGATGCCGGGAATAACGTGTTGTATGGCCAGGCCGGCGATGATTTGTTGAATGCCGGCATCGGTGATGACACCCTCAATGGCGGTCGCGGAAACGACCTGCTGTATGGGGGCGGCGGCAACGACATGTATGTGTTCAACCGCGGCGATGGGCAGGACACGATCATCAATGGGCTGGTTGATACAACACCGCCGGCCGGCACGTTATTATTCGGCAATGACGTCAATGCCCGCCAACTCTGGTTCAGTCGTTCGGGTGATAACCTGCTCGTTGAAGTCATGGGCACCGAGGATCGGGTCATCCTGAAAAACTGGTACGCCAAGCAAGCCAATCGACTTGAGCGCATTCTGGCGGGTGACGGTGTAGCGCTTTACCAGATTGATGGCCTGGTGCAGGCCATGGCCGCGTACCGGGCGGCCCATCCGGGGTTCAACCCGCAGACCGGGTTCGAGATTCCCGACGACGCCAGCCTGCGTTCGGCGCTGAGCGACGCCAGCGTGCCGCGCGCGACACCGGGCGGACAGCCTTCCGGGGCGCCGGTGGCCAACACCCTGACAGGCACCGCGGGGGACGATATCCATCATGTGGATCATCGCGACGACAAGGTCGTCGAGGGCATCGGCGCTGGTCTCGACACGGTCTACGTCTGGTCGCTGCCGTACTACCAACTGGCGGAGAACGTCGAGAACGCACGCATCATGGGCTCCACCGGCACCTTGCTGTGGGGCAACGCGTTGACCAACATCCTGTACGCGGGGGATGGCAACGACACCATCAGCGGCTCCATGAGCCCCTACGCCGGGCTGGCCAGCCCCGATACGGTGAGTTACCAGTACGCGAAGGCGGCGATCCAGGTCAATTGGCACCTGATGGGCACGGGCCCCGAGGTGACCGGGGGCTCGGGCAATGACGAGCTGCAGTACATCGACAACATCATCGGCAGCGGCTTCAACGATACGATTAATGGCAACGAGCTGGACAACATCCTCGATGGCGCAAGCGGCGCCGACTGGATGGGCGGCGGTAACGGCAACGACGTGTATGTGGTCGACAACCCAGGCGACATCGTGTTCGAACTGGCCAATGCCGGCATAGACACGGTGAACAGCTACCTGGTCGGCTACACCCTGACCGACAACGTCGAAAACGCCCGCATCCTGCAAATGGGCAACACCTGGTTGACCGGCAACGCGCTGGCCAATGTCATTTACGCGAGCCAGGACAGCAACGTGATGGATGGCGCGGGGGGCCACGACACCGTCAGCTACGAAGCCATGATCTCGGCAGTGGTGGTGAGCCTGGACCTTTCCAGTGCCCAGCAGACCGGTGGCTCCGGCAGCGATACCTTGATCTCCATCGAAAACCTGATCGGCACCCGATTTGACGATGTATTGATCGGCAATGCCGGTAACAATCGGCTCAATGGCGGCCTTGGCGCTGATACGCTGCGTGGTGGACGGGGGGATGACAGCTATGTCGTGGAGAACAGCCACGATGTGGTGATTGAACTGGCTGATGGCGGGGTGGATACCGTGCTGTTGTCAGTCGACCAATACACCCTGGGGCAAAACGTCGAGAACGTGCAGATCCTTGCAACGGGTAACACAAGCCTTACGGGCAACTCTTTGGACAACCGGATCGAAGCTGCTGCCGGCGACAACGTTATCGACGGTGGCGTAGGTACGGATATGGTGTCCTACGCCCATGCCACGGGCGCGATCGTGCTCGATCTCGCTTTGACTACGGTTCAGGCCACAGGTGGTTCTGGCAACGATACCTTGCTCAATATTGAAAGCCTTGAGGGTAGTCAGTTCTCTGACCGGCTCAGAGGAAACAATCAAGTCAATACCTTGTTCGGCGGTTCTGGTAATGACTTGCTGCAAGGTTTTGAGGGCGATGATGTATTGTCCGGAGGCAGTTGGGGCGACGATTTGGAAGGTGGGCTCGGCAACGATGTTTACTTGTTTGGGCGAGGCGATGATAGCGATCGCATCGTTGAAAATGACGCGACGCCTGGCAATACCGACATCGCCCGCTTCGGAGCCTCCATCGTTGCCAGCCAGCTCTGGTTCAGTCGTGTGCAGGACGACCTTAAAATCGCAATCGTTGGTACTGACGATTATCTCGTTATAAGCGACTGGTACCTAGGATCGCAGTACCGGGTAGAAAAATTCCAGATCGCTTCGGGTGCAATCCTGCTGGCGGATCAGGTTGAGGCCTTGGTTCAGGCTATGGCTAAGCTGATTCCTCCGGAAATCGGGCAAAACCTGATGTCTAGCAGCCTGATGGCCGTGCTGAAGCCGGTACTTGATGCCAGCTGGCAGAGCGGGCCTCCCTCACCTAGTGCCAATGACGGCAACGATACATTGGTAGGCGGGTCGGAGGACGATTCACTGTCGGGCGGTGCCGGCAACGATACCCTGATTGGTAATGCAGGCAAGGACACCCTCGTGGGAGGTTCCGGTCGCAATACTCTGATCGGTGGGCCGGGGGACGATACCTACGAGGTTTCCAGTGTTGAAGACAAGGTTGTCGAAATGCCCAATGAGGGCAACGATCTGGTCCGTTCCTATGTCTCCTTTACGTTGCCGGAGAATGTCGAGCGGATAACGCTGATGGGAGATTCCGCAATCGATGCAGGGGGCAATGATGGCGCCAACACCTTACTTGGTAACACCGCTGCCAACACCTTGAGCGCTGGAGGGGGTAACGACGTTCTCAACGGCCTTTTAGGCAACGACATTCTGATCGGTGGCACGGGCGATGACCGGTATGCGTTTGTAAGTAATTTCGGTGTTGACCATATCGTTGAAAACGATTCCGCAGCAGGCAACGCAGACAGCATACTTTTCTCTACGATAGGCGTCGCCACGACTGATCAACTATGGTTTCGCCATGTCGCCGATGACCTAGAGATCAGCGTGATCGGAACTGCCAACAAGGTGATCGTGGATGACTGGTACCTGGGTGCCCAGCATCATGTAGAGAAAATCCAGGTGGGGTCCAAAGTCCTGCTGGATGCCAAAGTTGAAAACCTGGTCAGCGCTATGGCAGCCTTCACGCCTCCGTCAAGTGGCCAAGCCGGTTGGCCATCTAACTATGTCACAGCCTTGGCGCCTGTGATCGCGGCGAACTGGCAATGAGGGGCGAGCCCGAACATCCACGGCCCATGAAACAAATCGATGAGCAGGCCGGCGCCGGTGGGAGTGCCCCCTCCGACGAGGACGTCGTCGATACCGGCCTTCTTTGCCTGGCCATGCTCGCTCGCTATCACCAGGTGGCGGTTGATGTCGACCAATTGGCCCATGAGTTCCGCGGCGATGCTCAGCGGTTTGGTATGACTGAGGTGTTACTGGCAGCGAAGAAACTCGACCTGCGGGCTCGACGACTGACCACCCGAATCGAGCGTCTCGCTACCACGCCGCTGCCTGCGATGGGTTGTGACCGGGAAGGCAATTTTTTCATCCTGGCACGGCATGATGCCGACAAGGTGTTGATCCAGGATCCTCGTCAACCAGGGCCAAGTGAATTGAGCCTGGAGGAGTTGCAACAACGCTGGGCTGGCGAATTGATCCTGATTGCTTCTCGCGCCTCCATCGCCGGCGACCTGGCGAAGTTCGACTTCAGTTGGTTCATTCCCGCCGTCGTCAAGTATCGTCGGTTGCTGCTGGAAGTGTTTGTCGTGTCCTTCGTTCTTCAGCTCTTTGCGCTGGTTACGCCGCTGTTCTTTCAGGTGGTGATGGACAAGGTTTTACGACACTGGATGTGATCGCGGTCGGATTGTTGGCGGTCGTGACCTTCGAAGTGGTGCTAAACGCGTTACGCAGTTATGTGTTTGCCCACACTTCCAGCCGCATCGACGTGGAGTTGGGGGCTAGGTTGTTTCGCCACTTGTTGAACCTGCCGCTGGCTTATTTCCGCGCCCGTCAGGTAGGCGACTCCGTGGCGCGGGTGCGGGAGTTGGAAAACATCCGTTCGTTCCTCACCGGCAACGCCATCACGGTGGTACTGGACCTGTTTTTCTCCATTGTGTTCCTTGCCGTCATGACCTACTACAGCGTCTGGCTGACGCTGATCGTGGTGGTCTCGTTGCCCTGTTATTTCCTCTTATCCGTGGGTTTTACGCCGGCTCTGCGCGCGCGGTTGAATGAGAAATTCAACCGTGGTGCACAGAACCAGTCATTTCTGGTGGAGACCATCAGCGGTGTGGAGACACTCAAGGCAAGCGCCGTTGAACCGCAGTGGATACGTAAGTGGGACAACCAGTTGGCCGCTTACGTCAAAGCCGGGTTTCGTACCACCACTATCAGTACCGTTGCCAACGGCGGTGTGACGCTGATCAGCAAACTGGTCACCGTCGGTACCATGTGGCTGGGTGCGCGCTTGGTAATCGATGGGCAGTTGACTGTCGGCCAACTGATTGCCTTCAACATGCTCTCGGGGAACGTCGCAGGCCCGGTGATGCGCCTGGCGCAACTATGGGCGGACTTCCAGCAGGTGGGCATTTCGATGCAGCGGCTGGGAGATATTTTGAATACCCGTACCGAAGTGCATACCCCCAGACCGGCATTACCGCCTGTGCGTGGCACGATCGAGTTCGACAAGGTCGAGTTTCGTTACCGGCCAGGCGCACAGCCTGCGTTGCGAGGTGTGAGCCTGGCAATCAAGGCCGGTGAAACGGTAGGGATCGTCGGTCGTTCCGGTTCGGGTAAGAGTACTCTGACCAAGCTGGTACAGCGCTTGTACCAGCCAGAACAAGGTCGCGTTCTGGTTGATGGCGTGGATATCTCGACCATTGACGCCAGTTCGTTGCGCCGCCAGATCGGCGTAGTGCTTCAGGAAAACGTGCTGTTCAGCCGTAGCATTCGCGAGAACATCGCGCTCAACGATCCCGGCACGCCATTGCAACAGGTCATCGCGGCGGCGCAGTTGGCCGGTGCCCACGAGTTTATCGCCGAGTTGCCCGAAGGTTACGACACGATGGTCGGCGAACAGGGTTCAACGCTGTCGGGCGGTCAGCGTCAACGCATTGCTATTGCACGGGCGCTGCTTTCCAACCCCCGCATCTTGATCTTCGATGAAGCCACCAGTGCGCTGGACTATGAGTCCGAGCGCATCATCCAGCAGAACATGCGCCAGATCAGCCAAGGCCGGACCGTACTGGTAATTGCCCATCGATTGTCAGCGGTAAAGGATGCTCATCGCATCGTTGTCATGGAACGCGGCGATATTGTCGAGCAAGGCACGCATGCCGAACTTATCCAACGAGAACAGGGGCATTACGCGGCCCTGCATCGCATGCAACAGGGGTAGTGCATGGCTTGGGGACAAACTTTTAGCGCTTGGGGCGATTTGTACAAGCGCTATGCCAGTGTGTGGGCGGCAGCCTGGCGCGCGCGCAAATCCTGGGAGCGCAAGCGGCATTCAGCTGACGAGGCGGAGTTTCTGCCAGCGGCTTTGTCGTTGCAGCAGAAGGCGGTATCGCCAGCGCCCAGAGTGGCAATGTGGTTGCTGATTGCTTTTGCGGTATTGGCGGTACTGTGGTCGGTCTTCGGCCGGGTGGACATCGTGGCGACCGCCCAGGGCAAGATCATTCCCAGCGAAGGTACACAGGTCGTACAGCCCATCGGTACGGCGACCGTTAAAGCCATCCATGTGCGCGAAGGGCAGTTCGTGCGGGCAGGGGATTTGCTGATTGAGCTCGACAGCACCATCACCGGGGCCGAACAGCAGCGCCTCGTCAACGAGTTGCAGACATGGTCCCTGCAGGTCGCACGCGCCGAAGCCATGCTCGCGGCGATTAACACAAAGCGCAAACCTGTGCTGGCGCAGATCAATGTCGATCCTCGGGCGTCGGCGGATATGCAGCGCCTGGTAGAAGCGGAGTTTTCGGCAATGCAGGCCAAGCAGTTCGGCATTGATGCAGAACTGGCGCGCCGGCAGGCCGAGCATCGCTCAACGCTTGCCCTGGTGAGTAAGCTGGAGAAAACCTCACCCATCGTTCGCCAGCGTGCCGAGGCCATGAAAGATTTGGCTGGTGAGCAATACGTGGCGCGCAATACCTATCTGGAACGCGAGCGCGAAAGTATCGAGCAAGAGTCGGACCTGGCAGTACAACGTAGTCGCTTGAAGGAAATCGAAGCCTCGATTGCGGAGGTCAAACAGCAGCGTGAAACACTCTGGGCAGATGCCCGGCACACCAGCCTCGAACGCTTGAACGAAGGCAGTCAGCATATTTCCTTGTTGGAGCAGGACTTGGTCAAGGCTCGGCAGTCCGAGCATCTGACTAGGTTGACCGCGCCAGTGTCCGGCACTGTTCAGCAGTTGGCCGTGCGAACGCTAGGCGGCGTAGTAACAGAGGCTCAGCCGCTGATGCTGGTGGTGCCGGAAGAAAAGGTCCTGGAGATCGAGGCTTTCCTGGAGAACAAAGATGTCGGCTTCGTGCTGCCTGGGCAGGAAGCCGAGGTCAAGATCGAGACCTTCCCCTACACCAAATACGGCATCGTGCCGGGCACCGTGAC
>LNAP01003233.1_pt1 | contig 15618 bp, 13 predicted proteins | sample 602601 | NCBI WGS metagenome assembly LNAP01 (sample SAMN02440304, study PRJNA202911) | soil metagenome | biome: Subtropical and temperate rainforests or woodlands; isolation source: soil samples (1 kg each in a 20% v/v slurry with milli Q water) were... ...
GTGCATTCCGAGCCGCTTTTAAACGCGACCTCACCGAGTACAGGCACTTTTAGTGCATAGCCCAAGGTTCCCTCCCATGGCCGGAAAGTGACGATAAAATCCGTTATCGTCACTTTCTGGCAGACGGCTGCGAACTCCTGCGCCATAGGACTTGTTGGCACCGGCTCGCCGGCGCTTCCCCCCGCGGACACCTCATGCCCACCGCCGCCAAGGAGGCCCAGCTGCCCATCACCCTGCCGATCGAAGACTGGGACAACGAGCCTGCCGTGCGCCTGCCCGCCGACGTTCTGCAACGCCTCGACCTCCAGGTCGGGGATTCGCTGTATCTGGTCGAAGCCTGGTCCTGTCGAAGACACCGCTGATCCCCAGCAGGGCCGACGCCCTGGCCGCCCAGTGGGAGCGCGAGCTCACCGAGGAGCAGGCCAAGTCCGCGCCGCCGGATTCGCCCAAGGACGAATGAACCGTATTTTGGCTTTCCAGCTGCCTTTTCGGGTTGGCTTGCGCTTTGCCACTCAGAACTAGGCAATCCCTTCGAGGCACCAGTGGGTGCAGCACGCTGTCGACATCAAGAAGGAGGATGCTGCGAGTTGGGTCGCTCATTTCTCGGCCGCATCCAAGGCGGATTTCAGTGCGATGATTGCCTGGTTAATCGTCGCCGTTTTTTCTGAGCTGCCCGTCACTTCCATGATTGCCTTCAGCGCCTCGTTTGCTTCGGCAGTAAGCCGCAGCATGACTCGCGCCCCGCCCGCCGCCTCAAGCGTCTTGATCGAATTTTTCGACCGCTCAGCGGCGCTAGGCGGTGCGCTGTCAACGTAGACCTTCGGTCGCCCGCGCAGGCGTTTTGCCGTTTTTATTATCGGCGCCCCGGACGCATCGTCAACGCGAGCCTTACGATCCAGGCGTTCCTGTTCAGGACTAGGATCAATACCAGGATGAATGTCCACCGAAGGGGCTTGTAGCAAGCGATTCAGCAAATCGGCTTGTACGCTACCGTGGACGATCTGCCCAGTTTCCTCGTCGAGCACCTCGTCGATGAGTGCCATTTTTTTGTTGATGAGGCTGCTCATTATCTCATCCAGGTTTTCGTTACCGAACACGGCGAGCGCCTGCATAATGTGGCAATTTTCCTTCTGTCCGACCCGATGGATGCGGTCCTCTGCTTGAAGAAGCGCGGCCGGCACCCAATCCAGCTCAACAAAAATTGTTGTGTCTGCCCGCGTCAAAGTGATCGCCTCGCCGGCAGCGTTAATGCCACCAATTACAACGTCGAGCTGGCCGGACTGGAAGGCTTCGACAATCTTCGCCCGATCTTTTTGCTGTGTCCTGCCGTCAATGATCGCTGCTCGGAGACGTTGCTTTGTCAACAGCGATTTAAGATCGTCGCTGACTTGGTGGTGTGCGCAGAAAACGACACAGCAGTCTTTGTTCTCGATGACATCTAGAACAAGATCGACAACCCCCCCGCCATGCACTTTTGCAAGAGCTAAGGCTGTGCGGGCTTTCTCGATACCACCTTGCGCGATTTGTCGCGCTTCCGCCTCTGACTTTCCGTCCTTCAACGCGTTAGCGTGGCTGGTTCTCGCAACGTTGAGGGCCTCGACGTAATTCTCCATGTGATCTGGATCGAGGTCGTCGATGGGTATCGTTTGGCGAGTTTTGGCCGGCAGATCAGGCAGCACCTCCTTTTTCGTGCGGCGAATCATGAAGTAGCTCAAGTATTCTTTAACGTCTTGAATGCCGTAGTTCTTCTCATTACTGAGCGTTTTTGCCGCTTCGGCATCGAGCAGGCTCAACAGGGCTGCCGCTTCGTGTTGATTGTTGCGTAGAGGCGTACCGGTCAGCATCAGCAGCTTATTTTCGATGACCAGTTGCTGGATCGCCTTCGTGCGCTTTGCCACCCTGTTTTTAACGCGATGCGCCTCGTCCAGGATCACCAGCATCGGGCCTGCTGCCAGCAATGCCTGCAAAAGCTCGCCACGAAGGCGGCGCATTATTTTTCCCCAGGCCGCCTGGCGTTTACTGTTGAAAGCAGGAATTTTGTTCAATGGGACGCTTATAGGGAGCTTGAGCGGGTACTCGGCGCCCGGATTTTCCTTCTCGAACTCCTCCAGAATTTCCGGATAGACGTCCCGGAAAGCCTGCTTCTCATACTCGTCTTCCAGTCGCCAGGTCTCCGTTCGTGTAGCGATCAGGTCATACGTCACAATGTGCCAGCGCGCAGCCATATCCACCGCGTCAAGTTGGCTGGTGACGTGCTGAACAGCCCCGCTGCCGCCCCATCCGCCGATTTCCTTGTCCCAGACGTATCGTGCGTTTGCCGGGCAAATGACCAGGACCCTGGTGGCTTTAGTCGCCTCGGCGGCGGCGATGGCTTGCACGGTCTTGCCGATGCCCATCTCGTCTCCGATCAGGGCACGCATGCTGCGTGAAGCGGCGAAACGCGCCCCTTCTTTTTGATATGCATGCAGTAAATAGCCATTTGGCGCTGGCGACTCCCAGCCATGCACGAGACTCACATCGAACGAGGCCGCCGCTGAATCCAGATCTGGCGAGGGATCATCGCCTTCCCATTCGATTCCGCAATTTTGAAACTTCTCTTTGAGTGCTGCCCATTTCTTGCGGGTAGTGTGAAGCTTTCCATCCCAGCCAATCACAACACGTCGGCCGTCGCCTTTCTTGTATTGCTGAGGCGGAGCGGCGAGATAGTGCAGCGGGTTGGACAGATCGCACGAAACCTCGACCGGCCACCCACTTTCTTTGACTTGCGCCTTACTGCCGACCGCGAAGTCCCACTGTAATGCCAGCCTGTCATCGCAGACCGCGCCCTGCTGAGTCAAAGACGCGACAAGAGTGTCCAGCTCATCCGCTTTTCCGACCAGCACACCAACACTTTTTTTGCCGTCTTTTACGAGATAGGCACTGCCCGAGCCAGCAAACGACGTGAACCACGACAAAGGCAACGGCAGCAGGCAAGCCTCCAGCTCATCGTTAAGACGGATACGCGAAAAAGCCACGCCGGCGAGTGGCAGGATGGGCGCGCCGGGGAGCCCAATGATCGGCCAGTCAGGATTCTGCTTGATGATGATTTCGAGTACAGCATCGGCTGCGGCTGGACTTTTGAACGTCCAGCCCACGCCATTCCAGCCGTCACTGCGCTTTTTTACGATCCCGTACAGCGAGTCGTCCTGCGTGCCGTATTTCCAGCGGATGGTTTGGATCTTGTTTCCGGGGTCAAGTGTGAGCTTGACGTGCTCGGGTTCAAAGCGATCACGGAAATCGCCGAGGCTAGCCCTGGTCACCGTCCTCATTACCTTCCCTCACTAATTTAAGGCGTATGCACACTATAAAGACAAAGGCATATTGCGCCAATTATTTTTTGTGCATGCACTCTTTAAATAAGGCTTTCCAAGCGCGGGCTAGCGTCGCCCAGCTTTACTAACGTCACTTTCTGGCCGGCGGCCGTTTCGCTACCCTGAACGCCTGCGCCGTGGGACTTGTTGGTGCCGGCTCGCCGGTGCCCTCCCCGCGGACACTCCTCCTCATCAACTGCCGAGGATTCCTCGTTTGTTGCTACAGCCGGCGATCAGCTCTTGGTTTACCAGTGCGAATTTTCGCAAGCCGGCGCTTTCAACCGCTCCAGAGCCTGATCAAGCTGACCGCTTTTGGCCGAAATCGGACAGATCAGTAAAAACTGGATGTGCCTCACTGTGAGACTTTGCGATTTCTAGAGAAGCAGGGCCTATTCACAGTGCTATCCAGCACGATTCGCCAGCACTGCCAGTCGCTTCAAGCCAAAAGGTGCTTTGCCCTGGGTTGGGCCGTCCCCGAAAATGAGCAGAAGCCGCGCATAGCGCGAGCATCGCGACGTAGGGGTAGCGACCATGAGTGCACTATCAATTAGCCAGTTCTTCAGCGCCCTTGGCGCCGACCTCCACAACACGCGGTGGTCCTGGGGCGCCGAGCGCATACGAGGTCCTCAGGAAGAGGATGCTATCGTCCTGCGTGTCTGGCAGGACCGTTGCCGTATGCACGAGGGAACGCGCTACGTCATGCTCACGCACATGCAGAAGTACGGCGGCGATCCGAGCGACTTGGGGTACAACGAGCGGTTGACCCACGTCGAGCGGATTCGGGAGGGTGCGACGTGCTATATGGTCATGTGCCGGGTCAAGGATCCGGATGCGCCAACCCGAGAGATCCTGTGGACCAAGCCACCGGAGTTCATCTTCGTTGGTGGCGAACTGCGCCAACTCGACAACGATGGGGATTGGTGGATCGTCCTAAAGGAAAAGGTGCCGGCCTACGCGCTGATCCAAGAGGCCAAGCAGCTCAGGGGATAAGGCCGGCCCCTAACAACCTCGCTCCGGCAGTCACAGGGCTCGTCAGCTCAGGTCAGCAGGCTTGGTTTTAATGCTGGCCCTAGGTGGACTGAATTCCACGCTGTCCCCTTCCGGAGCGCTTAATACGTCGATGACCTTTTGGCGTCTCTGGCGTTTCGGACTGGCCCCACGCTTGCGCCTCAGGGGATCCGCCTCATCCTTCCGGGCGAGGTGGGTTGGCTGATAGCTCATCGAGCCTAGTGTCATCGCCAATCCGAACGGCTTGAGAATGCCGTTGAGGGTGTTGATGGTCGGATTGCCTTTGCCGTTTTCGAGCGAGGACAAGGTCTTCGTCGTCAGCTTACACATCGTGGCAAACGAGTCCTGGTCTAACCCGGTGACCTCAAGGCGAAGACGGCGAATCGACGTCCCAAGGCTTTCTTCACCCGCAGCGCTCTTGGATTTGATGTCCTCGATGAGACGCTGCCGCTCTGCAGGCGCGAGGTTTTTCATAGCAAGCCCCACTCCTTCAATCGAGTATCCAGGTTGTTCAGGGGGATCGACGGCGCAAGCCGAACTTCTTCCGGCATGTCTTTCAAGAGCCCGGGCAGAGCCCTGAACTCCTGAGCAGCAGCCTTCAGCCGGCCGAACAAATAGTAGGGGTCGATATGCCCTGCAAAAGTCGCACACACTGCCGGCCAATTCGGCGCGCCAAGGCGCTCGTTCTCCCATTTGGTGACGCGCGTCACCCCCTCAGGATCAAGCACCATGGGGGCAAGGTCGTAGATCGGCGCGAGCTTGAAGCGGCCTTCGTGCCGGAAGATCGAGGTGTTCCGACCATGGTTGTCGGAGTTGCCCAAGATGCGATTGAGCAGGTCGCGACGCACGTACTCAAACACCAGGTCTTCGACTTCGTCAGCCTGGCCATTTCCGAGCCACAGCCCGAGCAGACGCTGCATGACATCCTCGTGCCGCATCTTCGATCCCGGCTCGGTGTTGCCGCAGATCGAGTAGATCGATTCCACCGGGATTCGCTCAACGATCCCCCCCGGCAACACCCTGCGGTCGAATCGCGGCATCCAGAGGCTTGGCTTCTCCGCCTCCTCGAGGGCCAGCCCATCGGTAGGGATAGTGTCCAACCCGAGCTCCGCAATCGCGCGGTAGTAGTGGTACTCGGCTCTCAGGATGTTCTTGTCGCGCTCAGTGACCTTGTTTCGAGCGAACTTCACGAGCCAGTGCCGGCGCACCTGGTGATCCGGCAGGACAGCATCCGCATGCAGCCCCCCCTCCTGATCCTCCGCCATCAACAGCTTGGGGGCTTCCCCTTGAGCACCCGTTGCGCCACCGATGGCCGCGCCGAGCTCATAGGCGTACTCGAGGAAGTCGTTCGTTCGCTCGATGACCTCCCGTCGAGGGAAGGCGATAGTCCGCCCCATGTCGATCAGCTCAAACGACTCTTTTACGCGCAGGTGGCCAACGGGCGCAGGAGTGCAACGTTTCAGCAGGAAGAGATCCAGGTCCATGCCCTTGGGCTTCTCGCCTGCGAAGCGCCTCTCGAGCGACTTTCGCGCAGCGCCGGCGGGGATGATGTCGTAGATGAACGCGGGATATCCCTTCGTGCCGACGCTCGTCCAGTTCATGGGCAAATTCACGCTGACGGCGGGCTCAAAGGCGGACTCAACACGGTCGATGAAGTTGAGAATGTAGCCTTGGGTATATGCGGTCGAGCAGGAGCCGTTCCTAACCTTCGCGGGGTTATCCACGGTTAACTCGAGGGCGTCGTGCCACTGACCTTCAACGAAGGTTTGGATCGTCAGTTGCTCGGACATGGGGCTATAACCAGAATTTTAATACCAGAAATACTAGCCAAACCATAAAGATCAAGCAATATAATTCCTGATGATAGCGGTCTTTTGCGCGAAACATGAACTAAATTTCTAGTTGTTTGGAGTGCCTGAACACTTTCTGGCGGATGCGCGAGACGCGCTCAGGAGGAGCAAGCCCCCCGCTCTTCAGGCACACTAGCGCCCCTCCTCCACCGCTGATGATCACAAGGAACGTGCCGGAATGACCCTCCCACGGAGCTGGAAAGCGAGCTACTGGGGCCAGCGCTTCACTCACAACCGTCCATGGCGTATCACGCTGGAAGACAACCGGGTCGAGATCGTCGTCGAGGCGCGCACCTTCCGCGCGCCGATCCCCGCCTTGCGCGCCGTCACCATCAAACTCGGCCTGTTCTGGGCGGCGGTCCATTTCGCGCCCAAGGGCGAGCAGCCGATCCGACTGGACGGCCTGCCTAACCTTCAAGCCCGCGCGTTAGAACAAGCCATTCAGGAAGCGCTGACCCGCTACGACACCCAGCAACAACTGGCAGAGCTCGATTCGTCGCTGGAACCGCTGAAAAACTGGCAAGCCGCGGCCGTGAGCATTCTCGAGCGACACCGCAGCCAGCGTCTCTGGATCACTCACGAAACCCTGCAGCGCCTGATGACTGCCCGCCCCGAGGACCGGCGCCTGGAGGCACTGCTGAAGCAGCCCGCGCTCCAGCAACATCTGGCCCGCCATGACGAGCACCGCCGACTGCTGGAATTCTGGCAAGCCGACCTCCCCGCCCTGATCACAGCACGGAACCAGGAGCACCTCAACGCCGAGCTCCGGGACCGCAAGGACTTCCTCGATCGAGTCGAGCGCTCGCCCCTGACGGACGAGCAGGCCCGCGCGGTTCTCTGCTTCGACAACCGGGTCCAGGTGATCGCCTCGGCCGGTTCAGGGAAGACCTCCACCCTGGTGGCCAAAGCCGGCTACGCGTTGCAACGCGGCCTGATACCCGCCAGTCGCATCCTGCTGCTGGCCTTCAACGCGGACGCCGCACGGGAATTGCAGACGCGGATCCGCGAGCGCCTGACGCCCCTGGGGCTGCCCGCCGATCAAGTCGTCGCCCGCACCTTCCACGCCTTCGGCCTGGATGTCATCGGCCAGGCTACCGGCAAGAAGCCGACCCTCGCCCCGTGGCTGGACAGCGGCCAGGACCTCGAGCACCTCTCCCGTCTCATCGACCGTCTCAAGGACAGCGATCCGTCATTCCGGACCCGCTGGGATCTGTTCCGTCTGGTGTTCAGCCGCGACCTTCCCAGGTTTGGCTCGGCGGTCGAACCCGAGGACTGGGACTTCGACAGCAAGAGCGGCGGTTTCCGCACCCTGCGTGGCGAGGTGGTGAAGAGCCACGAGGAGCGGCTGATCGCCGACTGGCTGTTCTACAACGGCGTCGACTACCGCTACGAGCAGCCCTTCGAGCGCGACACCGCCACCGCCCAGCACCGCCAGTACCGGCCGGACTTCTACTACCCGCAGGCCGACGCCTATCACGAGCACTTCGCGCTCGACGCCCAGGGCAAGCCGCCGGCCCACTTCGCCAACTACCTGGACGGCGTGCAGTGGAAACGCCAGCTGCACGCCGAGCAGGGCACCACCCTCTGGGAAACCACCTCGGCGATGATCCGCTCCGGTCAGGCCTTCCAGGTGCTGGCCAAGCACCTCCAGCAGGCGAGCGTGTCCCTGGATCCCAATCCCGACCGCCCCGTACCGGGTCGTCCCGTCATCGAGCACGCCACCTTGGTGCGTACCTTCCGCACCTTCCTGACCCACGCCAAGAGCAACCGCCTAAGCCAGGCCGATCTGCAGCAGCGCCTGAAGCGTGAAGGCAGCGGCGCGTTCCAGTACCGCCACACGATGTTCCTGCAGCTGTTCGAGGAGGTTCGCAACGCCTGGGAGCAAGAGTTGCGGGATGCAGGGACGATCGACTTCGAGGACATGCTCAACCAGGCTGCGGATCACCTGGAAGCCCGCCGCTGGGTCTCCCCCTACGAGCTGGTGATGGTCGACGAATTTCAGGATGCCTCCCGGGCCCGCGGACGGCTGACCCGGGCTCTGGTCCAGTATCCAGGCCGCTATCTGTTCGCCGTCGGCGACGACTGGCAGAGCATCAACCGCTTCGCCGGCGCCGACCTTTCGCTGATGACGGATTTCGCCGCCTGGTTCGGTCCCGCGCAGGTCTTTCGCCTGGAGCAGACCTTTCGCTGCCCCCAGTCTATCTGCACGGTCTCGAGCGAGTTCGTCCAGAAGAACCCGGCCCAGCTGCGCAAGAGCGTCCGCTCCGTGCAACCCGAGCATCCCCCCACCCTGCAGGCCTTCCAAGTGCCGGACGAGCGACGACTTATGGCGGCCATCGAAAGCCACCTGTCCCGCCTCCACGACCAGCTGGCCAGCGGCACTCTTCCTCGCGGGCGCTCGGGAGGACCGGTGAAGGTCTATCTGCTTGGACGCTACCGCAAGGACGCCGAGCTCCTGGCTCCCCAATGGGCCGCTCGGTTCGGCCGCATCCTCGACATCGAGTTCAAGACCGTCCACGGCTCGAAAGGGCTGGAAGCCGACTACATCATCCTGCCGCGCCTCACCCGCGGCAGCTACGGCTTCCCCAGCGGCATCGAGGACGATCCCGTGTTGCAGCTGGCGATGCCCGAGGGGGATTCCTTCCTCCATGCCGAAGAGCGGCGCCTGTTCTATGTCGCGCTGACCCGGGCCCGCCGCGGAGTGACCCTCTTCACCGTGAAGGGACGCGAATCGGGGTTCGTCACCGAGCTGATCAAACAGCAGCAGCTGGCACTACTCGACATGGAGGGCGAACCCACGGAAACACGCCTGTGCCCACGCTGCCAGCAGGGCACCCTGGTGGTCCGCGCCCGGCGCAGCGACGGCAACCGCTTCCTGGGCTGTAGCCGCTTTCCCCAATGCAACTACACCAGCAACCTATCCCAGGCCGCAAAGCGCCCCTACGGCTAGCTACAGAATGTCGAGTTGCATGCGCCGACATCACGCGTACTCGCCTGCTTCTGGAGATGCAAGAGCAGGCCAACAAAGCGATGCAGAAGCTGCTGGTGACGCTCAAATACCGAACTGAATGCTCACAACACCAACTCGCTCCGGCTGTTTTTATGTCTGCGGCCAGGCTAGCCAACGCACCCCTAGGCATCGAATCGTTAGGAAACAATGGATTGTTTTGCATAGAAATTCGTTGTTTCAGGAGAAAACGCTGGAGGCCTTGCCAGGCAAGGCCCGAAACGTTCCATAGATACGCATAACAATTCATAGATACCCATAGAATCGATTCAGTGGTAATGGCCTAAGCCGTCATATTGCCCCCCCTATGGGGATCTTCATCAACCCTTGGAGAAGCGGGCGCAGCCTGCTTCTCCAAGGGGACAGCGGTGTGTCGTTCCCGCACCTGGGTGAGATCTGTGCCCCCCGGGGCACGGGGCAGCACCGCTCCGGCCCTTGCAGTTTTGCGGTTCCCGTACTGCTCGATGCTCTCAGTCGACTGGTGGCCCATGATCCAGGCCACCTCCTGACGACTGAGCCCGGACGCTTTAAGGTCAGAACCGAGTTGATGCCGCCAGCTGTATAGCGACGGCACCGCCCGGCGCTGAGGCCATAAACGCCGCCCCGCGGCGCTTACTCGGTCTTGGATCGCCCCAATATTCACATTCACGTATTGGAGAGTCTTGAGAGACTCGGCGACCAGCTTCGTATCCTCCTCAGTGAGTACTAGGACGCGATCCAGCCCACGCCAGCCGCCGTGGCTCTTCTTGCCGCTCTTAATAAAAACTTTGCCATCCTCAACCCGCATCGCCTCAAGCTCGACAGGCCTAGCGCCGGTGTACTTCGTCACGGCCACAGCGCTCATGCACTGGTAATCGCCTACCGTTGCGAAGTAGTCCAACAGTCTCAATTCATCCTCCTCCTTCACTGCCTTGACCCGCACCTGCTTCGCCTTGGGCTTCAGACCGGAGTCCGCCATGGTTACCGGATTACGCACCTTTGCAATCCGCTCGGCAGCATCGCTGTAGCCCTTGTCGCGCTGATCGAACTCGATCGCGTTTCTCAGCCGGCGCCAGTAAGCAGGCCGGTACTCTGGTGCCGCAGCGATCAAGGCGTCGGTGATGGCCTTCGGGGTGAGCCTCTGGCCAGCCAATCTGCAACTGTAGAAGTGCTCGGCAAGATTCCTGTAGCTAGCCTTCGTTACCTCGTTCATCTGCCTATCCAAAGTAATGATTGATCCTACCCAAGGTGCTCTCCAGCCCACTCCGATGCTACGCATCTACGGGGCTTACGTGTCACCTCGCCTAGCTCGGTGCCACCGCACCCCCATACTTCCGCACGGAAGTATGGTTTTTACACAGGCGCACTTCCGCTGGCAAGCTCCGGCGTACTGGCGTAATTTCTCGTAGTTTCACAAGGATTCAGATGGAATTCCGATGGCATAACATCGGCGAATTTCGCGGATTCAGATTGCCGATCAATTTGATTACGTAACGATTTCATATATGCTTTTTGAAATAGTTACAAAATCAGGCGAGGCGCACCATGACCGACAGCAGCGAACTGACCAACGAGCACGAGCCGCCCGAAAATGAGGCATCAACTAAGCCGCGCGGCGGAGCGCGCCCTGGCGCAGGCAGGAAGCCGAAGTGGAGCGCGCCATCGACGAGGGTGATGCGCGTCCCCGAGCAATACGCCGGGGCCATCCGGGCGTTGATCCTGCACCTGGACGAAACCCACGAAATCCGAAGCGGCTACGCACCGGCGACCAGTCCGCGCCTTCCGGTGCGCTCGATCAGCGGTCGCGCGCAGTACGTTGAGTTCACCGTTTCCGGTCGCGACGAGCCGCGCGAGCTCTAGGCAATCTTGAATATGTAACGGATTCATCGCCAGCGGGCTACCAGGTCGGACGCAACCGGCCGCCTCCGGCGGCCCGCCCTCCGCGGGACCCGCAGGGGCCTGGCTCGAAGAGCTCAAGCCAGGCCCCATTTCAAGGGTTCAGGCGTCTCGCAGGCGTCAAGGCCCCGTGTTCTCGCCCTGCGGGCTCGTGCCCGCGCCAAGGCCTGGACTCCTGCTCGTTCGCCCGAGCGCTCAAGCCGTGAGGTGGCCGCGCCGTGGCGATAATGTTCGGCGCCTAAGGCGTCGCGCTGATTACTCGTACCGCGAGGGCAAATGCATCTTTGGCGGATCACCTCGCCGGACTGGGCTCGCATTCACCGCCCCGTTCGCCTTACGCTCATCAGCGCTGTTAAACCACACACCTTTCAGCGATACCAGCAAACAGGGGATGTCCATGCTGCTGACCACAAACGAAATTGAAGCCCTCCAACGTCTCGCCGAACGAGCCGCAGAGGTCGCCGCCTGGGCCGAACCTGGGGATCCCCGCGAGCGCGGCCGTCTGGAATCCGCACTCGAAACACTGGCCGAAGCGATCAAGGCGGGGGACTTCGAGAACTAATCCGCACACGCTTACGCCAGACACTTGCCTGGAGCAGCACCTGTCGTCAGAATCCGAGGCAGGTGCCCACCCGGCTTGCACACGAGCCAAAACAGGCGTTGTGAGATACCACTCCATTTGTCTTGCTGAAAATCGCCCAAGCCACGTCGCCCGGGGATTTAAACGTGTGCACCTGACCCGCTCGCGACGCGGCTGCCGAGGACGATTTCCATGCCTCTCAAGGCCTTCGCATTCGCCGCGCAGCAACACCTGCAATCCCGCACCGGTCACCACTTCCGCCGCAGCCATCTCTACGAACTGCTCGCCGCCAGCTTCGGCCTGAACAGTCACGCCGCGCTGATCTCACAGGGATTTGTGACCGATGCGGGGATCGGCCCTGTCCACCCTGCGGTCTCCCCCCTCCTGCTGGAGCGCCTGCCCCAACTGGGCTACCCCTCGACGCTTCAGCAGTCAGCCGCCAGCACTCTGGTCGAGCTTGCCAGCCACGCGCAGCTTGGCTTCGTCCACCTGGAGCAGTTACAGCAGGTCGCCACCCCAGACTCTTCGCCCAGTCGTGATACCGACCAGGATGACGACTGGGATGAGTGGGAGGACGATGACGACCATCCGGCTCAAGCGACTGCCGCTTCGCCTGGTGAACCGCTGCCCAGACTGGAGCAACTGCGCGACTCCCATCTACTGATTACAGCGCTGGAGCAGGCCGCGGATGCCGGTCGGGCAGAGGCTCATTTCGTGCTGGCCGCCCTGCATCGCTGCAAACAGCCCAACAGCTATCTCTATGACGAGGCACGCAAGGGGCGCGCCCTAAGTTTGACGGAGCAACGCTGGGTGGACGCCTACCCCGCCGAAAAGGCTCGCTTCGATCGCTACATCCATCATCTGCGCTACGCGGCCACCCACGGCAGCCGGCAGGCTGCCCTCGAGTGCGCTGAGGTATTCGACGATCCCGAGTTCTACCGACTGGCGGAGCAGGGACGCGGCCCGATCGATATCTGGGGCATGATCAAAGCCGCTCCCAGCGCACAAGACCGCCGCCACTGGCTGCGCATAGCAGCCGAGCAAGGCTCCTGGGAGGCCCTCGAGGAGCTGGCTTGGGGCGGTGATTCCTGGGCACGCCGGCAGATGGCCGAAAGCGGTGATCTCGACGCCATGCGCACGCTGGCAGAAACGGCCATGGAGGGCAACGATCTGGAACAGGCCTGGCTATGGCAGCACCTGGCCTTGCTGCTGAACGAGGACCTCACCCGCTCCACGCTACGCGCCTACCACGATGGAGGTCTTTACAACGGCCAGCTCTACGATGACGACTGTGGCGGACCTCTGTATGTCGACGGCGACGAAGGGCTGGACCTGCCGCCCCTGGATTCGCAAACCGACCAGCGCGTTCATGAGCAGGCTGCCCGGCTGTTCGCGTTGCTCCAGGCAGACTAGATAACCCTCAGAAAATCACCCGCACCCGGCTAGCTCTACGGTGGGGGTTCACGATATCGGCTCCAGCCTGCCAGGCTCCTCGATGGCCATGCGTGGAGCCGATATCACTCAGGACGCACTGTTCACCGTCGCCAGGCTCGACGACTGCGTGCCGGCAGACGCCGGCTCTGGGAGGGGGGGATGAGTGGCCTGTTCGATACGCGGTGCAGATCAGGCAACGCCTATTTGCGCACGACCACAGCCGCCAACGGAGCCGTGGTCGCAAACATAGTTGGTGCTGCTAGTGCAGGGAGGCCTCAGCAGCTGCACTCCAGTCCGTCAGCTCAAGCCAGTCGGTGATCCTGTCCAGCTCCTCCGCAGCACCCGACGACAGCGCCAGAGCAGGCCCCAGGCCTCTCAGACATAACAGGCTCCGGTCCTCGAAAACGAAGGCCTCTATACCGGAGATGGACTCCACCAGCGTTTCCCGGGCATTCATTTCAGCGGTCTGCCGGAGCCACTCACCCCCGCGTCGCCCTTCCGCAGTTTCCATGGCCACAGCCACTGCGAACGGCGGTGCACCACTAGGGCGGGGCGAAGCACCGCCAGCCTCCAAGGCAGCGGCCAGGCGCTCCAGAAATGCATTGATGTGGTCGAGTTCTAACGGCGGCGCATCGTCGAGCAGTTGCCACTCGGCGTTCAGGCGTACCTGGCGATCGGCCTCTGCCAGCGATTCAGCCCTGCGCTGCTCCGCCAGCCGAGCGGCTTTCCATTCAAGATATTCTTCGTAATCGGCCTGCTCCTCGCTTTCACGCAGGCATCCCTCACAAAACACGTTGCCATCACTGGTGAAATGGTCACACACGTAACCTGCGCAGCTAGCCGGCTCCAGCCCGGCAGGCCACTCATGAGCCATGGGTGCCTGCCAAGACCGGCTGTGACGTTGACGGAGCCAGTCATCAAGCATCCCTCCCTTCAAGGCCTCGCACATCTGCCGGATGATCCAGTCCTTGTGCTCTGACTGGGTTAGATAGACCCCTCGAGCGGCAATCATCAACGCCTCCTCGATGCGTTCCTCCGGCGATCTCAGCCTGTCCACTACCTTGGGCGGACAGCGGAGCCGCTGGGCCTCAGCGGCTGCAGCTTCCCGCGTGCCGTGAAAACTCATGGGATGAAAGAGCCCCCCTTGGTACCGGCCTACGGTCCAGACATCCGGGTCTTCGCTGGTCAAGACAAGATCGTAAATGATGACTTCAGGGGACATGGGAATGAGCTACTTCGTTGAAAATGGCAACGGCTGCACGATATTCGCACCCAAATTATCGGCGAGGCTAAGAGGCACGATCACCGGAATCTGGGGATTCTCGCAGTAAGAAGCGCCGGGCGAGCATCAGTTCAATATGATGCGGCCGGGCTGTCGAAGGGGGCCGGAGGTACATCTCTCTCGCGCTCGACAATGCCATGCTCGCGCAGCCAGGCCTCAATCTTGATCACGTTCATCTCAGAACCAACGGGAACACCGTAGATCTCGCCAGTCTCGAGGACGACCAGGACACTGCGATCACGAAACGTGAAAATGACCATTCCCGCCATTTCCTCGACTCGAACGTACTTTGCCCTCTCTTTGCACTCAGCGATCAACCACTCAAGGTTGTGGTCGCTGAACGGTTCAGGAGTGACCTGCCCTGCAAGGACGAAAGCCTCGCACTCCCGCGGGGACACCCACTCCCTCCCAGAAGCCGCCATCACCTCGTCGATCGTTCGCAGGTAGTCGCGTAGCTTGCCCATCGTGCTCTCTCCGTATTGAGCCAGTGAATCTCGCCGCCATAGCCATGGCGCACAGTTGAATTTGCCTTGCGACGCACGATATCGACCCAACACTGCATCCGTCAATTTCTGTGTTTAGGCCGCACATTTGGAGATTTTCATGATTTATGCAGTTGAAATTGCAACTGCATAGCGGTCTTTGACGGAAGCGTCGCCTCATCCCCCACTCTACGCCGCACCGCACGCCAATCCCCCCCCCCATATAGCTGAAGTTATCGCCAACCTGGCCGCCAGCTAGGCACCCAGCCCTCCTGCTGCCCGCTCGACGACTCGCCACGGTGGCGAACTAGCGCAGATCGGCCCCGCCCCTCATCCGGCGAAGAGAGCAAAAGTCACTCGCCAGCCAGGCCAAGCGGCACACCTCCGCTTCGCGCTAGCACAATATTTGTTTGTTTGTTTGTTTGTTTGTTTGTTGCTTATACCGTCAAGCATTGCTATGCTGGCCATCTGAAACCTCAGGAGTCCCGCCCACATGCGCCCAGCCGACATCACCGCTGATCAGATCATCGAAGCCGGCCAGGCCCTCCTGGACGCTGGACGCAACGTCACCGGATTCGCCCTGCGACAGCGCATCGGCGGTGGCAACGCCAATCGCCTCAAGCAGATCTGGGAGGAGCATGTCGCCAGCCAGGCCGTCGCCCAGGCCGTAGACGGCGTCCGAGAAATTCAGGTCCTGGTTCATGGTCAGCGCCGCAAAGCTGACGTTGACCCGATCCAGGTGGGCCATGA
>LNAP01003756.1_pt1 | contig 15618 bp, 12 predicted proteins | sample 602601 | NCBI WGS metagenome assembly LNAP01 (sample SAMN02440304, study PRJNA202911) | soil metagenome | biome: Subtropical and temperate rainforests or woodlands; isolation source: soil samples (1 kg each in a 20% v/v slurry with milli Q water) were... ...
GTGAACCGCCCTGGCTTTTGAGGAGGCTCAACACTCTGAGAGGATTGAGCCATGAAGAAGTCGAACAAGTTCTCACCCGAGGTCCGTGAGCGGGCCGTGAGGATGGTGCAGGAGCACCGTGGGGAGTACCCGTCGTTGTGGGCGGCCATCGAGTCCATCGCGCCGAAGATTGGATGCGTGCCGCAGACGCTGCACGAATGGGTCAAGCGGGTGGAGGTCGACACCGGCGTGCGCGAGGGCGTCACGACCACCGAGGCCCAGCGGATGAAGGAACTGGAGCGCGAGAACAAGGAACTGCGCCGGGCCAACGAGATACTGAAGCTGGCTAGCGCGTTTTTCGCCCAGGCGGAGCTCGACCGCCGACTCAAGTCCTGAAGGATTTCATCGACAAGCATCGCGATACCTTCGGGGTCGAGCCGCTCTGCAAGGTCTTGCAGGTTGCCCCGTCGGCGTATCGACGCCATGCAGCGCTGCTGCGCGAGCCCCACAAACGCTGCGCCCGAGCGCATCGCGACGAGGTGTTGGCGCCTCAGATTCAACGTGTATGGCAAGCCAACATGCAGGTCTACGGCGCCGACAAGGTGTGGCGGCAACTGGCACGCGAAGGTGTAATGGTGGCCCGTTGCACGGTTGAGCGACTGATGCGCAAGCTGGGGCTGCGCGGCGTGATGCGTGGCAAGGTCGTGCGAACCACCATCGGCGATGCCAAGGCCCCATGTCCGCTGGACCGGGTCAATCGGCAGTTCCGCGCAGCGCGACCGAATCAATTGTGGGTCAGCGACTTCACGTACGTCTCGACCTGGCAGGGCTGGCTGTACGTGGCCTTCGTCATCGACGTGTTTGCCAGGCGCATCGTCGGCTGGCGCGTGAGCAGTTCGATGCGAACGGACTTCGTGCTCGATGCGCTCGAGCAGGCCCTTTATGACCGGCAGCCAGAGCGCGATGGGAGCCTGGTCTGCCACTCCGATAGAGGCTCGCAGTACGTCAGCATTCGGTACACGGAGCGGCTGGCAGAAGCCGGTATCGAGCCTTCTGTGGGCAGCAAGGGCGACAGCTACGACAACGCCTTGGCCGAGACCATCAACGGACTCTACAAAGCCGAGCTAATCCATCGTCGGGCGCCATGGAAAACAAAGGAAGCAGTGGAGTTCGCAACGCTCGAATGGGTGTCTTGGTTCAACCACCAACGCCTGCTCGAACCCATCGGGTACATCCCGCCTGCAGAGGCTGAGGCAAACTACTACCGGCAACTCGCCAGTCAGGCCACCGTGGTGGCGTTCTGACTTAAACCAAACAGCCTCCGCGAATCCCGGGGCGATTCATCCTTGCCATGCCGTACTTTAGGTAATCGCAGCTCCTGCATCGACCAAGCTTCATTCGAATTAGATAAACCAAAGCGAATTTTGCAAGATAAAGCATCAATTTATATAAATTGTGCCATAAAATCCGTAAGTGAAATCTCAAACCACCAACTCAGCCGATGCCGTGCGAGAGCGTTTTTCACGCTCCACTGCTCTCCTGAACGTAGCGGCGCTGCGCCAACTCATAGGCTCAGGAGCTGTTGATGAGATCAGCGCTGTTGGTGGAAATGGCGGCTTTGTCCTCGCGCTGAAGTTGGGTGAGAGCGACGCACTTCTTGGCAGCAGCCAAGGAAAACCCCGGGTTTTCGCGTCCATCAGCACGATCGCGCTTCTGCTCCAGCGTCTCGGCCAGCCACGATTCGCCGTTGACGCGACCAACTTCGTGCCAGGCCGTGTCCGTCCGGCCCAGCCCGAACGCTCGGCCGCGATGCGTGCCGGCAAGTTACCCAAGGCTGCTGCGAAGCGCGCGGCCCCAACGAAAAAGTGAACAAAAAATGAGCAAGCTCATCAGCCTCCAGCACGTGTTTGACGAAGTCGTCGCACAAATCGAAGCATTGACTCGCCCATCGACGAAGGTTGAAGACGATGCTGCTGTGGCCAAGCTGCAGGAACTGGCCGCTGACCTGCAAAAGTCGCTTCCGGCCGCAGCCGAACACATCAGTCTGATTGCCCATTTTCCGCAGGCCCAGGATGGATGGGGATCGGCCCAAAGGCACAACCTTGGCCGGTACGTCAAAGATTGTTTGCCACGGCTGCGTGAAGCACTCGCGTTGCCGCGTCCCAACGTCGCCGATCTGATCTGGCGTAGCGCTGAATTGCTGCGAGGCGCATTCCGTGAACCAGAGTACCGGCGCGTGATCTTGCCGTTCACGGTCCTCCGTCGCCTGGACTGTTTGCTCCAGCCCACCAAGAGCGCAGTCGTGGCTAAGCACGGCCAGATCTCGACCAAGAACTACGACCTGCGCATGTTCCTGGCGCCGATCACGGGCTACCCGTTCTGGAACCACTCGCCCTTCACGCTCAAGGGCTTGACCGATGCACCGGACAGCTTGCGCGACAACTTGGACGCGATGGTGAACGGCTTCTCGCCGAACGTTCGCAAGATTTTCGAGAAGTTCTCGTTCATGGCCACGGTTGACAAGCTGCAGGAGAAAGGCCGGCTGTTCCACATCGTCCAAGCGTTCGCACGCATGCCGATGGACACCTACTCGGTCACCGCCCACGACATGGGCAAAGCCTTCGAAGAGCTGCTGCGCCGATTCAACGAAACGTCACCGGCGGGCGAGCAATACACGCCGCGCGACGTCATCCACTTGATGACCAGCATCCTCTTCGACGGCGACGACGAAGCCCTCAGCGTGCCCGGTGTGATCCGCACCATGTACGACCAGACTGCGGGCACGGGTGGAATGCTTTCCGAAGGCGAAGAGAAATTCCGGAGCTTCAACACGAATGCTCGCCTTCGTCTTTTCGGCCAAGAGCTCGAGGATGAAACGTACGCGATCTGCATGGCCGACATGCTGATCCGCGATCAGGACCCCGCCGACATTGCTGTGGGCGACACATTGGCGGAGGACAAGCACCCGAACGAGCGCTTCGACTACCAGCTGTCCAATCCGCCGTACGGTGTGGAGTGGAAACCTGCCCAAGATGCCGTCGAGCGTGAGCACGCCAAAGGCGCCGCGGGTCGATTCGGGCCAGGTTTGCCCCGAATCAGCGATGGGCAGATGCTCTTCCAGTTGAACAGCCTGTCGAAGATGCGCCCCTTCATCGATGGCGAAGGCGGCGGGAAGATTGGCTTGGTCCACAACGGCTCACCGCTCTTCACGGGCGATGCGGGCAGCGGTGAGTCCGAGATCCGTCGGCACATCCTCGAGCACGACTACCTGGAAGCGATCGTGGCCATGCCCACGGACATGTTCTACAACACGAACATCGCGACGTACCTCTGGTTCATGAGCAATCGCAAGCCAGCGGAGCGCAAGGGCCAGGTCTTGTTGATCGATGCATCGCAGATGGGCGTGCTGATGAAGAAGAACTTGGGCAAGAAGCGGTTCGAGCTTTCTGACGATTGCCAGACGCGCATCGCCCAGGTCTTTCACGACTTCGAGACCGTCACATGGAAGGACGACGGCGCGTCTTCGGGTCGAAAGCGCGCCCTGAAGGCCAAGGTGTTGGACAACACGCATTTCTTCTACCGGAAGGTCACGATCGAGCGGCCGCAACGCATGCGCTTTGATGTCTCAGAAGAGCGCCTGCAGGCGTTCGTCAACTCAGGGCATCAGAAGCTCAAGGATGCTGGCGTGCTGCTGGCTGCGCTCAATACAGCTCTCGGCAAGACGAGTAACAAAAGCTGGTCAAGCGCAGACGATTTTCGTCTGGCGCTCCAGGCGGCAGACGATCAAAACAGCCTCGACGCCAAACTTAAGCCCTCGAAGCTGAAGGCCAAGCAGTTCGAGGTTGCCAGAAAGTTCTTCAGCATCCGAGATAAAACGGCCGACATCACCACGAACGAGAAAGGCGAGGCCATCCCCGACGCCGACCTCCGCGATTTCGAATACATCCCGTTCTCGGTGCTGGGCACCGACATCGAAGCCGGCATCGCCGCGTACTTCGAACGCGAAGTGAAGCCGCACTGGCCGGACGCGTGGGTCAACGAAACCGTTCGGGACTCAGCCGATGGTCACGTCGGCGTGGTCGGCTGCGAAATAAACTTCAACCGCGAGTTTTACGTGTACGAAGCGCCTCGCAGCCGAGATGCGATTCGCCGCGACATTGAAGTCATGGAAAAGCGGTTCATGGAGATGTTGAAGGGGGTCGCTCAATGATGCTACCGCTGTCGGGGGCACCCTGGTTGGAGCGGATCCCCAATCATTGGGATAAGCGACCGATCGCCGCATGTTTTAAAGAGAGAAATGAACAGAACTCTTCGGAAGTCATGCCTACTTTGCTTTCTCTGAGCTACGGCCATCTCAAAAGAAAAGACGCTGCAGCTTTTGATGGCCTGAGGCCCGCCTCATACGCTACGTACCAAATGCTTTACCCTGGCGACGTAGTCCTGCGCTTGCTCGATTTGCAGAACGACAAGCGCAGTGTTCGCGTCGGTCAAGCGACGGAGCCGGGAATCATCACATCTGCATACGTCGGACTTGACTGTTCTTGGTGGGGATCAGCCAGGTATGCCTATTACTTGCTCCTGATGCTCGACGTCCTCAAAGTGTTCTATGGGATCGGTTCGGGTATGCGGCAAAGCATTACCTTTTCTGATCTCGGAAGAGTACCTATTGCAATACCTAGCCATCAAGAGCAGACCGCCATCGCTGCCTACCTCGACGTCGAAACTGCGCGGATCGATGCGCTGATTGCGGAAAAAAAGGGGCTGCTCGACGCACTCGATCAACTCAAAAGTAGCCGCATCACGCAGGTCCTGACAGGTGCCGAACGTCCATTGATCGACACTGGCAACGAATGGCTCCCGAAGATCCCGGAGGGATGGAATTTAGTGAGGCTCAAATTCCTCGGACAAGTTCGGTCAGGCATTGCCAAGGGGAAAACATACGAGCGCACATCGATGGTCGAGGTGCCCTACCTGAGGGTTGCCAATGTTCAGGATGGGTATCTGGATTTGTCGACGGTCTCGCTTATCGAGGTTACGGTCGATGAAGCGGAACGCTATGCCTTGAAACCCTTTGACGTCTTGATGAACGAGGGTGGCGACTACGACAAAGTGGGCCGCGGCGCCATGTGGTCAGGCGAGGTTACGCCATGCATTCATCAGAATCACGTGTTCTCGGTCAGGCTTGATGACGTGTCGATCGCGCCTTGGCTCGCCGCGGTCACGAGAACAGCTTACGCGAAGTTCTATTTCATGAACAACTCTAAGCAAAGCACAAACTTGGCGTCAATCAGCCAGGGGAACGTCAAGGAGTTTCCTGTGGTTCTGCCTCCTGAAGCGGAGCGAGGTCCTTTGCTTCAGAGCTTGAATGAAGAACTGCTCCGCTTTTCTGATCTCGCTGAACATGCTCGGGAGGAGATGAATCTCCTCGCCGAACTGCGATCGACCACAATCACCGACGCAGTCCTCGGCCGCATCGACGTGCGTACATCTGTCCAAAACCGAAAAGAACTTGAGGCAGCATGAGCGCACTGATCCACCAGGAAGTTGTTTTCGAAGACGAAATCTGCACGCATCTGAAGGCCAATGGCTGGCTCTTCGACGGACCACTGCCGTACGTCAAGGGCCACGCCTACGACGCCGGTTACGACAGGCGCCTAGCCTTGTACCCGGTTGATGCGATCGCGTGGGTCAAGGCGACACAGCCTGAAACGTGGACGAAGTTCGCGGCAGACCACGGCACCAACGCCGACGCGGAACGCGAGTTCGCAGCCATCCTCGCGAAAGAGCTTGATCGCGATCGGAAGACGATCAAGAAGGACGATCCGCAGCTCTGGGGCTCGCTCCATCTTCTCCGCAAGGGCTTCAAGCACATCGCATCGACGTTCAAGATGGCGCAGTTTGCGCCGGCCAACAGCCTGAACCCCAAGCTGTGGAGCGAGTTCAACGGCAACATCCTGCGCGTCGTGCGCCAGGTGCACTACTCCCTGCACAACGGCAACAACATCGACCTCGTGCTGTTCGTCAACGGCATCCCAGTTGCGACCATCGAACTGAAGGTGGAGACCACTCAGTCGATCGAAGCCGCTGTGAAGCAGTATCGGCAAGATCGGCTGCCGACTGACCCGCCGTCGAACACGCCTGAGCCGTTGCTGACGTTTGGAGCCCGGGCGCTTGTGCACTTTGCATTAAGCAGCGACGAAGTTCGAATGACCACCCGGCTCGACGGTGCGAAGACGCGCTTCCTGCCGTTCAACCGCGGAATCTCCGATGGCCTTGGTGGCGCAAGCGCCGGCAACCCCGCCGACCACAAACGGGGCCACGCCACGGCGTACCTGTGGCACGAGATCTTCAAACGTGAGGCCTTCCTCGACATCCTTGGCAAGTTCATTTCCGTGGAGGTCAAAGAGTCAATCCACGTCAAGACGGGCAAGAAGACGCTGTCGCCGTCGCTTTTGTTCCCTCGGTATCACCAACACGACGCGGTCAACGCGTTGCTGACGGCCACGCTGAATGAAGGTGTGGGCAAGACCTACTTGGTTCAGCACTCCGCTGGGTCTGGCAAGTCGAACACCATCGGATGGGTCGCGCACCGTTTGTCGTCGCTCTTCGACGCCGACAACAACAAGGTGTTCACGTCCGTCATCGTCATCACCGATCGGAATGTGCTCGACCAACAGTTGCAAGACACGATCAAGCAGTTCGAGGCCACGCCCGGCGTGGTGGTTCGAATCGACGAGGACTCCACGCAGCTGGCCAAAGCCTTGGATGGCGAAGCCAAGATCATCGTTACGACGCTGCAGAAGTTTCCGCACGTGATCAAGAAGACGGGCTCGATGAAGGGCCGGCGCTTCGCTGTGATCATCGACGAGGCCCATTCGTCACAGTCCGGAAAGACGGCCGTCCAGTTGCGCGAGGCGTTGAGCAAGGAGGGTTTCACGGCCGAGGCCAGCGAGCTGGAGAAGGAAGGCGACGAGGACAAGGAAGTTACCAGCGAAGACTTGGTGGCTCGGCTCATGAGCGCCCGCAAGCGGCCGACCAACATCAGCTATTACGCCTTCACAGCGACGCCCAAGGCCAAGACGCTTGAGTTATTCGGACGCAAAGGCGCCGACGGGTTGCCTGTGCCTTTCCACGTCTACTCGATGCGCCAGGCGATCGAAGAGAAGTTCATTCTCGACGTACTCAAAGGCTACGTGACGTACGACGCTGCGTTCAAGCTCGAACAGCAGGGCAAGGACCAGGAGATGAAGTCGGGCAAGGCCCGCAAGAAGTTGTTTCAGTACGTGGCCCTGCACCCGACCAGCGTCGCCCAGAAGGTGGCAATGATCATCGAACACTTCCGCGACCACGTGATGGGTTTGCTCAACGGACAGGCCAAGGCAATGGTGGTCACCGACAGCCGCAAGGCCGCCGTGCGCTACAAGAAGGAATTCGACAAGTACATGGCCAAGGCTGGGTACCACGACTTCAAGGCATTGGTCGCCTACAGCGGAACCATCACCGACGACGAATACGGTGTGGTGGACGCCGACGAAGGTGACGTGAACGGCGGCAAGCCGAAGATCAAGGACGACTTGATCAAGGAGAAATTCAACACCGACGAGTACCGCGTCCTGTTGGTGGCCAACAAGTTCCAGACGGGCTTCGACCAGCCGTTGCTGTGCGCGATGTATGTGGACAAGCGGCTGGATGACGTGATGGCCGTGCAGACCCTCTCGCGCTTAAACCGCATGTTCCCTGGCAAGGAATCGACTTTCGTTCTGGATTTCCGCAACAAGGCGGAAGACGTGCTGAAGGCGTTCATGCCGTTTTATCGAACGGCCGCGCTCTCGAGCCTCACGGATCGCAACCTCCCGCACCACATGCGCGAGAAGCTGGACGCTGCTGGCGTGTACCTGTGGGAAGAAGTCGAGGCCTTCTCGAAGTTGTACTTCAGCATGCGCAACGACCAGGCCTTCCAGGCCCATCTGAAGCAGGCGCACGAGCGGTACGTCGATCTCTTGAAAGAAGAGCAAGAGCTTTTCCGGCGTGATGCTGGCACATTCGTCACCGCCTACGACTTTCTGTCCCAGATCGTCGACTACAGCGATGCCGATTTGGAGAAGCTGCATGCTTTCCTGAAGATGCTGCAGCCGCGGCTGCGCGGGCAGGAAGACGATCCGATCTCGATCGAGGGTGCAGCGCGTCTGGCGGGCTACAAGCTGAAGAACAAGACCGAGCACGACCTGAGCCTTGCCGGCGGCGAAGCGAAGGCCCTGGACCCCATGGCGGCCGGCGGCGGCCTTGCCTGGGACGATCCCAAACTTCGCCTGTCGACCATCATCATGAAGATGAACGAGATCTTTGCTGGCAAGCACAGCGACAGCGAGATCGAAGGATGGGCGACGGCGGTCGTCGGCAACGCGAGCGAGGATCCAGCGCTTGGAGAGCAAGCCAAGGCGAATTCAACGGCCGGCCAGTTCGCCAATGGGGACTACCGCTCCGTTTTGTCGCAAGCCATCATCCGGGCGCTCGAGAGCCACCATTCGATGTCCGAGCAGGCGCTGCAGAACCCAATGGTGTTTGAAGAAGTGGCGGACTTGTTGTTGCCGGAGGTATACGAGAAAGCCAGAGGTTCAAAAAAAATGAACCTTCAACTCTAACTAAATCGTTGAAAGACAAGAAGGGTCTGTCGCTCGTTTTAAATGAGGCATTAACTTCCAGCGTGCATCGTTTTATTGTGCACCTCGGCTGGAGCACCGGTATCGATGACTTGTAAGTTTGCCAACTTTGCGATTGCGGTGATGAATTCTGCAAGCGTACTTTGATAAAAATCCGTTGCGTTCAATTGTGCAATGACCAGCTTGTCGCTGGCTTCGGACAAATCTACGAAATACGGACCGCGCGGTTCGCCGTTCTTTCCGTTCGGACGGTCACCACCACTTCCACTTATATAGAAGACATACTGGGTGAATGCATCTAGCCTCAACCCTGTGGATGCCCCTTCAGGCAGAAGGTCAAAGAGAAACTTCGCCAGTGTTGGCGCTGCAGGCAACCGATTACCGAAATAGCCAGGAATCAGTGCTTCTACATAACGCTCAAGTTCGATGTCTTTATAAGACACTTGCCCCCGTTCGCCGCGCATGCCGGCGTACGCAAACCAGTGACTCTCTCTCGCCTGAATGACTAAGTCTCGATTCTTGCAGTGCGAAATAGACGTCCCAAGCTCGCGCAGAAGGGCTTCCGTTCTCTCTTTAGCCTTCTCGGCAGCAACTCCCAACTTGGTTCTCTTTAGCTCAAGCAAGTGCCATTGACCGTTTAACTCAAGCCCAAAGTCTCCAGCAGCTTGGTCGAATAGTCCACCGTCGAACACAACGGGGACAGGCAATTCGTGCGGAGTATTTGTTGTGGCGTTGGCTTGATGAAACAGCCCCGTTAGGTAGCCGAACATGTACATCACTGCCCGTTCAAGGGGGGCACTTTCTTCACTCGAGGCCATGATGATCTAGATTGATTGGTAAGGGTTCTACAATGGAATCGGCTTTGCAACTAGATTTGACAAGATGCTTGTAAGTCAGGTTAAGCGTACCAAGTTAAAATCTTATTACGGCGTGGACAAACTCGCTCAAATTCTAGAAATTTAGCCGGGCCCTTGTTCGCGAAACCCACCACGAAAGCGGAGGGCGGGAAGTCGACGCGTAGAGATTCAATGCGATAAGCCTCGGACCTAATCAAACGGCAAGCCAAACTGTGTGGACCGGTCCTCGGATTCGTCTGTCCCAGGACGGAGCAGGCCACCTGCTTTTACTCCGAGCAAACGTATCGCACGGGTGAGTTCAACGCGCTTCACGCACTGCCCTGCGGCGCGCCGAAGCGCTTGTGCATCCGCGATTGGTTTTTCCAAGGTGAGGTCGCGCGTGACTGTCTTGAAATCATCAAAGCGAAGTTTGATGCCAATTTTGCGTGCCATGTAGCCTTTGCGCTCCAAATCTTTTGCCACTTGTTCGCAAAGTTGTGAGAAGGCGGTCCCGAGCTCTAGTCGATCTCGGACGGCGTCGAGGTTTCTCTCAAACGTAGTTTCGCGGCTCATGCCAACAGGCTCGCTGTGGGTGACGACCGGCCGGTCGTCCAGGCCACGTGATACACGATACAACCACGCCCCGTAGTTGCGCCCGAATTTCTCAACGAGCCATGCCTCCTCTTTTGCGGCAATCTCCCCGACGGTCGTAATGCCCAAGGACGAAAGTCTGGCGCTCGCCTTCGGCCCAATGCCGTTGATCTTGGCGGCGGCCATGGGCCAGATCTTGGTCGGGAGGTCTTCCATCGTGACGACGGTGAAACCATCGGGCTTCTTCATGTCGGAAGAAAGTTTGGCAAGAAGCTTGTTCGGTGCGATGCCGACCGAGCAGGTGAGGCCACCCGTGGCTTCAACCACCGCAGCTTTCAAACGATGGGCGATCGCTTCAGACTCCTCGTCGAACTGGGAAAGGTCGGCGTAAACCTCGTCGATACCTATGTCCTGAACGATGGGACTAACCGAGCGGACCGCTTCCTTAAAGAGACGTGAAAACTTCCGGTAAAGGTCGAAATTGACAGGCAGGAGGATCGCATCAGGCGCTAGCTTTGCCGCTTTCATGGTTGGCATCGCAGAGTGCACGCCGAAGGCACGGGCTTCGTAGGTCGCCGTCGTCAGCACACCCCTGCCTACATAATCGCGCAACCGTACAAATTCGCGAGTTCCGTCTGGCCTAAGCCGCGGCGCATCCGACCGGCGACCGGCGACGACCATGGGCTTTCCGCGGAGCTCGGGGTAGATCGACAGCTCGCATGAAGCAAAAAAGGCGTCCATGTCGATGTGCGCGATGCGTCTTTTGGCTGGGGCGCTAAGACGGGCTGCCATTCAGAGGGTTTCCACGCTCATTGAACCACAGCCGCTGGTTGAAGCCCTGCTGCGAGCAGTCTTTTTGGCAAGCCAACAAACCTGCGATCGGCTGCTTTTTCTTGACGGATGCAAGCAGCCAGGTCCGATGAATTTGTGAGCAGCACAACCTCAAGCTGCGCTCGTGTGACCGCGGTATAGACAAGACTGCGATCAATCATTCGACTTTTGGAGGGAAGGCATACGATCACCCGCTTCCACTGGGATCCCTGACTTTTGTGCACAGTCAAGGCATAACCAAGTTCCAAGCACTGGAGCATGGCGCGATCAAATGTACGAGTCACGCCGTCGTCCCAATCGATTTCACCCAAGGTGCCGTCATCTTTCTCGTCCCAGGTCGACGACAGCCGGCCCATTGAACCGTTCTGAAGGCCAGCGGCCCAATGATTGCGAGTGCAAATCAAGGCATCGCCCTCCTTGAGGCCTTCCGCCTGCATGCAGGCGTACTGATCGTTCCAGGTCAAGACTTCACGCCTCCCTTTCGATAGATTCTCCTGAACCAACTGGTTGACAGTCTTGGCAATCTGACGGGTCGCACTAAGGACCACTGTGTCGAGTGGCCTTTGGAGGTAGAGCTGGCTCGCCATGGTCGCAATGTCATGGTCCACCACTTCGAGCAAGCGGAACGCGTCGTGGTCAGAGCTGTGCGGAAGAAGCCCATCGCGAATCAAGTTTGCTGCATCGGCGATCTCGCTCCCGAATCGCTTGCCAACCTTCAGTCCAACATGCGGGATGTTCCCTGACACAAGACAGTGAAGAATCAAGCCGGGCCCGATCGGAGGAAGCTGATGAGGATCGCCAATAAGGACTATCTTCACCCCTCCATGAAGCTTTCGCGCGAGCGCTGAAAAACTGAGGAGGTCAACCATGCTGGCTTCGTCAATCAGGACCGCTGTCGCTCTGTCTTTGCCAGCACAGGAATCTCCAATTTCAGAGTACTTTTTAATTAACGCGGCAAGAGTTTGCGCGGGCCGACCTGTGCTTTCACTCATTCGCTTCACTGCTTTGCCGGCTAGTGCAGTTTGGATCACCTCGTAACCTTGAGCCTCGAGGACGTCGCACATCGCCTTCAATACCGTCGTTTTGCCGCAGCCAGCCCCACCCGTAACAACGGAGAAATGGTTATCAGCAACGAGATGCACTGCAGCAAGCTGCTCGATGTTGAGTTTGAAACCAAGGCCTTCTTTTTGTTCGTAGGCCTCGACAATTGCGCCTACGTGGCAAGGAGGGCTGATTAGCGCGCTGCGTTGAACAATGCAGTCAACCACTGTGTTCTCCAAAATCGAGGCGCCGAGGCTGTAGGCGTTCCGTTGCGAGTCGAAAAGCAGGCGAGAGGTTTTTTCGCAGTGATCGATCGCAGCGTTGGCCAGGCGTGCCAAGTCGGGCTCGCCAAGAAGTAGTCGCTTAACGCCGGTAAGCAGATCTGCCGAGGGGACATACGTATCACCTTGACTGAACTTTCGGTAGACGGTTTCTTCGACTGCAGCGACCAATCGTCGCTGATCTGACGACCCCACGCCAAGCACTTTTCGAGCAAGGCCGTCCACTTCTTGCCAATCTGCAGCGAAGCTCAACAAGCGGTAAGGATTTTGTTTGATCTTATCGACCGCTTCTCGACCGAAATGCTCCACGACTCTTCGTCCGATTGCTGGATCGACCTCGTTTGTCTGTAGCCATTGGAGAGTCTCGCCTAACCCCTCAAGGCGCCAGGCTTCGACCAACATTCGGGCCTTGATCGGGGACACCACCGATTCAAGGGCTTCATAGTCCCCTTGTTCCAAAACATCGGTGAGACGGTGCTGGAACCGTTCCCAAAGTCTTTGCGCACTAATCTGGCCAATTCCCTCGAAACGCGGATTCCGTGCCAGATAGTCAACAATGTGCAAGCCCGAAGGCATCGTCATCACCGCCGAGCCGGCCTTTACCTCAATCTGCGCCTCTGTCATCTCGTAGCCGCTAGGGTTGACGTATCTGCGCTGGACCACCTCGCCGCTGAGTCGCCACCATTGACCGGCCTGCACCTTGATTCCAATGGCCTTCGCATGCATACGAGCAACGACTTCACGGTGCGTATCTTTTATCTCGCCACTTTCTTCGATGCATTCGCCACGAACGATCGCACCATTGCCGTTCTGTACTCGCACCGCCAGAACTCGAAGCAACATTGTCTCCCTCTGGGGTTTCACCATGGCAATCTGCCACATGAGTACAAGACATCCGTCATTCCCTGATACTTGCTCAACTCGCGGCGTAGCTCTTCAATCTCCGCTTTCAGCGCTTCGTTTTCTTCTTGAATCTGTTTGTGACGAGCATCACTGACACGAGACTGTGCGCGATCCACCGTCAACACATGCGCTGGCTGAGCGACCCTGCATTTCAGAGCCCCAAGGCTTTCGAGTCTGGAGATCAGTTCAGGCAGCAGGGAGTCGCGAATCACCGCGTTGGTATAGAAGACATCGCGCTTCAGACCGGACTCCCGCGCCATTCGAGTGATGCTCAATCCGCCCTGGTAGACGTAGGGTTTGAAATCGTCAACTTCCTTTGCCCATAGCTCGAACTTCTTGGCGTTTGCGTGACCGTCCATAACGCCATTCGTCCCCTTGACCGTTGTTTGGTTGGATTCGTTCACGGCAACCAGGCCTTCCAAGCATTAATGATGCCGACTTGCGACCGGGTCATTTATTGACTCCGTGCAACTGATCTTCGACGAGCGCACGAAGATCCGTCCTCGTGGTTCTGTAGAGATCAAGTTTGTCGTACTGCAGGGATCGAACGCTTTCGAGCTCCGCCTTCAATGCGAGTAGCCTCGCCTCGAGTTTCCCAACCTGCGCAAGCAGTACCGCACGGGAACTGTTCGAGTACTTGGGGGTGCCTTGCTTGTGCATTTGACTCTGCACTCTTCCTGCTTCTTCGTAAGCATCATGGATAAGTGCTCGACCGCTCCACTTTTTCGTTGACAAGGCATTTCGCTTCAGCGGTTGACCAAATCGCTTTTTCACATGCACTTCTATGGATGCCCACGTAACTGGGATGCCAACGTCGGGCATGGTTTCTATCAGTTTGACGATCTTCTGTGCCAGATCGAGTGTCAGTACTTCGTTGCGCCCGCCCTTGCGCGGCTTCGCCTTCTCAGGCTCACTAGTTGAGATCGACATCGATTTCCTCCTCTTCGGTTTCTGGCTCGAGCAGCTCTCTTCCATCTCGCAAGCCGAGGTTCGCTGGGGCGAATTCTGGATGCTCGAGATGGAACTGGTTTAACTCGGATTCAATGACTGATCTGCCACCGTGCGCATCGAGTGACCTCTCGTGGCCTGGAGAAGCGTGACGGCCTGGATTGTGATAACGAATCAGAGCGCCCGAAGCGACAGCCGAAGAATCGAGCCGTTGCACCATGCCGCGGGCGACGAACGCCTCCTCGAGTTTCAGCTTGAAGGACACACTCTTTAAACGGTCCTTGATTTCGTGAAAGTTTTTAACCATTTCTTCTGCCATCTGCTCGGCTGACAGGCCCTCGCGAACCAGGGTGAGCATGTGATCTTCCAAGCCTTCAGGCAGATCGGCAATGGATCGATTGTGGGCAGTGATGAGACGATCCAGCTGCACGACGATGCTTTTCATCAGCAGATCATCGCGCTGTCTAATTTCATTGTTGGTGGGCAAATGGCCCTTGACGACTACGTGCTCATTGCAAGTTAAGCAAGATGAGTAAGCGCGGCATGGAGTTTCGTGATGCTGATGCAAGCAGACACCAAAGCGGCTTGGGTAAAGCACGATCAGTTGGTTGGAAGTCCGCGCGATGCCTCGCTGTTCAACAGCTGAAGCAATTGCTTCCATGCTTGTCGCTGAAACGGCAGCGTCGCTGGCAGTGAGAATCTCGGTCCCTAGACCGAACGCGGTTTCCAGGCCCTCCAATTTCTGCAAGCCGGCAGAGAAGTCAGCAAACTCGGCGACCTCTGGCATGGCAGCCTGTTCCGCCCGCTGGGTGGCGTTGCGGTAATCGTATTTCTTGAGGTGTTCGATGCTGAGTCGATTTGCCCACTTGTTGATCAAGGCATCTGACAGGCGCTCAGGAGCGAGCAGTGCCTGCGTCGTAAGCCAACGGCGTGGATCGTGAGTGTCCATCCATGCAGTCACGACCCTGTCGTTTTCAACCATCTGAATGCCAAGCTTCTCAAACACAGTTAGAACCGGTTTTTTGATTGACTGGGCTTTGGGCTTGAAGCGGGAGCCCAGCGAGCTGTACTTTATTGACGCTGGCAGGTAAGGAACTGTCGGTGAATCCCAGAGCATCAGCATCTTTGAGATCCTTCCTTCGTAGTGATTTGTCGGCGTGACGTGCCTCACCGTCTTGAGAGCCTCGTGCACGCGCCGCAACAGGATCGCCTCTAAATCGCACCACGGCCCAACTTGTACGGTGGAGCGAGAATTTCGTCTGCCACTGCCGATCCCCGCAAGTGGGTTTGCGATGGTGGTTACCTTTCCGGCGGCAATCAGTTCGTTAAAAATGTCTTTTCCGTTGCTGGCCATTCCGTTCGAAGCACTTGCTTCGCTCAAATTCATGATCTGCCAAAGAGCCTTACGGTCGATCAGCTGGCCACGAAGATGTTCGATTTCGGCAGGAATGGGTATTCCGGCTGATCGTGACCGGTGATTCCGGTATCGTGACCGTGCAGTCCGGTATCGTGACCGATGATTCCGGTAATCGTGACCGTTGTCGGTCG
>LNAP01003740.1_pt1 | contig 15617 bp, 16 predicted proteins | sample 602601 | NCBI WGS metagenome assembly LNAP01 (sample SAMN02440304, study PRJNA202911) | soil metagenome | biome: Subtropical and temperate rainforests or woodlands; isolation source: soil samples (1 kg each in a 20% v/v slurry with milli Q water) were... ...
GTACAGGTTTCATCCACGGCGTAGTCTGTACAGAAAGGCAAACGAGGCCCCTATGACTGTACCTATCGCAATCATCGGCACCGGCATCGCCGGACTCTCAGCCGCCCAGGCGCTTACGGAGGCCGGGCATGTCGTTCAACTTTTCGATAAAAGCCGCGGCAGTGGCGGACGCATGTCGAGCAAACGCAGCGACGCGGGTGCCCTGGACATGGGCGCGCAATATTTCACTGCCCGCGATCGCCGCTTTGTCACGGAAGTCCAGCGCTGGCAAGCCAACGGCTGGGTCGCCGAGTGGACGCCACAGCTCTATACCTTCCACGGTGGCCAGCTCAATCTGTCGCCGGACGAACAGACGCGCTGGGTCGGCACGCCGCGCATGAGTGCCATCACCCGCGGCTTGCTCGGCGATTCGGAAGTACATTTCGCCTGTCGCATCACCGAGGTCTATCGGGGTGAGGAGCATTGGCATCTGCAGGACGCCGAGGGATTCACCCATGGCCCGTTCAGTCATGTCATCGTCGCCACGCCCGCGCCCCAGGCGACCGCATTGCTGGCCTCCGCGCCGAAGCTCGCCGGTGCCGCCGCCGGGGTAAAAATGGACCCCACCTGGGCGGTCGCGCTGGCCTTCGATACACCGCTGGACACCCCCATGGAAGGCTGCTTCGTGCAGGACAGCCCGCTCGACTGGCTGGCCCGCAACCGGAGCAAACCGGGGCGTGACAACACGATGGACACCTGGGTGCTGCACGCCACGAGTGCCTGGAGCCGGCAACATATCGACCTGCCCAAAGAGGCTGTGATCGAGCAATTGCATGGCGCGTTCGCCGAACTGCTCCACAGCGCGATGCCAGCGCCTACGTTCAGCCTCGCCCACCGCTGGCTCTACGCCCGCCCCGCCACCAGCCATGAATGGGGCACCCTGGCCGATGCCGATCTGGGGCTTTACGCGTGTGGCGACTGGTGCCTGTCCGGTCGTGTCGAGGGGGCATGGCTCAGTGGTCAGGAAGCCGCTCGCCGCCTGCACGAGCACCTGCAATGAACCGAATCAACCCGAGCAAGCTGCTGCTGTCGAAATGGACAGCAGCCCAGCCGCAAAACCGCGAAAAACATTTTCTGGTCACCGAGCTGTTCCGCGACGAGGAAGGCACGGTGCTGGACGTCGAATTGCAGGCGGTGCTGACCAAGCGCAGTGAGCGGCTCGACTGGCAAACGCTGAAAAACAGCGACGCCTGGATCCTCGGCTGGAAATAGATCGCCTGTAGAAGCGAACTCGCAATGTCCGTCAATGCCTTCGCTTTAAACCTGACACGCTTCAGCAATCTCAGGTTCATGGTGATCAGCCTCGCTCCCACAGGGCTCCCGCAAAAACCTATACAAATAATTTGACTTGTACACCTTTGAATCTATGATGAAGGCATGTTGTACAGAAATTTAATTTTGTACAGGTCTTGGATTCGAGGTGCACCCATGCCCCACGCCAGCGCGAAACCGAAAATTGCTATCAGCGCCTGCCTGATGGGCGCCGAGGTGCGTTTCAACGGTGGGCACAAGGAATCGCGGCTGTGCAGCCGCACCCTCACTGAATATTTCGAATTCGTCCCGGTCTGTCCGGAGGTCGCGATCGGTCTCGGCATCCCTCGGCAACCCATACGACTGGTCGGCGACGCTGAACAACCTGAAGCCCTTGGCACTGTTGACCCTGAACTGAATGTCACCCGAGCGCTGGCCGATTACGGCGAGAAAATGGCCATTGAGCTGGACAATATCTGCGGCTACATCTTCATGCAGAAATCACCGTCATGCGGCCTGGATCGGGTCAAGGTCTACCACACCAACGGCGCGCCCGTAGACGGCGGCGGCCGTGGCATCTATGCCCAGGCTTTCTGCGCGTTGCATCCGGACCTGCCGGTGGAAGAAGACGGTCGTCTCAATGACCCGGTGCTGCGGGAAAACTTCCTTACCCGAGTATTCGCCTACAGCGCCTGGCAAGAGCTGCTGCAAGCGGGCCTGACTCGCCGCGGACTGACGGAATTTCACTCGCGGTATAAATACCTGCTGATGGCCCACAATCCGGTGCAGTACAAAACCCTGGGCAATCTGCTGGGCAACATGGGCCAGATCGATCCGAAAGAACTCGGCCCACGCTATTTCAGCGAACTGATGGCGGCCTTGAAGAAGTGCGCCACGCGCCGCACCCACACCAATGTTCTGCAACACATCAGTGGTTACCTCAAACAGGTCATCAGCGCTGACGACAAACAGGAAGTGCAACACGTCATCGGCCAGTACCGCCACGGCATCGTGCCGCTGGTGGTGCCGCTGACGCTGCTCAAACATCACTTTCGCCGACATCCGGATCCGTACATTGCACAACAGGTTTACCTGCAACCGCACCCGGAAAACCTAAGCCTGCGAAACGCGATCTGATGAAAACTCCACTCGACACCAGTGCCCGCGAAGACCTCGGCGCCGACTTTAAAAAAGCCCTCGATGAAGGCTGGCTGCCGATTCGTGAAGTGGCCCGGCAGACCGGCGTCAACGCCATCACTTTGCGCGCCTGGGAACGACGTTACGGGCTGATCGTGCCGCAACGTACGCCCAAAGGGCATCGACTGTTCAGCGCCGAACACGTGCAACGCATCCTGACGATCCTCACCTGGCTCAATCGTGGCGTGGCCGTCAGCCAGGTCAAGCAACTGCTCGACTCCCCGCAAGCTTTTAGCGAGTCGGTCGAAAATGATTGGCAGGTGCTGTGCAACACGCTGCTGCAAGCGGTCACTTCGCTCAACGAACGCACCCTCGATGACACCGTCAACCAGGCGATCGCTTTGTACCCACCGCGGACCCTGTGCGAACAGTTGCTGATGCCGTTGCTGGCCGAGCTTGAACAACGCTGGCAGGGCCAGTTTGGCGCGCAGATGGAGCGTGTGTTTTTTTACTCCTGGTTACGCAGCAAATTCGGCGCGCGCATCTACCATAACAACCGTCAGTTGCGCAGCGCACCGCTGCTGTTGATCAATCACTCCGACCTGCCGCTGGAACCACATCTGTGGCTCACCGCGTGGCTGATCAGCAGTGCCGATTGCCCGGTGGAAGTGTTCGACTGGCCGCTGCCGGCGGGCGAGCTCGCACTGGCGGTCGATCACCTGCAAGCTCGCGGCGTACTGCTGTATTCCAGCAAAGCCATGAACCTTGCGCAGTTGCCGAAACTTTTCAACGGCGTCGGCGGCCCAAAAATGATTGCCGGACCAACGGTGTGCATCCACCACGCCGAGTTGTCCGTAAAAACGACAGAGATTGCAGAATTGTTCCTGGCCGAAGATCCGTTATCGGCGCATCAGGACCTGCTTCAGCGCGGGCTTATTTAAATGAATCGTACGGATACCACCCTGCAATTGATCTGGCTGCGCAGCGACTTGCGCCTGCATGACAACACCGCCCTGTCGGCCGCCGCATCCCGGGGCCCGAGCGTGGCGGTGTACTTGTTGAGCCCGGAACAATGGCGCGAGCATGACGATGCACCGTGCAAAGTGGATTTCTGGCTTCGCAACCTTCGCGAATTGAGCCGCGCACTCGGCGAGTTGAACATCCCGCTGCTCATCCGCATGGCCTCTCGCTGGGATGAAGCGCCGAAGGTTCTGCTCGATCTGTGCCAGCAGTTGAAGATCGACGCGGTGCACGTCAACGAGGAGTACGGCATTCACGAAAGCCGCCGTGATGCGGCAGTAGCCGACGCACTGAAAACCAAGGGTATCGACTTTTATAGCTACCTCGATCAGTTGCTGTTCAAGCCCGGCACCGTGCTGACCAAGACCGGCACGTACTTCCAGGTCTTCAGTCAGTTCCGCAAGGTTTGCTACGACCGTCTGCGCAGCTCGTTGCCGAGCCTGGTGAGCGCGCCAATGGCTCAATCGCGCCTGACCGTCGACAGTGATGAAATCCCTTCAAGCGTTGCAGGCTTCGCCACGCCCAGCGAAACCTTGCGCGCGCTGTGGCCCGCCGGTGAAGCCGAAGCCCGTCGCCGCCTCGACACCTTCGCCGATGCGCAGATCGACTACTACAAAAGTGAACGCGACTTCCCGGCCAAACCCGGCACCAGTCAGCTCTCGGCCTACCTCGCGGCCGGCGTCATTTCCCCGCGCCAGTGCTTGCATGCAGCCCTACAAAGCAATCAGGGCGAGTTCGAAAGCGGCAAAGTCGGCGCCGTCACCTGGATCAACGAATTGCTGTGGCGCGAGTTCTACAAACACATTCTGGTGGGCTACCCACGCGTCTCCCGCCACCGCGCCTTCCGCCCGGAAACCGAAGCCCTGGCCTGGCGCGACGCCCCCGATGAACTGGCGGCCTGGCAAGAAGCGCGTACCGGCCTGCCGATCATCGACGCCGCAATGCGCCAACTGCTCGAAACCGGCTGGATGCACAACCGTTTGCGCATGGTCGTGGCGATGTTCCTCACCAAGAATCTGCTGATCGACTGGCGTGAAGGCGAACGTTTTTTCATGCGGCACCTGATCGATGGCGACCTCGCGGCGAACAACGGCGGCTGGCAGTGGAGTTCGTCCACCGGCACCGACTCCGCGCCCTACTTCCGGATTTTCAACCCGCTCAGCCAATCGGAAAAATTCGACAGCGAAGGCCTGTTCATCAAGCACTGGCTGCCGGAGCTGGCCGGGCTGAACAAGAAAGACGTGCACAACCCGGAAAACCTCGGCGGCCTGTTCGGGGTGGCAGGTTATCCGTCGCCAATCGTCAATCTGAGTACGAGCCGCGCTCGCGCGCTGACCGCGTTCAAAAACCTGCCATCGCGACAAAATGCCGGAGGTGGCTATGAGTGATTTTCTGCGGCGTTTCGCCCGGCAGTTTGGTGAACTCAACAAAGACAACCTGCAACGCTTGAATGAGTTGTATACCGCTGATGTGCATTTCACCGATCCGCTGCACGAAGTACAGGGCATCGGGCATTTGCGCAGCTATTTCAGTGAGCTCTACGCCAACGTCAGCGAGCTGCGTTTCGATTTTTACGGCTTCGACCAGACCGGCGAAGGCGAAGGTTATCTGCGCTGGGTCATGAGCTACCGCCATCCACGCCTGGCCGGCGGGGGCTTGATTCGGGTGGATGGCTGCTCGCACCTGCTCTGGAGTGACAAGGTCTATCGCCACCGGGATTACTTCGATGCCGGGGCTCTGCTTTACGAACATGTACCCGTATTGGGCCGGGCAATCGCCTGGTTGAAAAGGAGAATGGGATGAGCCTTACACCTCCACGACGATATTGGCTGACCGGGGCCAGCAGCGGCATTGGCGCCGCGCTGGCCGAGGAAATCCTGAAAACCGGCGCCCACCTGGCGGTCAGCTCACGCTCGCTGGCGCCGCTGAAAGTCTTGTCGCAACGCTATCCCGGGCAAGTGTTGGTGGTGGCGGGAGACCTGACCAACAGCCAGACCGTGCGCGAAATCGGCGAGCAAATTACGCATGACTGGGGCTCGCTGGATACGGTGATTCTCAATGCCGGCACCTGCGAATACGTCGACGTTCAGCAGTTCGACTCGTCGATCATCGAGCACGTGGTGCGCACCAATCTGCTGGCCAGCAGTTACTGCATCGAAGCGGCGCTGCCGCTGTTGCGCAAAGGCACCGCGCCGCACCTGGTGGGCGTCGCCAGTTCGGTGACCTACCTGCCGCTGCCACGGGCGGAGGCGTATGGCGCGTCGAAGGCCGGGCTGCGTTATCTGTTCGAATCGTTGCGCATTGACCTCGCGCCCGAAGGCATCGAAGTCACCGTGGTCAGCCCGGGGTTCGTCGACACACCGCTGACGGCGAAGAACGATTTCCCGATGCCGCTCAGTTGGCCGGTGGGCAAAGCGGCGCGGCACATCTTCGCCAAACTGAAAAACCGGCCACTGGAGATCGCGTTCCCGGCGCTGTTCATGGCGGCGCTCTGGCCGCTGTCGAAAATGCCCAACCGGGTGAAGCTCGCCATCGGCAAACGCATGGTGCGCAGCAGTCCGCCGATCAAGGACGTGCCGTGAACATCGCTATCATAGGCAGCGGCATCTCGGGGCTCACCTGCGCTTACCTGCTGAATCGAAGCCACGCGATCACCCTGTTCGAGGCCGGCGACCGGGTCGGCGGTCATACCCACACCGTGGACGTGAAGGTCGATGGCAAGGAGTATGCCGTGGACACCGGTTTCATTGTGTTCAACGACCGGACCTACCCGAATTTCATTCGCCTGCTGGGCCAGATCGGCGTCGGTTTCAAAGCGACAGAGATGAGTTTCTCGGTCACCGACCCGGACAGCGGCCTCGAGTACAACGGCAACAACCTCAACAGCCTGTTCGCCCAGCGCCGCAATCTGCTGTCGCCGAGGTTCTGGGGCATGCTGCGGGATATCCTGCGCTTCAACAAGCGCGCTCAGTCCGACCTGTCCGAGGGCCGGATCGCGGCCGACACCACGCTCGATGAATACCTCAAGGCCGGCGGTTACGGCGAACAGTTCATCCTGCATTACATCGTGCCGATGGGCGCGGCGATCTGGTCGATGCCGATGGCCCAGATGCTGAATTTCCCGGTGGAATTCTTTGTGCGGTTCTTCAAGAATCACGGTTTGCTGTCGGTCAACAATCGCCCGCAATGGCGGGTGATCGAGGGCGGTTCGAGTGCGTACATCGCACCGTTGACCGCGACCTTCAAGCAGAAGATCCGCCTCAACTGTCCCGTGATACGGGTCGAGCGCGATGCCGATGGTGTCGTGATCCACAGCAGCGCCGGCAGCGAACGCTTCGACAAAGTCGTGTTTGCCTGCCACAGCGATCAGGCGCTGAAACTGCTGGCCAAGCCGAGCGAAGCCGAACGGTCGATCCTCGGCGCCCTGCCCTATGCCGACAACGAAGTGGTGCTGCACACCGACACGCGCCTGCTGCCGTCGCGCAAACGCGCCTGGGCCAGTTGGAATTACCGCCTCGGCGGTGCCGGACATACGCTGGCCGCGGTCACCTACGACATGAACATTCTGCAAGGCATCCAGAGCGACACCACCTTCTGCGTCAGCCTCAACCAGAGCGCCGGCATCAGTCCGTCCATGGTGCTCGGCCGATTCACCTACGCCCATCCGCAGTACAGCCTGGCGGCAGTGGCCGCACAGGCACGCTGGGAAGAATTGAATGGCGCGCAACACAGTTTTTATTGCGGCGCCTACTGGGCCAACGGTTTCCATGAAGACGGCGTGGTCAGCGCGTTGCGCGTGGCCCGCTCGTTCGGGGAAGTGCTGTGAACAGCGCCCTCTACAGCGGCTGGATCGCCCATCGGCGGTTTGCCCCAAGGCGCCATGAATTCCGTTACCGGATCGGCCTGCTGTACCTCGATCTCGATGAACAGGACGTCGTGCTCGGGTTGTCACCGCTGGCGGGCAACCGCCGTTTCTCGCCGTTTTCGTTTCGCGAAAGCGACTACCTCAAAACCTGCACCGGCAACGGCATGCGCCTGATCGATGCCGTGCGCGAACAGGTCCGCCTGGCCATTGGTCATGCGCCACAAGGGTCGGTGTGCCTGTTGACCCAGCCTCGCAGTTGGGGCCTGGCGTTCAACCCGGTGAGTTTTTTTTATTGTTACGAAGCTGACGGCCAACTGGCGGCGATTCTTGCCGAAGTCACCAATACCCCGTGGCGCGAGCGTTATCACTATGTGCTGCCAGCCAGGACGCCGGAGGACCTGCGTGACTTCCATCAGCATTTCGCCGTGGCCAAGTCGTTTCATGTGTCGCCGTTTCTGCCACGCGATCTCGAACACCGCATGAGCTTCAGCCCCGTCGCGAAAAAGCTCGGCGTGCACATGGCCGACTGGCAGGGCGAGCTGAAGCTGTTCGACGCCACGCTCAACCTGAAACGCGAAGACTTGAGTCGCGCCAGCCTGCACCGTTACTTGCGGCGCTTTCCGTGGATGACCGCGAAAACCTGCCTGGCGATTTATTGGCAAGCCCTGCGCCTGCTGCTCAAACGCACGCCGATATTTGCTCATCAAGCTGCCAATGGCAGCTTTCAAACCGCCACCGTTCCGCCCAAGGATCGCCGCCATGAAATCCTCTAGTGTCTCGGCCAAGGCCACACCGCGACGCATCAACGGTCTGACCGAGATGTTGCTGCGTCGCGGTGTGCTGCGGCAACTGGCCCACCTCAAACATGGACAACTGGTGGTCGTCGAGGACGGCGAGCGTCTGGTCTTCGGCACCGCTGGCAGCCATTTGCTGGGGGAGATTCACATCCTCGATGCCGCAGCGTGGGGACTGGTGGCAAGCAACGGTTCGATCGGCGCGGGCGAGGCGTTTATCCACGGTTACTGGAGTTCGCCGGACCTCACCGCAGTGGTTCGCGTGTTCGTCAGCAACCTGGAAGTGCTGGATGCGCTGGAAGGCGGTCTGGCAAAACTCAGCCGGCCGTTCGTTCAAGGGTTGCACTGGCTCAACCGCAACACGCGCAAGGGCTCGCAGAAAAACATCGCCGCGCACTACGACCTCGGCAACGACCTGTTCGAACAGTTTCTCGACCCGACCATGATGTATTCGGCGGCACAATTCCTGAGTCCCGAGGACAGTCTGGAACAGGCTCAGTTGAACAAACTGCAACGGATCTGCCAGAAACTCGACCTCAAACCAAGCGATCACCTGCTGGAAATCGGCACCGGCTGGGGCAGCATGGCGCTGTACGCGGCACAGCATTATGGCTGCAAAGTCACCACCACCACGCTGTCCAGGGAGCAGTACGCCTTTACCGCGCAACGGATCGACGCCCTCGGGTTGCAAGATCAGGTCACGTTGTTGCTCAAGGATTACCGCGACCTCACCGGGCAGTACGACAAACTGGTGTCGATCGAGATGATCGAAGCCGTGGGCCATCGCTTTCTGCCGACCTATTTCAAGCAGTGCGCGCACTTGCTCAAAAGCAATGGCTTGATGCTGTTGCAGGCGATCACCATCCGCGAGCAGCGCTACGAGCAGGCCAAGGGCAGCGTCGATTTCATTCAGCGCTACATCTTCCCTGGCGGCGCCCTGCCCTGTGTGCAGAAAATGCTCGAGATCGTCAGCCGCGATACCGACATGAACTTGCTGCACATGGAGGATTTCGGCCTGCACTACGCACGAACCTTGCGCCTGTGGCATGAAAACTTTCGCCGCGCCCAAGGTCGCTTGAGCGAATTGGGCTATGACGATTATTTCCTGCGGCTGTGGGAGTTTTACCTGTGCTACTGCGAAGGGGGTTTCCTGGAGCGCACCATCGGCACTGCGCAGTTACTGCTGGCCAAACCTTCGGCGATTACCGAGCCGCTTCTTGGCCGCTTCGATGCTTGAACGCTTGGCCAACGCGGCGCTGTTCCAGCTCGGCTGGTTTGTCTGCGTGATCGGCGGCAACAGTTTGTGGTTGTTGGTGGCGGTGGGCGCTTTGGTGATTCATCTGCTGTGGATAAGTCGTTGGGTGGACGAAGGCCGGCTGATTCTCAGCGTGGTGTTGCTGGGCACGACCGTCGACAGTTCATTGCACTGGCTGGGGGTGTTCGAGTTCAACGAGATCGTGCCGCTGATTCCTCTATGGCTGATGCTGTTATGGGCGTTGCTGGCAACGACGTTGCGCCATTGCCTGCAATGGACCGCAACGCCCTGGTGGCTGGGCAGCCTGCTGGGCGCCGTGGGTGGACCGTTGTCGTATTACGCGGGAGGACAACTGGCCGGGGTGCAATTCCCTTATGGCCAAGTACCGACGCTGATCGGCATCGGACTACTCTGGGCACTGCTGTTTCCCACGTTGCATTTCATGGCCCAGCGGTTGGCGGCGTCCGACACCCATGGTTGAGCGTCCGTCAGGCCTTTCACACAGCGCCGACCGACTGACTTACACTGCGCGCCATGAAGACCATTCCCCACACACAAATCGCCGAAACGGCGGTCACCTGCTCGACCTGCGCAGCCTGCTGCTGCCAGCTCGAAGTGATGCTGATCACCGACACGGGTGTGCCCGAGCGTTTTATCGATACCGATGATTGGGGCGGGGAAGTCATGCTGCGTCTGGACGATGGCTGGTGTGCCGCGCTGGATCGCAACAGCATGATGTGCACGATCTACGAAAAACGCCCGCTGATCTGCCGGGAATTCGAAATGGGTGCACCGGAGTGCATCGATGAGCGCCAGGGGATTACTACGGCGTATCGGTGATCTGCATTAATGCCGTCACAGTCGCCAAAGCGAGACACAGAACCTGTGGCGAGGGAGCTTGCTCCCGCTGGACAGCGCAGCAGTCCCCTTTCTTATTGACAAGAAATGGGGCCGCTCTGCGCCCCAACGGGAGCAAGCTCCCTCGCCACAATTTTTAAACCTTACAACGGCATCGTGTAGTGCAGTGCGTAACTTTCTACGCCATCGTTCGGGCTGCTGAACCCTGCATTGGAATAGTGCGTCGCACGAATCCCGACTTCATGTCCGCCCGCAAAACGCAGACCGAAGCCGAAACGGTCTTCGAACTGAAAGGCACTGCCCAGTTTGTTGTCTTCAAGTTCGGTATTCGAGAACAACGCCACGCCAACCCCGAGCTCTACATAAGGTTTGACGTTCTGACCGGCAAACTCATAAACAAGAACCGGCGAAAACGAAAGGCTGTTGTTGCTGGAAGTCTTGTCGCCTTCCCAATAGGTGTAGGCGCCGCTCCAGTACCCGGTCAATCGACCGACATCACTCTGCAACCAACTCGTGTCCCAATCGAATTGCATGCCCAGTCGATAGGTCATGGTCGAATCGCTGGTCTGGCCGACCCCGAACTCCACGCCTGCCGCCTGTGCGCTAACACTTTGCCCCATTAGTGCGGCCGCAATCGCGGCCAAGCAGAATAGTCGCTTCACTAGAAACATCCTTTTCCGAACGATTTCATAGGTTTTTTTTGTTGCTCACCGCTATAGAAGTCCGCGCTTAATCAGAAGTTCACCCCAATTATTCGTTCCCCCAGGATTTTTTTTCATCTCTTGAAGCTTTGCACAACGCCAGCGGTATTCCACAGGATCGGCAAGATATTCCTGAAATGCTCCGGATCGGCACTCGTCCAGAACTGCGCAGCACGTGCAGGTCCCTCGGCGAGCAATTCACGCTCAGCCAACAAGCGCTGAAGTTGCCGCGCTACAGCGGCGCCGGTATCAATCAAGCTGATATCTTCAGGGATCATCTGCTTTAGCAACGGTTTTAGAAAGGGATAATGCGTGCAGCCGAGAATTATCGTGTCGCAGCCGGCGGCGAGCAGCGGCCCTACATAGCTGGCCAGCAATTCACGCAGGGCAGGACTGTGCAAATCGCCGTTTTCAATCAACTCCACCAGCCCCGGACACGGCTGAGTGATCACCCGTACATCGGTGGCGAAGCGGTCGAGTAACGCGGCGAATTTGGCACTCTGCAAGGTGCCGGTGGTGGCGAGCACACCGACCACTCCGCTGCGGGTAGCCGCTGCAGCCGGCTTGACCGCGGGCTCCATGCCGACGATGGGCCAGTCTGGATAATCGCGCCGCAAATCCGCAACGCCGGCGACCGTTGCCGTGTTGCAGGCCAGCACCAAGGCCTTGGCGCCCTGCTGCTGAAAGAAATCGGCCATCACGCGGCAACGCTGCTGGATGAATTCCGGGGTTTTCTCGCCGTAGGGAATATTTCCGCAATCGGCGACGTACAGCAGGGTTTCGTTGGGCAGCAATCGCTGGATCTCGGCCAGCACCGACAGCCCACCGACACCGGAGTCGAACACGCCAATCGGCGCTTCACGCATGTGTCGACCCACAGACGCTGCAACCCGGATCACGCTTGACCCGCAGCTCGCGAAAACGCGAACCCAAGGCATCAATCAACAACAACCGTCCCACCAGCGGCTCGCCGAAACCCACCAGCAGTTTCATCGCTTCCAGCGCCTGGAGGCTGCCGACCAGCCCCACCAGCGGACCGACGACGCCGGCTTCACTGCACGTCAGTTCAGCTTCACTGCCGTGCCCGTATAGACAGTGGTAGCACGGACTTTCCGGACGACGCGGGTCGAACACCGACAATTGCCCTTCAAGGCGAATCGCCGCGCCGCTGACCAACGGCTTGCCCGCGGCCACGCATGCGGCGTTGACCGCTTCGCGGGTGGAAAAATTGTCGGAGCAGTCCAGCACCAGATCCACGGCCGCAACGGCGGCGGCCAAAGAATCTTCGTCCAGCGCAGTGCGATGAGCGACTAACGTGATCTCGGGGTTGATTGCACTCAGTCGGCGAATGGCCGAATCGACCTTGGTCTGACCGACGCTGTCGGTGTCGTGAACGATCTGGCGTTGCAGGTTGGTCAGGTCGACGGTGTCGAAGTCCGCCAGATGCAGTTCACCGACGCCAGCCGCGGCGAGGTAAAGCGCAACCGGTGAACCGAGACCGCCAAGACCGACGATCAACACGCGGCTTTCTTTCAGTCGCAACTGACCGTCGATATCGACGTGCTGCAACAGAATCTGCCGACTGTAGCGCAACAATTCCTGATCATTCAGCACGGCAGGCGCCCCAGGCTGATCCGTTGGTGGCCGCCCAGATCGGTGCGGCTGTGGACTTCTTCAAAACCGTGGGTCTGCAGCAGATCGCGTACGGCTTCGGCTTGATCATAACCGTGTTCGAGCATCAACCAGCCACCCGCGTCCAGGTGATCCGGTGCCTGGGCGACGATCAGACGCAAGTCGTCGAGCCCGTCGATACCCGCTACCAGCGCGCTGGCCGGTTCGAAACGCACATCGCCTTCCACCAGATGCGGATCGGTTGAAGCAATGTAAGGTGGATTACTGATGATCAGCTGAAAACGCTGACCTTCCAGCGCGCCGAACCAATGGCTGTTCAGCACGGTGGCATTGTTGAGGTGCAGGCGCTGACGATTGCGCTCGGCCAGGGCCACGGCTTCGAGCACGCGATCCACAGCGGTGACGCTCCACGCCGGACGTTCACTGGCCAGGGCCAGGGCGATGGCGCCACTGCCGGTGCCGAGATCGAGGACTTTGGCGGGTGCCGCGGACAACAATTCAAGCGCGGCCTCCACCAGCAATTCGGTGTCGGGGCGCGGGATCAGCGTGTGCGGGGCGACTTCCAGATCGAGTTTCCAGAAACCTTGCTGGCCGAGAATGTACGCCACCGGCTCTCCGCCACGGCGGCGTTGCAGGTATTCGGCGAATTTCAGCGCAGCGTCGCTCGGAACGATGCGCTCCGGCCAGGTGTGCAGAAAACTGCGGGACTTGCCCAGCGCCGCCGCCAGCAGCAATTCGGCATCCAGACGCGCCGTCGGCGAGTCGGGCAAATCAGCGGCGCGCAACAGACTGGCAATGATCGTCATTCGATGGCCGCCAGTTGGTCAGCCTGATATTCGGCCAGCAACGGCTCGATCACCGCATCGACACCGCCCGCGAGAATTTCATCGAGGGAATACAGCGTCAGGTTGACCCGGTGATCGGTGACCCGGCCCTGAGCAAAGTTATAGGTACGGATCCGCTCCGAGCGATCCCCCGAACCCACCAGCAATTTACGCTCGCTGGCGATGGCATTGGCGGCGGCGCTGGTCTGCTGGTCGTTGAGCTTGGCCGACAGCCAGGACATCGCCCGGGCGCGGTTTTTGTGCTGGGAACGTTCTTCCTGGCACTCGACGACGATACCGGACGGCAAGTGCGTGATGCGGATCGCCGAGTCGGTCTTGTTGACGTGCTGTCCACCGGCGCCAGAGGAACGATACGTGTCGACCCGCAAATCCGCCGGGTTGATCTCGATCGCTTCCTGTTCGTCCGGCTCGGGCAATACCGCCACGGTGCAGGCCGAGGTGTGGATGCGCCCCTGGGATTCAGTGGCCGGAACCCGTTGCACGCGGTGCACGCCGGATTCGAATTTCAGCTTGCCGTAGACGTTATCGCCTTCAACCCGGGCGATGACTTCTTTATAACCGCCGTGTTCGCCGATGTTCTCCGAGAGGATTTCCACCCGCCAGCCACGCCGCTCGGCGTAACGCGAATACATGCGGAACAGGTCGCCGGAGAAAATCGCCGCCTCGTCGCCGCCGGTGCCGGCACGGATCTCGAGGAACACGTTGCGCCCGTCGTTCGGGTCCTTGGGCAGCAAAAGCCGTTGCAGGCTGGCTTCGATCTCGATCAGTTGCTCCTTGGCTTCGCGAACTTCTTCCACGGCCATTTCGCGCATGTCCGGGTCGCTGTCCTTGAGCAGGGCCTGGGCGCCTTCGAGGTCGCTTTGCACCTTGAGCAACTGTTTATAGGTGTCGACGATCGGCTCGACCTCCGCGTACTCCTTGGAATAGGCGCGGAATTTGGTCTGATCGGAAATGACCTCGCCATCGCCAAGCAAGGCGGTCAATTCCTCGAAACGGTCCTGGAGGATGTCCAGCTTATTGAGCAGTGACGCTTTCATTGCCGAAAAGCTATCCGATGAGCCCTCACCGAGGGCAAAGAGTTCCTGGGCCATGGCCAGTGCGTCGAGGCGACCTTCGGCAGAGAGCTTTTTCAACTGCACGCTCGGTGCGTGCAGGAGTTTGTTGGTCAAGCCTCGCGCCAATTGCACCAGCACGTCTTCGGCGCTGCTGCCATTGGCCAGCATCCGCTGGGCCTTCTGCAATTCTTCGTCACGCAGGCGCTCGCTTTGTTGGCGATAGGCCTTGAGCACATCCACCGCCGCCAGTTCGCGCAGGCGGACCATGAAATCTTCAGCGCCGATCGACACCATCTCTTCCGCCGCTTGCGCAGCGCCCTGACGGCTCTTGAGGTTTTCGGCGACCACTTCGTGGAGATCGTCGACGCTATACAGGTAAACGTCGTCAAGCTCGCCGACTTCAGGCTCGATATCGCGCGGTACGGCGATGTCCACCATGAAGATCGGCTTGTGCTTGCGCAGCTTCAAGGCACTTTCCACCGCGCCCTTGCCGAGGATCGGCAACTGGCTGGCGGTGGAGCTGATGACGATGTCGCTGCGCACCAGTTCTGCCGGAATGTCCGAGAGCAACACGGCATGCGCGCCAAACTGCTCGGCCAGAATGCTTGCGCGTTCCAGGGTGCGGTTGGCGACGACGATGCGTTTTACGCCAAGCTCATGCAAATGCCGGGCGACCAGGGTGATGGTCTCGCCGGCGCCGATCAGCAAGGCCTGGCTGCGTTGCAAGTCGCTGAAAATCTGTTTCGCCAGGCTGACCGCGGCAAACGCCACGGACACCGGGTTTTCGCCGATGGCGGTATCGGTGCGCACTTGCTTGGCGGCATTGAACGTCGCCTGAAACAGACGCCCGAGCAGCGGACCGATGGTGCCAGCCTCGCGGGCCACGGCGTAGCAGGATTTCATCTGGCCGAGAATCTGCGGTTCGCCCAACACCAGCGAATCGAGCCCGGAAGCAACCCGCATCATGTGACGAACTGCCGCATCATCTTCGTGCACATAAGCGCTCGCGCGCAGCTCGTCGAGGCTCAAATGGTGATAATCGGCCAGCCAGCGCAGCACGATGTCAGCCGAAAGGTGATCCTGTTCTATATAGAGTTCACTGCGATTGCAGGTGGAGAGGATCGCAGCTTCGCGGCTGTCGGTGAGTCGGCAGAGCTGCTGCAAG
>LNAP01003235.1_pt1 | contig 15614 bp, 8 predicted proteins | sample 602601 | NCBI WGS metagenome assembly LNAP01 (sample SAMN02440304, study PRJNA202911) | soil metagenome | biome: Subtropical and temperate rainforests or woodlands; isolation source: soil samples (1 kg each in a 20% v/v slurry with milli Q water) were... ...
CCACATCGGCAACCTCGTCAGAAGCGTTCTGCCCAGCGAATGCAGCAACTACTTCGTTAATGCCGGATACGCTTCTATCAAAAAATGAAACGCTCTAGCTCGCCTTCCTCTGCCGCGCTGTCGAACGCTGCGTCTTCTTCGCCGCTCGCCGCCCGCCGGTGGCACGGCGCCCATGCGACTTCGCCGCGGTCTTCTTCCCCCCACCTCCCTTCAGGCTCTGCTTCAGCGCATCCATCAGGCTGACGACGTTGCTCGGCTTCTCGCCGCGCTCCGGCAGCTCGATGGTCTTGCCGCTCGCCTTGCGCTTCACCAGCGCCTTCAGCGCGGTCTCGTACTCGTCCTTGAATTTGCCGGGGTCGAAATGCGCGGCTTTGGTCTGCAGGATGTGACCGGCAAGCTCGACCATGTCCCTGGTGATCTTCGGCGTCTTGATGTCGTCGAAAAACTCGCCTTCGTCGCGCAGTTCATAGGGAAAGCGCAGCGTGGTGCCGAGCAGGCCCTTGCCGAGCGGCTCGATCGCCATGACATGCTCGCGGTTGGTGAGCACGATCTTGGCGAGCGCCACGCGCCCCTGGTCCTTCATGGCGTCGCGGATCACGGCAAAGGCGTCGATCGCGGCCTTGCCCTCCGGCGCGATGTAATAGGGGTTGTCGAGATAGCGCTGGTCGATCTCCTCGCTCGGCACGAAGCTTTCGATGTCGATGGTGTGGTTGCTCTCGATCTGCACCGCCTCGAGCTCTTCCGGCTCGATCTCGACATACTTGCCCTTGCGCAGCTCGTAGCCCCGACCCTTCTGGTCGCTCTCAACGACGTCGCCGGTCTCGGAATCAACCATCTGCTGCTTGAGACGGTTGCCGGTCTCGCGGTTGATCATGTGAAACCGTGTCTTGGCGGCCGCCGTGGTCGCAGGATAGAGTACGACCGGGCAACTCACCAGCGACAGCTTCAGCGTTCCCTTCCAATAGGCACGGGGGGCCATTTCATTCTCCAGTGATTTCAAGGCTTTTCAGGAACTCCAACCGGGCTCCGGGGTTTTGGTTCCGGCGCTAACGTCTGCCGTGATAGGCTCGAACGCCGAAGGACATGCGGGACCAATCGTGCTGCGAAAACTCTCCACCTACCGACAGAAGCGGGATTTCGAGAAGACGCCGGAGCCGTCCGGCAAGGCCGCCGTGGCGCCTTCCAGACAACGGCGATTCGTGATCCAGAAACACGATGCGACACGGCTGCACTACGATCTGCGACTGGAGTTCGACGGCGTCTTCAAGTCATGGGCGGTGACGAAGGGGCCCTCGCTCGATCCGCACGACAAGCGGCTGGCGGTGGAAGTCGAGGACCATCCGCTCGACTATGGCGATTTCGAAGGCACGATTCCCGAAGGGCAGTACGGCGGCGGCACGGTCATGCTGTGGGATCGCGGCACCTGGGAATCCGAGGATCCGGAAGCCGGCTTCAGGAAGGGTGATTTGAAGTTCACGCTGCACGGCGAGAAGTTGCACGGAAGCTGGGTGCTGGTTCGGATGCGCAACGACCGCACCGGTGGCAAGCGCACCAACTGGCTCCTGATCAAACACCGCGACGAATTTGCCAGTGAGAGCGAGGACATTCTCAGCGAGGACAAGTCGGTGGCGTCGGGCCGCGCGATGGCGGAGATCGCCAAGGGGAATGGCCGCGCGCCAAAGCCGTTCATGCTGGCAAAGGGCGCCACGACCAAGGCCGATGCAGTCTGGCAGTCGAACCGCGCGGAGGAGACCAAAGGGCGTACGGTCAAGGCTGCGCCGCGTACCACGTTGAAATCAGGCAAGGCCGCCAGGAAGAAAAAAGCGACGACTGCGACGAGGGCCAAAGAGGTCTCGGAGATGCCGGACTTCGTCGCGCCGCAGCTCTGCACGTTGGTCGAACGTCCGGCGTCGGGAGATGGCTGGTGCCATGAGATCAAGTTCGACGGGTACCGGGTGCAGCTCCGGATCGAGGATGGCAAGGCCACTCTGAGGACGCGCAAGGGGCTCGACTGGACCGACAAGTTTGCCGCGATCGCGAAGGAAGCCGGCTCGTTGCCGGACGCGATGATCGACGGCGAGATCGTCGCGCTCGACCATAACGGCGCACCGAATTTTTCCTCGCTTCAGGCCGCGCTGTCGGACGGCAAGACCGAAGAGCTGATCTTCTTCGCTTTCGACCTTCTGTTCGCCGAGGGCGCCGATTGCCGCCGCCTGCCGCTCGGCGAGCGCAAGGAGCGTCTCAAAGCATTGCTGGAGGCGGGCAAGAGAACGGCAAGCCAGATTCGCTATGTCGAGCATTTCGAGAGCGGTGGCGAGGCGGTGCTGCAATCCGCCTGCAAGCTCGAGCTCGAAGGCATCGTCTCGAAGAAACAGGATGCGCCGTATTGCTCCGGCCGTACCGAGAGCTGGACCAAGGCAAAATGCCGCGCCGGACATGAGGTCGTGATCGGCGGCTGGAAGACCACGGCAGGAAAATTTCGCTCGCTGATGGCCGGCGTGCATCGCGGCGATCACCTCGCCTTTGTCGGCATGGTCGGCACCGGCTTTGGCGCCGACAAGGTCAAACGTATCATGCCGTTCCTGAAGGAGGCCGCGTCGAGCGAGAGCCCGTTCGGCGGCAAGAATGCGCCGAAGAAGACCCGCGACGTGCATTGGCTCAAACCCGAGCTCGTTGCCGAGATCGAGTTCGCCGGCTTCACCGCCGATGGCAACATCCGCCAGGCCGCGTTCAAGGGCCTGCGGCAGGACAAGCCGGCAGAGGAGGTCGAGGCGGAGACGCCCGTCGATACCGCGCTTGCCAGGCCCTCGGCGCGAAAGCCTTTTTCGGCGAAGTCCGGACAACGCAAGGACGCCGGCGTCGCCGAGGTCATGGGCGTCGTGATTTCCAGGCCGGACAAGCAGCTGTGGCCGGACGCCGGTGACGGGGAAGGCGTGACAAAGCTCGATCTCGCCCGCTATTTCGAAGCGGTCGGCGACTGGATGATCGAGCACCTCAAAGGCCGTCCCTGCTCGATCCTGCGCGCGCCGGACGGCATCGGCGGCGAAAAATTCTTCCAGCGCCATGCCATGCAGGGCAGCTCGAACCTGCTCGAACTCGCCAAGGTCTCGGGCGATCGCAAGCCCTATTTGCAGATCGACCGCGTCGAGGGGCTTGCGGCGGTCGCACAGATCGGCGGCCTCGAGCTGCATCCCTGGAATTGCGCGCCGAATGCTTACGACACGCCCGGCCGGCTGGTGTTCGATCTCGATCCAGCGCCGGACGTCGATTTTGCCGGCGTCGTCGACGCGGCCAAACAGATGCGGCAGCGGTTGACCGAGCTGGGGATGGAGAGTTTCTGCAAGACCACCGGCGGCAAGGGGCTGCACGTGGTGGTGCCGTTGCTCCACGGCGTGCGCGACAGGGTCAGCTGGAAGGAAGCCAAGGCTTTCGCGCAAGGTGTCTGCCAGTGGATGGCGGATGACGAGCCCGAGCGCTACCTGCTCAACATGTCCAAGAAGCTGCGCAACGGGAAGATCTTCCTCGACTATCTGCGCAACGATCGGCTGTCGACGGCGGTGGCGCCGCTCTCGCCGCGTGCCCGCGATGGCGCGACGGTCTCGATGCCGGTGACCTGGGCACAAGTGAAGAGCGATCTCGATCCGAAGCGCTATACGGTGCGGACCGTGCCGGGCTTGCTGGCACGCGCGAAGGCGTGGGATGGCTATGACGATGCGGCCGCGTCGATCAAGGCGGCGATGAAGAAGCTAGCAGGGAAAAAGAAGTAGGGTGGGTTAGCCGAAGGCGTAACCCACCACCATCTGTCTCCGCGGGAACTAAAGAGGTGGGTTACGCCCTGCAGATGCGCTTCGCGCGTGTGCAGGTCTAACCCACCCTACGCGTCCGCCACTAGATCCGTCCGAGCAACAGCAGGATCAGCAGGATGACGATGACCAGTCCGAGGCCGCCGCCGCCGTAATAGCCGGTGCCGTAGAACGGGCCGCCGCCGATGCCGCTGAAGCCGCCGAGCAGGGCGATGACCAGGATAATCAGAATGATTGTACCGATAGACATGCGAATCTCCTCCAGCCCCTTTCTCCTGAAAGGGGAACATCTGTCCGTTGTGCCGAGGGCAACTTGCCGCAGGTTTGAAAGTTCCGTTTATGAAACACGACCGCAGGCGCTTGGCGCCTGGAACCTTTGCCTTTGCGGCCGACATAACTAGGTGAGTGTTCAGTCAATACAGGCAGGGATCATGTCAGCACCGCTAGTCGTCTCCATTCCGCATCGCCTTGGCCGCGACGAGGCGGTGCGCCGGCTCAAGACCGGGCTCGGCCGCGCTGCCGCGAGCATTCCCGTGATGCAGGTCGAAGAGGAGCGCTGGGCGGGCGACACCATGAATTTTCGCATTCGCGCGATGGGCCAGATCGCGTCCGGTCAGGTCGACGTCGCCGACGACCACGTCAAGGTGCAGGTGGTGTTGCCGTGGCTGCTGCAGCGCTTTGCCGAGATGGCGCAGGCCACCATCCGCAAGCGTGGTCAACTGCTGCTGACCAAGGACGACGGAAAGTAGTCGTCAGGCGCGCTGGCGCTGCCGGGCAGGCCTGACGGCGCTCGCTGCGCGGGCCTCGATGACAACGGCAGGAAATTCGCGGAACGCCTGCGCCAGCGGCAGTTCGTTGCCCGCAAGTCCCCGCGCGGTGTAACCGGTGACGTCGACAGTTGCGTCGAAAACGTCCGGCGCCGGCCATTCCCGGCCCGCTTGCGTGAAAGGCGCGAACTGGCGTCCAACCATGACGATCGCTGCAGTCCGGCCGTGGCGGCGGGCAAAGGCAATGACATGGTCGGCGTGCGCGCCGCGCACTTCCAGAGGCTGGTAGTCGCCCTCGGCGAAGACATCAGGGAGCTCATTGCGCAGCTTGAGCAGGTGTCGCGTCCAGGCCAGCTTGAGCCGGCCGTCCGGCCAACGCTGGATCAAGTCGTGCCAATCCGGGGCGTCCTGCGGCAGCGCTGCGTGCCGCGCGGCAAAGTCCACCGGGCGGCGGTTGTCCGGGTCGACCAGCGACAGGTCCCAGAATTCGGTGCCCTGGTAGAAGTCGGGAACGCCCGGCAATGTCGCCTTGAGGGTGAGCTGGCTCAGCGAGTTCAACGCGCCGAGCAGCGCGACACGGCGCGCCAGCGTTTGGAGCGATTCAAGGAATTCACCTGACAACGCGGGATCGAGGATCTTCGCGATGAAGCTGTTGACGCCGTTCTCATAGGCTTCATGCGGATTGAGCCAGCTCGTCTCTTCCTTGCCCTCGCGCGCAGCTTTGAGCGCATAGGCCTGGATGCGTTCGACGAAACCGGCATCGGCCGGCTCTTCGAGCGGCCAGGCCCCAAGCAGGGTCTGGTAGAGCATGTATTCGAACGTCGCCGACGGTGCGCGCAGCTTGCCGTGCAGCGCCAGGTGCGGCGCATTCAGCATCTTCCAGCGCGAAACCGCGCTTGTCCACTCGCCGGGGATCTCGCTGAGCGCCGCGATCCGCGCGCGGGCGTCCTCGCCGCGCTTGGTGTCGTGGGTCGCGGTCGCCGTCATCCCTTGAGGCCACTCCCTGGCGCGGGCCTGCATGGCCTGATGGAAGGCGGGAATGGAGAGACCGGTGCTCGCGGGATCGCCGCCGACCTCGTTCAACGCGAGCAGCCGGTGGAACTGGTAGAATGCAGTGTCCTCCAGCGACTTCGCCATCATCGGCCCGGTGAACTGCTGCACTTTCAGGGCGAAGCGGCGCACGCGCGGCGCACTGTGCGGGGGGCGGCCGGGCTTGAGCAGGTCCATGGTCAGGGCGTCGCGCAGGAAGTCGAAAATGCCCTCGTCGGCCGCGAACCATTCCGCGCGGGCCCGCTCGATGGTGTCGTCGATCAGCTTGCGATCGAGGGCGGTCGGGTCGCTGTGCGTCAGGTAGGTGCGGTAGACCGGGAAATGCAGCACATAGAGCTCGAGCGCCTGCCGCAGGCTGTCGGCGGAGAAGTCTCGGGTCGAATAGTGCCCGTTGGCGATGCGCGCAAGCAGGCGCGTCAGCACGGTGAATTCGCTGGTCAGCAATGTCTCCAGCACGCGGCGCCTAGCGTCCTTCACATAGGGCGCGAGCCGTGGCGGACGGTTGCTGACCTGCCGCCAGGTCTCGTCCAGCGCCTCCAGCCCCTTGGCGTCGACCAGGACCTGGGTGATGTCGTTCATCCACTCGTAGCCGGTGGTGCCTTGCACGCCGGCGAAGTGCGGCAGGCGCTCGTGCTCGCACAGGATTTTTTCGATCACCGTGTAGAACGGCTTGGTGTTGCCCTGCGCATCGCGCACCAGACGGCGCAGCCGCTGGCAATATTGCGCGGGATCGCGCAGGCCGTCGATGTGGTCGAGACGAATGCCCTGCAGCCTGCCGTCGGCGACGAGCTGCTTCACCAGCCGGTGCGTCGCGGCGAACGTGCTTGCGTCCTCGACGCGCAGGCCCGCAAGACCGTTGACGTCGAAGAAGCGGCGATAGTTGATGTCGCTGGAGGCGAGCCGCCAGTGCCCGAGCTTGTAGTGCTGGCGCTCCAGCAGATGGTGCAGCGTCAAGGTCTGTGCCGGGCGATCCTTGGCCGCGCGATAGGCGGCGAGGCCCCGTGCGATGATGTCGGCGCTGCCTGCGATCTCCTTCAACTCGGCCTTGAAGCCGGGCGCCTCCTTGCGGTTGGGCCGGCGCAGCCCCGTGTAGCGCGCCGCGAGCGACAGCATGTGCTTGCCGGCTTCCGTTTCGGCGGCGTCCGCTTCCTTCACGATCATCCGCAGCAATTCGCCATAGCGCTCCGGCGCGATCGGCAGGCGATGCTCGAAATACCAGGCGGAAAAGCTGCCTTCGCCGGAATCGTAACGTAGCTCGATGTCGCCGCGCTCCAGCGCCTCGCCATAGGATGCGCCGAGGATCGGCAGCAGCACGCCGCCGCGGGCGCGGTAGGGCAGCAGATCCCAGTCGATGTCGAAGGAGACCGCGTGCGGCGAGGCTTGGCCCCATTCCAGCACGTCGAGCCACCAGGGATTGTCGGCAAAGTGCACGCCGACATGGTTCGGCACGAAATCGATGATGAGGCCAAGATCGTACTGCCTCACCGCGTCGCTCAGCCGCGCGAAGCCAGCCTCGCCGCCGAGCTCGGGATTGAGCTGGCTGTGATCGACGGTATCGTAGCCATGCGTCGAACCCTTGCGGGCCTTCATCACCGGCGAGGTGTAGAGATGCGTGATCCCGAGCGCTTTCAGATAGGGCACCACCGCGGCCGCCTTGTCGAAGTCGAAATCCGCGGTGAGCTGAAGCCGGTAGGTCGCAAGAGGAATGGCAGAAGGCATGCTAGCCTCCGAGATGCCAGAGCACCGACCACGGCGGAAGCCGGTCGCCGCTCGCGTCGCCCCAGATCGGTGTGCCTGCGTCGCTGCTCGAATGCGTGATCTCGCTGTCCGACAGATTGGCGACGAGGCGCAGCGTCGCGCCGTCCGCCATACGCCAATGCGCGGTCAACCGGCCGTTGTCCGCCGTCGCGGCGTCGCCAAAGGTGGCGCCTCTCAGCCGCGGTGCGATCTCCTTGCGGCGAAGTGCCAGCAGGTTACGCACCAGCGCGAGTCGCGCATCCTGCTCCGGGGTACGGCCGGCCCAGTCGAGCACGGCCGATTGCGGCGTCGCGGGGGCGAGCGGGTCGGGGACCTCGTCGCCGTATTTCTCATAGGCCCAGTCATATTCCTGCCTGCGCCCCTTGCGCACGGCATCGGCAAGGCCGCCCTGGAAATCGCAGAAGAACGGGAACGGCGCTTTGGAGCCCCACTCCTCGCCCTGAAACAGCATCGGCACCATCGGCGCAAGCAGCGTCACCGCGAGCGCCGCCTCGATCTGCCGCGGCGATGCCAGGCTTTCGAGCCGGTCGCCGAGCGGGCGGTTGCCGATCTGGTCGTGGTTTTGCAGGAAGTTGACGAAGGTCGCCGGAGGCAGCTCGCCGCTCGCCTCACCGCGCGGCTTTTTGCCCCAGAATTCCGAGATCTCGCCCTGATAGACGAAGCCTGACGCCAGCGCGCGGGCAAGGTCCATGCGCGGCGTCTGGTAGTCGGCGTAATAGCCGGCGAGCTCGCCGGTCAGCATCACATGCCAGGCGTGATGGTAGTCATCGTTCCACTGCGCTCGGTACTTCCCGTTCGGCGGATCCTGTGCGGCGTCGAGCAGAGCGGCGCGATTGTCGCCGTTCTCCAGCACGAGATGGATGTGGCGTCCCGTTGCCTTGGCAAGCTCGCCGACGGCGGCGCTGAGATCGTGCAGCATCGACTGCTCGCCGGGAAGTGCCAGGATGTGGTTGGCGGCATCCAGCCGCAGTCCGTCGAAGCGGTAGTCGGTCAGCCAGGACAGAGCGTTCTCGATCGCGAAGGCGCGGACCTGCGGCACGCGATAGTCGATCGCGCTGCCCCAGGGCGTGTGTGCGTCGGTGAAGAAGGTCGGCGCATAGCGGCCGAGATAATTTCCTTCGGGCCCGAAATGATTGTAGACGACATCGAGAAACACCATCAGCCCGCGCAGATGCGCTTCGTCGATCAGCGCCTTCAGGTCTTCAGGGCGGCCATAGGCGCTGTCGGGCGCATACCACAACACGCCGTCATAGCCCCAGCCGCGGCGGCCGGCGAAATCGGCCAACGGCATCAATTCCAACGCGGTAATGCCGGTTGCGACGAGATGATCGAGCTTGTCGATCATGGCGCGATAGGTGCCTTCCGCCGTGAAGGTGCCGACATGGGTCTCGATCAGCACCGTCTCTTCCCAGGGCCGGCCGCGCCAATCCTTCGTGCGCCACGCGAAAGCGTCGTGATCGATCACCTCGCTCGGACCGAACACGTCGTCGGGCTGGAACGCCGATGCCGGATCGGGCACGTCGATCTCGTCGTCGATCCTGAATTTGTAGGGACTATTGACCGGCAGGTTCGCAATGTCGGAGACATACCAGCCATCCTGCCGGCGCTGCATCGCGTGCCGTCTGTCGAGCAGCAGATCGACGCGCCGGGCGCCGGGCGCCCACAGCCGGAACGACACGCCGTCCTTCGTTGGCCTCGCCCCGAAGGATGGCCTCATAGCGCCCCCGCGAAAGCGAGCACGGAACGCGGCGGCGCCTTGCTGTCGCTTCCGGGCAGGAAATCAACGCTGTTCAGCTTGGCATCGGTCGTGTTCAGGATCTGCTGCCAGCTCTTGTATTCGGTCAGTTTCGGCAATTTGAATGCGATCTCTTCAGGGGCGGCGTTCAGTACGATAAAGATTGCGGCGCTCCCCGGTTCCATCGGCCCCATCACGTAGGAGAGGAACCGCCCCTCCGGGAATTTCCAATCGTTCTCCGTCATCTCGTCACCGGCGGGCGTCAGCCACAGCGCACCGTAGGAGATGCCATCCTTGGGGCGGCCGTCGAGCCAGCGATGGCTGCGAAGCTGCGAGAAGCGGCGGCGGATGTCGGCGAGACCGGTGACGAAATCGACCATGTCGTCGCCTTCCTTGCCGAGATTGTCCCAGCCGACCCAGCCGACCTCGTTGTCCTGGCAATAGGCGTTGTTGTTGCCGGATTGCGAATTGCCGACCTCGTCGCCGGCGAGGATCAGCGGAATGCCTTGCGCCAGCATCAGGCAGGCCAGCACGTTCTTGCGAAGCTGCCGGCGCAACCCGATGATCTGGGGATCGTCGGTCGGGCCTTCGACACCACAATTGTTGCTGTGGTTGTCGCTGGAGCCGTCGCGATTGTCCTCGCCGTTGGCTTCGTTGTGCTTCTCGTTGTAGCTGAAGAGATCGGCGAGCGTGAAACCGTCGTGCACCGTGATGTGGTTGATGCTGGCGCGCGGCCGCCGTCCGTCATGGTTGAACAGATCGGACGATGCCGTCATGCGGCTGGAGATATCGCCGATCAGGCTGCCTTCGCCGCTCCAGTAGCGGCGCATCGCGCTGCGATAGCGGTCGTTCCACTCCGACCATTGCGAAGGAAACGCGCCGACCTGGTAGCCGCCGAGGCCGAGATCCCAGGGCTCGGCCACGAGCTTGACGGTGGCCAGCACCGGATCCTGCCGGATCGCGGTCAGGAACGAGATGCCGCGATCATAGCCGTTCGGTCCACGCGCGAGCGTAGTGGCGAGGTCGAAGCGGAAGCCGTCGACATGGCAGACCTCGACCCAGTAACGCAGCGAGTCCATCACCATCTGCAGCACGCGCGGATGGGTAAGGTTTACCGACGAACCGCAGCCTGTGAAGTCGTCGTAATAGCGCGGGTTGTCGCGGTTGAGCCAGTAATAGGAGGCGTTGTCGATGCCGCGATAGCACAGCGTCGGCCCGAGGTGATTGCCCTCGGCGGTGTGGTTGTAGACGACGTCGAGCATCACCTCGATGCCGGCATCGTGCAGGCGCGCGACCGTGGTGCGGAAGGAATCGAGGGCGTTGTCCTGGGCGTAACGCGCCTCGGGCGCGAAAAAAGACAGCGTGTTGTAGCCCCAGTAATTGGCGAGCTTCTTCTCGACCAGGATGCGATCGTCGACGAAGGCGTGGATGGGCAGGAGCTCGACCGTGGTGACGCCGAGCTTCTTCAGATGCTCGATCATCGCCGGCGACGAAAGTCCGCCATAGGTGCCGCGTAAATTCGGCGGTACGTCGTCGCGCCTCTGCGTCAGGCCCTTGACGTGGGCCTCGTAGATGATGGTGTCTTCCCAGGGGATATTGGGCCGGATCTCGCGGCGGCCCCAGTTGAAAGTCTCGTCGACGACGACGCCCTTCGGCATGCCGCGCGCGTTGTCGCGCCGGTCGAACGACAAATCCTCGCGCGGGCTTCCGGTGCGGTAAGCGAAATGTGCGTCGCTCCAGACCAGCCGGCCCGCAAGCCGCTTGGCATAGGGGTCGAGCAGCAGCTTGTTGGCGTTGAAGCGGTGGCCGTGCTCGGGCTCGTAGGGGCCGTGCACGCGATAGCCGTAGAGCTGGCCCGGCGAAACGTCGTTGAGATAGCCGTGCCAGACGTCCTCGGTGCGTTCGGGCAGCTCAATGCGCTCGAGCTCGCGCCGGCCCTGGCCGTCGAACAGGCATAGCTCGACCTTCTGCGCATTCGCGGAGAACAGCGCGAAATTGGTGCCGCGTCCGTCCCAGCTTGCACCGAGGCGTGCGGGCGATCCGGCAGTCAGGCGCATCGGTCAGCTTTCCGGAACGAGGAAGATCGCGGCGAGAGGCGGAATGGTGAGGCGAAGCTCGGGCGGCTTGCCATCAACGGCATGCACCTCGCCGATGTTCCCGACATTGGTGCCGCCATAATGGGCGGAGTCCGAATTGAAGACCTCTTTCCACTTGCCGGCAAACGGGACAGGGATGCTATAGTTGCGATAGACGTTGGGCGAGAAGTTGACGATGACGAGGCACCGCGCGTGCGCGTCGATCCCCTTGCGCAGCCAGGCGAACACGTTGCGGTTGGCATCGTCCGTGACCAGCCATTCGAAACCGGCCTGGTCGCAATCCATCTGGTGCAGCGCCGGCACAGCGCGATAGACCCGGTTGAGATCGCGGATCAGCGACTGAATGCCGGAGTGGTTCTTGTATTCGAGCAGGTGCCAGTCGAGCGACTGGTCGTGATTCCATTCGCGGCTCTGCGCGATTTCCGCGCCCATGAACAACAGCTTCTTGCCAGGGTGGCCGAACATGAAGCTGTAATAGGCGCGCAAATTCGCGAAGCGCTGCCATTCGTCGCCGGGCATGCGGCCGAGAATCGAGCGTTTGCCGTGCACGACCTCGTCATGCGACAGGGGCAGGATGAAGTTCTCGGAGAAGGCGTAGTGCAGGCCGAACAGGATGTCGCCGTGATGATGCTTGCGGTGAATCGGATCCTTGCTGATGTAGTTCAACGTGTCGTGCATCCAGCCCATGTTCCACTTGTAGCCGAAGCCGAGCCCGCCGAATTCGACTGGGCGGGAGACCTGCGGCCACGCGGTGGATTCCTCCGCCGCCGTCGTCGCCTGCGGGAAGCGCGCAAACAGCTCGGTGTTGACGCGGCGCAGGAATGCGATCGCCTCGATGTTCTCCCGGCCGCCATACTGGTTCGGAATCCAGGCCCCGGGCGGCCGGCTGTAGTCGAGATAGAGCATGGACGCCACGGCGTCGACGCGAAGGCCGTCGATGGCGTAGCGCTCCAGCCAGAACAGCGCATTCGACACCAGGAAGTTCGTCACTTCGGTGCGGCCGTAATTGTAGATCAGCGTGCCCCAGTCGAGATGGCGGCCCTGCAGCGGGTTGGCGTGCTCGTAGAGCGAAGTGCCGTCAAAGCTGCCGAGCCCGTGCGGATCGTCCGGGAAGTGACCGGGCACCCAGTCGAGCAGCACGCCGACGCCCTCGCGGTGGCAGGCATCGACCAGCGCGGCGAAATCCTCCGGCGTGCCGAAGCGACTGGTCGGCGCATAGAGGCCGGTCGGCTGATAACCCCAGGAGCCGTCGAACGGATGCTCGCTGACGGGCAGGAATTCCAGATGGGTGAACCCCATGTCGCGGGCATAGGCCGGCAATTGTTCGGCGAGTTCGCGATAGGTCAGCCATTCGCCGCCGTTCTTGCGCCGCCAGGAGCCGAGATGGACCTCGTAGATCGACATCGGCGCAGACAGCGCGTTGATGCCGTCGGGCGACGGACGCGGACGCGGCAGATGTGCCTCGTCGAACACGATGGAGGCCGTCTTCGGGCGGACCTCGCTCGCGAACGCCATCGGATCGGATTTCTGCGGAAGCTGATGGCCGTGCGGCCCGATGATGTCGAACTTGTAGTGGTCGCCGGCCTTGGCGTGCGGGATGAACAATTCCCAATAGCCGTTGCCGCGCACCCGCATCGGATGGCGCCGCGCGTCCCAGAAATTGAAATCGCCGACCACCGACACGCGCCGCGCATTCGGTGCCAGCACCACGAAGCCGATGCCCTCGACGCTGTCGAGCGTCATCGGATGCGCGCCGAGCTTGTCATAGAGGCGCTGATGAGTGCCTTCGCCGAGCAGATAGAGATCGAAGTCGGTCAGGATCGGCGGAAAGCGGTAGGCGTCCTCGAGCTCGACCAATTTGTCGCCGAACCTGGCGCGGAGCTGGTAGCGCTTCGAGCCGTTGGGCAGGGCGCCGATGAACAGGCCGGCGTCGTGGACGCGATCGAGCCGCGCAACCTCGCCATGCTCGCCGACCGCTTCGACATTCGATGCCTCCGGCAGGAAGGCACGCACAACGCTCGTGCCGCCTTCGGGATGCAGCCCGAGATAATGGAAGGGATCGGAGTGGCGGCCCTCGATGATCGCGTAGGCCTCGGCGGGCAGTTTAGGCATGAGCTTCGCTCTCGGCTCGGGACAGGATGCGAAGCAGGTCGGTCAGCGGCGCATGGAGCCCCTCCGGCCGGTGGGACAGCTCGTACTCTACTTCGTCGAAGGCTCGATCAAGCAGGAAAAACCTTAACAGGCCATCCGCGGACTGGCGGTCTTTCGGCCACAGCCGCCGGTCGGTCATGGCCTCGCGATAGGCCGACAGGAAGGTCGCGGTGGCGCGTTCTCGCCATTCGCCGAGCGCCGCCGCGAGCCGGCCCTGCTCGTCGCCGCCCGAGAGCGCACGGTTAAGCGCAGCGTTAACCGAAAGATCAATCGAGCGGATCAGGCCGGCGACATCGCGCGCGGCAGGCAGCTTGCGCCGCTTGTCGGCCAAAGGCAGACGCGGATCGCCGTCGAAGTCGATGATGAAGATATCGTCCTTCACGATCAGAGTTTGCCCGAGGCGGAAGTCGCCATGATGACGAATGTTCAACCCGCCGATGTCCGATGGCAAGAGCGCATTCAGCTGGTCCGGCAGCGTCGCGCGCATTGCGGCGAGCCGGTCGATCAACGGCCGCTCGCCCTCGTGCCCGGCGGCGCGGCTGGCGGCGAGCCGCTCGAAAACCCGCTCGGCGCGGGCCTTGAGGTCCGCGGTCCAGCGCCTGACGTGGGCGGAGCCGGTCGGCTCCGGCGCGAGATCGTCGGGCCTTGCGGCGGCCAGAGCGACATGCAGCTCGGCAAGCCGTCGGCCGATCTGCGCCATGAAGTGCAGATAGGGCGCCTGCTCCTGGGTCTCGCGCGGCATCTCGCCCGGCGGCAGCACCCGCTGCTCGTCGACATAGCGGTCGAGATAACCGGCGGTGACGGCCCAGCCGTCGCCCTGGTTCTCGACATAGGCATGCAGCACGCCGAGCGCGCTGCGGCTGTCGTCGTCGACCAGCTCGACGCTGCCGAGCAGCGCAGGCGTGTTGGCAAAGCGGGCGACCTCGGTGAGGTAGCGGCCGATCTCGATCTCGGGACTGATGCCACTGTCGAGCCTGCGATAGAGCTTGGCAACGTACTGGTTGTCGACCAGCGCGGTGCTGTTCGACTGCTCGACCGCGCGGATGCGCTCGGGTTCCTTGATGGTGTAATCGGCGAACCGGCTGGTGGCCTTGAAATCCAGCCGCAGATTGTTCTCTTCCACCACCAGGTTCTGAGACAGATTGCGGAGGAACAGGCCGATGAAGATCTGGTCGGTCGCGACGTCGAGCAGCGTGCCCTCGCGCGCGCCCTGGCGCACGGCGGCGAGCGCCTTCGGGTTGAAGCGTTCGCGGTCGAAGCGCACCCATTCGATCTGCATCGGCAGCACGTAGCGCGTCGTGACGTCGTGCTGCGCCGTCTCGAAGAACGCGATCCAGGGCCTGTTGTCGCCGATGTCGCAGAACGGCACCGCCGAGAGCAGCGTTGGCTTGATATGCTTGGGATTGTGCTCGGGATACCAGCGCGTCCGCGACAGGAATCCCGGCAGCACCTCGTGCTCGAACACGCCGCGCTCACGCGCCAGCGACACCCAGGTCGAATTCACCGGCACCACCAGGGTCTCGAATTCCGGCACCGCGCGCGGCGTCACCGGTTCGGACTTGTCGCGCTCTTGGAGCTGGAACCAGTAGAAGCCGTAGGGGCCGAGCGTGATCATGTAGGGCAATTCGCCGATCGGCGGGAAGCGCGTGCGGCCGAGCATCTCCTGCGGGATGCGGTCCTTCCACGGCGACAGGTCAAGCTCGGTCGCCTGCGCCGCGCGCGAGAGGTTGGCGACGCAGAGGATCACTTCGTCGCGATATTGCCGGACATAGGCCAGCACGGAGCGGTTGGCGGGGCGAATGAAGGTCATGGTGCCACGGCCGAAGGCGAGCGTGGACTTGCGCACCGAGATCAGCCGCTTGGTGGCGCTCAGCAGCGAGGACAGGCTGCGCGACTGCGCTTCCACATTGACCGATTCATAGCCGTAGACGGGATCCATGATCAGCGGCGCATAGAGGCGGGCCGGGTCGCAGCGCGAAAAGCCGCCATTGCGGTCCGGGCTCCACTGCATCGGCGTGCGCACGCCGTTGCGGTCGCCGAGATAGATGTTGTCGCCCATGCCGATCTCGTCGCCGTAATAGATGATCGGCGTGCCCGGGAACGACAGCAGCAGCGAGTTCATCAGCTCGATCTTGCGGCGGTCGTTGTCCATCAACGGCGCGAGGCGCCGGCGGATGCCGACATTGATGCGGGCGCGCGGATCGTTGGCGTAGGTGGTCCAGAGATAGTCGCGCTCGACGTCGGTCACCATCTC
>LNAP01003236.1_pt1 | contig 15609 bp, 12 predicted proteins | sample 602601 | NCBI WGS metagenome assembly LNAP01 (sample SAMN02440304, study PRJNA202911) | soil metagenome | biome: Subtropical and temperate rainforests or woodlands; isolation source: soil samples (1 kg each in a 20% v/v slurry with milli Q water) were... ...
GCGCATCATGGTTTCCATCCAGGGAATGCCGTGACCGTGCCTGATGACGCAGGCAACCTTGGTCTGGTGCATGGCGTAGATCATCGCGGTCGAGGCGCAGGCGCGTCCGAGCGTGTAACAGATGTCGGTGACGTCGTAGATGGAGGCACCGAAGCCGCCGAACTCGACCGGGATCATGACGCCGAGCAGCTTCTGCTCGCGAGCGACCTCGAAAGCTTTGTGCGGGAAGCGGGCGTCGCGATCGACCCCGTCTGCGTCGGCTGCGGCCGCTGCGGCGGTCCGGGCGGCGCGCTCGATCAGGGAGGGACCCTGCTCGAGGAAGCTTGCTTCCGCTTCGTCGACAGTGAGGACTGCTTCACGCACGTTCATACTCGTCCGCCTCCGGTTTGCCGTTCGAGATCGCCGGCATCATTCGCGATGCCGCCGGCGATCTTCCGGTCATCTTTGCTTGTGAGATGAGGCTACGGATTTAATTCAAATTCGTCGATGAAATAGAGGGTAAACAAAGCCGAATTCCGAATGAACAGTTAAGGTCCGGTTGTTTGCATCCGCCGTTTTTCCGGCATCGCGTTAGGAATCTGGAAGAGGGTCGAATTCCGGACAATCTGAGTCATCGTTTACTAAGAAACGTGAAGTATTGGTGTCGCCCATTGCGGGGCCGGCAGGCCGTGCCCATCGTAAGCGGCAAGCCGGTGCGACCTTTGACAGACAGACGGGAATTTGCCGATGCAAGCCTTTGATACCGAATTGCGCAATCGCATCATCAAGCTGGTGAAGGGTATCCTCGAACAGAATTCGCTCACCGCTGACGTCACGCCGTCCGCCAAGCTCGTCGATGTCGGCCTGACCTCGATGGATATGGTCAATCTGATGCTCGGCGTCGAAGCCGAGTTCGACTTCACCATCCCGCAAGCCGAGATCACGCCGGAGAATTTCCAGTCCGTCGAGACGCTGGAGCGGATGGTGGCAACGCAGTTGCAGCTGGCGAACGCGGCATAAGCCAAAACCACAACTGTCGTCCCTGCGAACGCAGGGACCCATACCGCGGAATCTATCGACCTTTGACGGTCACAGTACCGAACGACGAGTCTTCGCCAAACCACGGCCTGTGGTTATGGGTCCCTGCGTTCGCAGGGACGACACTGAGTGCCTAGCACGCACCTTCCGCTCCTCACACCACCGCCATCGCCCCACCACCCCCGTTCCAAAACCGCCGCAAAACTGGCATAGCTTGACCATGTCGCAAGTGGCGAACAGGTGGAGCAGGTATGACGCAGGCGGTATTGGGCATCATCGGCGGCTCGGGCATCTATGACCTGCCGGGCCTCGAGGGTGCGCGCGAAGAGGTGATCGAGAGCCCCTGGGGCGAACCGTCGGCTCCCTTAAGGCGCGGCACCATCGCCGGTTTGCCGATCGTGTTCCTGCCGCGGCACGACAAGGGCCACCGTCTCTCGCCCTCCGACATCAACTACCGCGCCAATATCGACGTGCTGAAGCGCGCCGGCGTCACCGACCTGATCTCGCTGTCGGCCTGCGGTTCCTTCAGGGAGGAACTGCCGCCGGGCACCTTCGTTCTCGTCGATCAGTTCGTCGACCGCACCCACAAGCGCGAGAGCTCGTTCTTCGGCCGGGGCTGCGTCGCGCATGTGTCGATGGCGCATCCGGTCTCCCCACGTTTGCGCATTCATCTTGCCGCGGCCGCAGAAGCCGAAAGCATCGCGATCGCGCGTGGCGGCACTTATGTCTGCATGGAGGGGCCGCAATTCTCCACCTATGCGGAAAGCATGACCTACAAGACGCTGGGCTATTCCGTGATCGGCATGACCAATATGCCCGAGGCGAAGCTCGCGCGCGAGGCGGAGCTCTGTTACGCCACGGTGGCTATGGTGACGGATTTCGACTGTTGGCATCCCGATCACGATGCCGTCACCGTGCAGGACATCATCCGCGTGTTGACGTCGAACGCCGACAAGGCCAAGGCCCTGGTGGCGCGGTTGGCGAAGGATTTTCCGCGCGAGCATGAGCTGTGCCCGATCGGCTCCGACCGTGCGCTCGACACGGCGCTGATCACGGCGCCCGAGGCGCGCGATCCCGAGCTTCTGAAGAAGCTCGACGCGGTGGCCGGGCGCATCCTGCGCGTGAACTGAAAGGCAGAATGCCATGAAGGTCGACGGCAAGCATTTCCGCAGCATCTGGCGCGAGCATGACGGCTGGACAATCGGTGCGATCGACCAGCGCAGGCTGCCGCATGAGTTCGTCGTCGCGAAGCTGACTTCGTGCAAAGACGCAGCCGTCGCAATTCGCGACATGCTGGTGCGTGGCGCGCCGCTGATCGGTGCGACTGCCGCCTACGGCATGGCGCTCGCCATGCGCGAGGACTCCTCCGACGCCGGCCTGAAACGGGCCTACGAGACGCTCGTGGTGGCGCGGCCGACGGCGATCAATCTGAAATGGGCGCTGGACGAGATGCGCATGGCGATCGCGCCGATCGATCCGCTGGAGCGGGCCGAGGCCGCGTATGCGCGTGCGGACGAGATCGTCGAGCAGGATGTCGAGATCAACCGCGGCATCGCCGGCAACGGCCTGAAGCTGATCGAGGCGATCGCATCGAAAAGGCCGGGCGAGACCGTCAACGTGCTGACCCATTGCAACGCCGGCTGGCTCGCCACCGTCGATTGGGGCACGGCGACCGCACCGATCTATCTTGCGCATGAGCGCGGCATCAAGATCCATGTCTGGGTCGACGAGACGCGCCCGCGCAACCAGGGCGCCTCGCTCACCGCCTGGGAACTCGGCCATCACGGCGTGTCGCACACGGTGATCCCCGACAACACCGGCGGCCATCTGATGCAGCACGGCATGGTCGATCTGGTCATCGTCGGCACCGACCGCGTCGCCGCCAACGGCGACGTCTGCAACAAGATCGGCACCTATCTCAAGGCGCTCGCCGCGCACGACAACGGCGTGCCGTTCTATGTCGCGCTGCCGTCGCCGACGATCGATTTCGCCGTCCATGACGGCATCCGCGACATTCCGATCGAGCAGCGCAGCGGCGTCGAGGTCACCGACATGACCGGCCGCACCGCGGATGGGAGGCTGGAGACGGTGCGCATCGTGCCCGAGGGATCGCCGGTCGCGAACTATGCCTTCGACGTGACGCCGGCGCGGCTGGTCACCGGCCTCATCACCGAGCGCGGCGTGCTGAAGCCGGATCGTGCCTCGCTGGCGGCGGCGTTTCCGGAGCGGATCGCTGCCGCGGCAAAGTAGGGTCTCGTAGGGTGGGCAAAGGCGCGAAGCGCTGTGCCCACCATCTGCTTGTGGTGGGCACGCTCCGCTTTGCCCACCCTACGGCTGCGGAATAAATTGCGCTAGTTCAGCTTCATCCCCGTCGCCGCCTCTAGCTCGGCAATCGCCTGGGCGCCGCTGGCAACCTTGATCGTGGTCATCCCCATCTCGCGCGCGGGTTTCAGATTGACGCCGAGATCGTCGAGATAGACGCAATTGTTCGGGTCGACCTTCAGCGTCTCGACCATCAGCCGGTAAATGCGCGGATCAGGCTTGCGCAGGCCGATCTTGGCGGATTCGATCACGTGGTCGAACAGCACCATGACTTCGGCGATATAGAGGGAGCGCCCGGTCATGCTGCCGATGGCGTTGGCTGGCAGGTTGTTGGTGATGCAGCCGGTCTTGAATTGCGCCTTGATGCGCTTCAGCGCCTCGACCATCTCGGGACGCAGATGGCCCTGCAGCAGCGGCAGCACGTCCCGGCCGCGCACCTCCGCGCCGAGTGCGAGCGATTCCGTGGCGAACAATTCGTCGAAGGCATCGATATCGATCTCGGCTCGCTCGAACCTGGCCCAGGCGTTTTCCAAATGGTTGGCGGCGTTGGTCCGACGTATGATGTCGACGGGCAGCCCGCGCTCGGTCTCGAACCGCGCGAACGCCTCGAACGGCGAACTCGTCAGCACGCCGCCAAAATCAAAGATCACAGCTTCGATCGCCAATGTCCTGCCCTCGTCAATTCCTTTCCAAGAGCGCTAGCATGGGGTATCGGCAAGAGCTAGTCCGAAGCAATCGGTCCTCATCCATGCCGCCGCGAAGCGTGTTCCCATGAAGAAGTCAGCAACTCTCGTCACAGCCGCGCTGCTGTTGGCCGCGCCTGCACGCGCCATCGTCGGCGGCGGCACGCCGCAGGCCGACGGTGTTGCACGCGCGGTCGTCACCATCGTGGGCTCGCGTGGCAATTTCTGTACCGGCAGCTTGATTGCACCACGAGTGGTGCTCACCGTCGCCCATTGCGTGCAGCCCGGTGCGGATTACAAGATCGTCGATCGCAGCCCCGACGGCGCGCCGCAATTGCTGAACGTGCGCTCCGTCGCGATCCATCCGAGCTTTAACATGCAGGCGATGCAGTCGCATCGCGCCACCGCAGACGTGGCGCTGCTGCAACTGGAAATTCCACTCAAGGGAAAATCCACGGTGCCGGTCGGCATGCCGCAAATTCCGATTCGGGTCGGCGGCCGCTTCGTCATCGCCGGTATTGGCGTCACCGTGCGCGGTGACGGCAAGAGTGGCGGTCTGACGCGCGTTGCCGCGCTCGTCGCCACGGGCCAGCCCGGCACGTTCCAGATTCGTCTGGTCGACCCCGTAACCAACGGTGTTCGCGACGGAATTGGCGCCTGCACCGGAGATTCCGGAGGCCCTGTGTTCGAGGACAAGCCGAATGGTCCCGTGCTCGTCGGCCTCATCAGCTGGTCCACGGGGCCGAACGGTGCCGCCGGTTGCGGCGGATTGACGGGGGTCACGCCGCTCACGCTCTACCGCGACTGGATCGTGCAGACCGCGCGGAGCTGGGGTGCGGCACTGTGATTTGGACCGCGACTTGATCTATGTCATTTTGAAGGGGAAGCGCGGCGGGTGATCATGCCGGCCGCGGAGGAAACGCGTCGTCCGTCAAGGACGGCCACAAAAACAAGCAAGGCATAGAAGCAACAATGAATGTCGCTGTTCGCAGTCACGCCACGGCCAAACAGGCTTCTGAACATTTCGACGTGCTGATCGTTGGCGCCGGCATCTCCGGCATCGGCAGCGCCTATCACATCGACAAGCAGCTTCCGGGTACGAGCTACGTGATCCTGGAAACGCAGGCGACGTTCGGCGGCACCTGGAGCACGCATCGCTATCCCGGCATCCGCTCGGACAGTGATCTCCATACGTTCGGCTATAGCTTCAAGCCCTGGGTGGGGCCGCCGATCGCGACCGCCGAAGAAATCCTCGCCTACATGAACGAGGTGATCGACGAAAACGATATCGCCCGACACATCCGCTACAAGCACAAGATCAATTCCGCCAGCTGGTCGAGCGAGCAGAATCTCTGGACCATCGAGGCCGTGACGACAGACACCGGCGAGGCCAGGACCTTCACCGCGAACTTCCTCTGGATGTGCCAGGGCTATTACCGTCATTCGGAAGGCTACACGCCGGAATGGAAGGGCGCCGATCGCTTCAAGGGCCGCATCGTCCACCCGCAGACCTGGCCTGACGATCTCGACCTCACCAACAAGAAGGTCGTCGTGATCGGCTCGGGCGCCACCGCGGCAACGTTGGTGCCGAACATCGCGGACAAGTGCGCGCATGTCACCATGCTGCAGCGTTCGCCGACCTATTTCCGGCTCGGCCGCAACGCCATCGAGATCGCCGAGGAGTTGCGCCGGCTTCAGGTCGACGAGGCCTGGATCCACGAGATCGTTCGGCGCAAGATATTGTTCGAGCAGGATGCGTTCACGAAACTCTGCCTGTCCAAGCCCGAGCAGGTGAAGAAAGAGCTGATCGGCCAGATCAGCGCGGTGCTCGGTCCGGACTACGACGTCGAGACGCATTTCACGCCGACCTACCGGCCGTGGCGGCAGCGTATCGCCTTCGTGCCGGATGCCGATCTGTTCAAGGGCATCGCCGGCGGCAAGGCCTCCGTGGTCACCGACGAGATCGAGTGCTTCGTCGAGAACGGCATTCAGCTCAAATCCGGCAAGCTGCTGGAAGCCGATGTCATCGTCACCGCGACCGGCTTCAATCTCGCAGCGCTGGGCGACATCGCCTTCGAGATCGACGGCAAGCCGCTGGCCTTCGGCGACACCGTCACCTATCGCGGCATGATGTTCACGGGCGTTCCGAACATGGTCTGGGTGTTTGGCTATTTCCGCGCCAGCTGGACGCTTCGTGTCGATTTGGTCGCAGATTTCGTCTGCCGGTTGCTCGGCCATATGAAGGCGAAGGGCAAGAAGAAGGTCGAGGTGCGCTTGCGCGCCGAAGACCACAACATGCCGATCCTGCCCTGGATCGATCCGGAAAACTTCAACCCCGGCTACATGATGCGCAACATGGACCTGCTCCCCAAGCGCGGCGACAAGCCGGAATGGCAGCACAGCCAGGATTACTGGACCGAAAAGGACGAGATCCCGAAGACGGATCTGGATGACAAGGCGTTCGTTTACGGGTGAGGCGTTGTAGGTGAGGGGTCGTGTGGCGGGCGGCGCTCGCCACATACTCCGCCGTTTGCAGGATTGGTGGCGTCCCGACTCACTCTTGGCAGCTCACGAATTCCTCCGCGTCGCGTTCGCCGCAATCGCCGCCGCTGCCGTCCGGTTCTCCACGCCGAGCTTGGCGTAGATCTGCTCGAGATGCTTGTCGACCGTGCGCGGGCTGAGGCCCAGGATTTGCGCGATGTCGCGGTTGGTCTTGCCCTTGCTGAGCCAGGCCAGCACCTCGCCTTCGCGGGTGGTGAGGCCGAGCTCGCTGGTGAATTCAGGGGGAAGCGCGGTGCCGGACTCCCTGGAGAGCCGCAGCAGAAACTCGTTCGGCGCGGTTTCGCCCATGTAATAGAGCCGAAGCTGCGGATTGTCCGGCAAGGAAACCGCTTGGGATTTCGAGCTGCCCTTGGCCTTGGCCTGCTCCAGCCATTGCAGCAGCGATGGCGGCAGGACGAAGTCGTCGGCCTGCGCGCCGTGATGATCGGACAGCAGCTTCTGCGCCTGCGGCGTTGCCCACAGCAAATTGCCCTGGCGATCGACCGCGAGCAGGAAACGGCCGGAGACGTCGAGCGCGGCGCGCGCGCTCTGCGTCAGGCGGGCATTGCCGAGATGGACGCGGATGCGCGCCAGCATTTCCTCGATCACGATCGGCTTCGTCACGTAATCGACGCCGCCGGCCTCGAGCCCACGAACGATATGCTCGGTATCAGCGAGCCCCGTCATGAAGATCACGGGGACATTGGCAAGGCCCGCATCGCGCTTGAGCCGGCGACAGGTCTCGAAGCCGTCGATGCCGGGCATCATGGCATCGAGCAGAACGATGTCGGGCGTGATCTGGTCGATGATGCGTATCGCCGCCGCGCCGTCGAGTGCCACCATCACCGTCATGCCGGCGCCGTCGAGCGCATCGGTGAGCAGCCGCAGCGTCTCGGGAGAGTCATCGACAACGAGCGCGACGTCGCGCTTCTTCGACTCAATGTTCATGCGCATGCAACGTCTTCAATGTGGCCATGTACTGGTCGAGATCGAAGCGGTCGACGAGCGACCGCATCTGTGCGACGAAATCGGCATGTTCAGGATGCTCGTTGCCGATCTCGTCGAGCTTCAACTGGATGCCCCTGACGTAGCCGATCTGGCCGAGCCCGATCAGGGCCTCGATATGCCGCGCCGGGGGCCTTGATCCGCTTTCGGGGTGCCAGAACGACACCGGAATCTCGTCCGAGCCATATTGCCATTCGATCTTGAGGAGCTGGCGGACCGTCTCCAGCAGCCGCGGGATGTCGATCGGCTTCATCAAATAGCCGTCGTGGAAGGGCTGCGCCAGCGGCGCGCCATGGGCCTCGATCGCGCTGGCCGACACCATCAGGATGCGAGCCTGGTGATGGCCGTTCGCCCGCAAGGCCTCGGCGACAGCCCAGCCGTCCATGGCAGGCATCGAGATGTCGAGCAGAAACAGATCGGGCCGGCAATGCTGAGCCAGCGCGAGGCAGCCGGGGCCGTCGGGCGCGCTGAGCAGGATGAAGCCGAGCGGCGTCAGCACCTCGCGCAGCAGGTCGCGATGCACGGGATCGTCATCGGTGATGAGGATGGTCTTGCGCGCGCCGTGATAACCGGAGATCGGCGCCTCCACCGGCGCGATGCGCCGCGGATTGGTGACCTCCGACAGCAGGATCTTGACCTTGAACGTCGAGCCGGTGCCGACGGTGCTCATGACCTTGATGTCGCCGCCCATCACTCCGGCGAGCAGTCGGCTGATGGTCAGGCCGAGTCCCGTTCCGGTCTGCGGCTGCGAAACGCCGAGCGCACCGCGCTCGAACGGCGCGAAGATGCGTTCGAGATCGTCGCCCTGGATTCCGGGACCGGTGTCGATCACCTCGAACTCCGCGACGGGGCTGCGATAATGCACGACGAACTGCACGCTGCCGGTCTGGGTGAACTTGATGGCGTTCGAGAGCAAATTGATCAGCACCTGGCGCAGCCGCTTCTCATCGGCGTAGACCACGAGCGGCAAATACGCCGGCCGCCTGAACACGAAGTCGATGCCCTTGGCGGCGGCCTGCAGGCGGAACATGCCGACCAGCTGATCGAGGAACTCGCTGAGGCGCACTTCGTCGCGCGACAGATACAGCCGCCCTGCCTCGATCTTGGAGATGTCCAGAATGCCGTCGATCAGGCCGGAGAGGTGATCGGCACTACGGCGGACGACGCGGACCTGGTCGCGCGGCTTGGTGTTCAGCGTCGTGTCCTGCTCCAGGAGCTGGGCATAGCCGCTGATCGCATTCAGCGGCGAGCGAAGCTCGTGGCTCAGGCCCACCACGTAGCGGCTCTTGGCGAGGTTGGCGGATTCGGCGACCTCCTTGGCGCGCTGCAGCTCGGCGTCGGTGCGCTTGTGCGCGTCGATCTCCTGAATCAGCAGCGCGGTCTGCCTTCGGGTCTCCTCCTCGGCGGCGCGGCGGCTCTGCTGTGCCAGCACGAACAGCCACGCCACCACGCCGATGATGATGCTGAGCGAGAAGAACACCTTCCAGAGCACGTTGGAGACGAGCGCGTTCTCGCCATGCACGCTTGCCGAGGTCTGCAGATAGATCAGGCCCAGCACCAGCGCGACGAGACCGGCGGAGACCACGAACACGCCGACATAGTGGCCGAGTTGCGAATTGATGCGCGCGTAGATCGGCTGCGGCATCAGCTTGCCCAGTGTCTCCGATATCTGCGCCTGGATCCGCGCATGCGGCTTGCAGAGATCGTGGCATCGGGCATCCAGCGAACAGCACAAGGAGCAAATCGGTCCGGCGTAAGCGGGGCAGGAGGCCATGTCCTCCGGCTCGAACGAGTGCTCGCAGATGCAGCACTGGATCGCCTCGAGGTCCTGCCAGCTCCGCTTCGGCTTGCGCGCGATGTAGTACTTGCCATCCGTGGCCCACGCAATCAACGGCGCGACGATGAAAGCAACCGCGAGCGCGATGAAGGCTGACAGCGCCTTCGCGGTAGGCCCGAACAGGCCGTAAAAGGCGCTGATCGAGACGATGGTCGCGATCGTCATCGCGCCCACGCCGACCGGATTGACGTCGTAGAGATGCGCGCGCTTGAATTCGATCTGCTGTGGCCGCAAGCCAAGCGGCTTGTTGATGACGAGATCGGCGACCAGCGCCCCGACCCAGGCGATCGCGACATTGGAATAGAGCGCCAAGGTTTGCTCGAGTGCCTTGTAGACGCCGATCTCCATCAACAGCAGCGCCACGATCACGTTGAAGACCAGCCAGACGACGCGGCCGGGATGGCTGTGCGTCAGGCGCGAGAAGAAGTTCGACCAGGCGATCGAGCCGGCATAGGCGTTGGTGACGTTGATCTTCACCTGGGACAGGATCACGAACGTGCCGGTCAGCGCCAGCGCGAGATCAGGCTGCGACAGCACGTAGCGGAACGCTTCGAGATACATATGCGCCGGCTCGGCAGCCTCTTCGGGCGGCACCCCATGGCTGAGCGCGAAGAAGGCGAGGAACGAGCCCGCCAGGAGTTTCAGGGCGCCAAGCACGATCCATCCGGGGCCAGCGCTCATCATCGCTATCCACCAGGACGCCCTGGACGCGCGGCGGTCGCGCGGAAGGAAGCGCAGGAAGTCGACCTGCTCGCCGATCTGTGCCACCAGCGAAAACACCACCGAGGCCGCAACCCCGAACAGTAGCAGGTCGAAATGCCCGTTGAGATCGCCGTGCTCGCCCGAGAACTTGCGCCACTCCGTGAAGGAGTGCGGGTTGTGCCAGGCGATCGCCGCGAACGGAATGATGTGGAGCACGATCCACAGCGGCTGCGTCCACAATTGGAAGCGGCTGATCAGCGTGATGCCGTAGGCCACCAGCGGGATGATGACGACGGCGCTGATGAGATAGCCGACCGGCCGCGGAATCCCGAAGCACATCTCGAGCGCGGAGGCGAGAATCACCGCTTCGATCGCAAAGAAAATGAACGTGAAGGAGGCGTAGATCAGCGAGGTGACGGTCGAGCCGATGTAGCCGAAGCCGGCGCCGCGCGTGAGCAGGTCGATGTCGATGCCGCATTTAGCGGCATAATAGGCGATCGGCACGCCGCAGCAGAAGATGATGAGGGAGACCACGAGGATGGCGGCAGTCGCGTTGGTGACGCCGTAGTTCAGGGTGATGGTACCGCCGATCGCCTCCATCGCCAGGAACGAAATCGCGCCCAGCGCCGTGTTGGCGACCCGGGCGGCGGACCAGCGCCGGGCGCTCTTGGCGGTGAAGCGCAGCGCGTAGTCTTCCAGCGTCTGGTTGGCAACCCATTGGTTATACTGTCGCCTGACGCGGTCTATTCGCTGCCGCCCTGCCACGCTTTACCCCACTCCCGATACGGACCTGGATCCCTCGCAAATTCCGTACCAAAGCCTACGTCGGCATTTTGCGGTGCAGTATACGCGATCTTGCGTATGCTTCCGCCACCCGGATCCGAGCCATCCTCACGGCACCAATCGCGTGTTCTCGAACAAAAGTGGGGTGCTCATGTCAGACGAACCTAACAAGGGCCTTTTGTCGCCGCTCCGGCGCAAACTATTGATGGGAATGGCCGCCGTGCCCGCCATCGCGATGCTGCCGCGGGCGTCATTTGCGCAGGCCCCGGCGACTTCGGCGGTCAACACCACCGGCCTTGCGGTCACCGACACCGAGGTGACGGTCGGCATCCTGCACTCGGCGACCGGCACCATGGCCATCTCCGAGACCGGCTCGATCGAGGCCGAAAAGCTCGCCATCGAGCAGATCAACGCCATGGGCGGCGTACTCGGTCGCAAGATCAAGTTCATCCAGGAAGACGGCGCCAGCGACTGGCCGACTTTCGCGGAGAAGGCCAAGAAGCTGCTTGTCAACGACAAGGTCGCGGCAATCATGGGTTGCTGGACCTCGGCCTCGCGCAAGGCGGTGCTGCCGGTCGTGGAGCAGTATAACGGCATGCTCTATTATCCGACCTTCTACGAAGGCCTCGAGCAGTCCAAGAACGTGATCTACACCGGCCAGGAGGCGACCCAGCAGATTCTCGCCGGCCTGAACTGGATCGCGAAGGAGAAGGGCGCGAAGAGCTTCTTCTTCATCGGCTCCGACTACATCTGGCCGCGCACCTCCAACAAGATCGCGCGCAAGCACGTCGAGAACGTGCTCAAGGGCAAGGTCGTCGGCGAGGAATACTATCCGCTCGGCAACACCCAGTTCAACTCGGTCATCAACAAGATCAAGCTGACCAAGCCCGACGTGATCTTCACCGACGTCGTGGGCGGCTCCAACGTCGCTTTCTACAAGCAGCTCAAGGCCGCCGGCATCGATCTCTCCAAGCAGGCGCTGCTGACGATCTCGGTGACCGAAGACGAAATCGACGGCATCGGCGGCGAGAACATCGCCGGCGCCTATGCCTGCATGAAGTACTTCCAGTCGCTCGACAATCCCAACAACAAGGCCTTCGTGCCGGCGTTCAAGAAGATGTGGGGCGAAAAGACCGTCATCGGAGACGTCACCCAGGCTGCCTATCTCGGCCCGTGGCTGTGGAAATTGACGGTCGAGAAGGCCGGTTCCTTCGACGTCGACAAGATCGCGGCGGCTTCGCCCGGCGTCGAGTTCAAGGGCGCGCCGGAAGGCTATGTGCGCATCCACGAGAACCATCACCTCTGGTCGAAGACCCGGGTGGGGCGCGCCAAGCTGGATGGCCAGTTCGAGCTGATCTACGAGACCGCCGATCTCGTCGAGCCCGATCCGTTCCCGAAGGGCTACCAGTAAGAAGCGCTCCTCGCCGCGCATTCTTCCAAACACCAAGCCTCTCCCTGGCGTGGACAGCAAATCCACGCCCAAGACCCCCGCGCCGCGAATCTGCTCGAGGCGCGGGGACCTTATCCCCGACGGAGGACATCGATGTTCGGCGACTACTCGCTTGGTGATCTCGGCTCCATCTTCGTCATGCAGGGCTTTGCAGGACTGATCCTGTTCTCGGTCTACGTGCTGATGGCGCTCGGGCTTGCGATCATTTTCGGCCAGATGGGCGTCATCAACATGGCCCATGGCGAATTCATGATCCTCGGCGCCTACGTCACCTGGATGACCTCGAGCTTTTTCCAGTCCTATTTACCGAGCCTGTTCAGCGGCTACTTCTTTCTCGCGATGATCCTGGCCTTCATCGCCTCCGGTGCGTTGGGAATGCTCGTGGAATGGGTGCTGATACGGCACCTCTACAAGCGCCCGCTCGACACGCTGCTGGCGACCTGGGGCCTCAGCCTGATCCTGCAGCAGGCCTATCGCTCCGTGTTCGGCGCGCGTGAGGTCGGCGTTGAATTGCCGCAGTGGATGCTGGGATCGCTGCACGTCACCGACAGTATCGAAGTCCCGATCAACGGCGTCTTCGTGATGTGTCTGACCCTGCTGATCACCATCAGCGTCGCCTATGTCATGTACAAATCGCGCTGGGGTCGCCAGGTGCGCGCCGTGGTGCAGAACCGCATCATGGCCGGTGCTGTCGGCATCAACACCGAAAAGGTCGATCGCTACACCTTCGGCCTCGGCTGCGGCATCGCCGGAATCGCCGGCAGCGCCTTCACGATGATCGGCTCGACAGGCCCGACCTCCGGACAGCTCTACATCGTCGACACGTTCCTCGTGGTCGTCTTCGGCGGCGCGGCGAGCCTGGTCGGCACCATCGCCTCGGCCTTCTCGATCTCGCAGACGCAATCCACCCTCGAGTTCTTCATGTCGGGCTCGATGGCCAAGGTGCTGACGCTGCTTGCCGTTGTCGGAATCCTGATGCTGCGGCCGCAAGGGCTGTTCGCCCTCAAGGTCCGCAAGTGAGAAATAGAGGCTGATGCAATGACCGACAATCGGTTCTTCAATCGATCGGAGCTCATCGGGATTCTCGTGCTCGCGGTCTTCCTGGTGGTGGTGCTGCCGCTCACGCTCGACGTCTTCAGGCTCAATCTGGTCGCGAAATACCTGACCTATGCCTTCGTCGCGCTGGGATTGGTGATCTGCTGGGGCTATGGCGGCATTCTCAGCCTCGGTCAGGGCGTGTTCTTCGGGCTCGGCGGCTACTGCATGGCGATGTTCCTCAAGCTCGAGGCATCGAGCGTCGAGAACACCAAGATCCAGTCGACCCCCGGAATTCCGGACTTCATGGACTGGAATCAGATCACGTCGCTGCCGCTGTTCTGGCAGCCGTTTCACAGTCTCACCTTCACCATCCTCGCCATCATCCTGGTTCCCGGCATCTTCGCGCTGATCATCGGCACCGCGATGTTCAAGCGCCGCGTCGGCGGCACCTACTTTGCCATCATCACCCAGGCCGTCGCGGCCATCCTCACCATCCTGATCGTGGGACAACAGGGCTACACCGGCGGCATCAACGGCATGACCGATCTTCGGACGCTGAAAGGGTGGGACATCAGGCCCGATCACGCCAAGGTCGTGCTGTACTTCTTCGAGGTCGGATGCCTGCTCGTCTGCATCATGATCGCGCAGTTCGTCCGGCACTCCAAGCTCGGACGCATCCTGGTCGCGATGCGCGAGAAGGAGGATCGCGTCAGGTTCTCCGGCTACAGCGTTGCGAATTTCAAGATCTTCGCCTTCTGCATCGCCGCCGTGTTCGCCGCGATCGGCGGCGCCATGTTCGCACTCAATGTCGGCTTCATGTCGCCGTCCTTCGTCGGAATCGTGCCGTCGATCGAAATGGTGATCTACACCGCGGTCGGCGGACGGTTATCGATCCTCGGCGCGGTCTACGGCACGCTGCTGGTCAATTTCGCCAAGACCAGCCTGTCGGAGACGTTTCCCGAATTGTGGCTGTTCGGACTTGGCGGATTGTTCATCGCCGTGGTGCTCGCATTCCCGAACGGCCTTGCCGGGATCTGGGGCGACTATGTGCAGCCGCGCATCGACCGCCTGATGCCGTCGCGCAAATCGAAACCCGACGGTTGGACCGATAGCTCGGTCGCCGACGGCGCTCCGGCAGAGTGAGGAGATAGATCATGCTCGTCGGTCATCAGCCCAAGGAATTCCTGCTCGCTGTCGAGGCCCTCACGGTGTCGTTCGACGGGTTCAAGGCGGTCAACGATCTCTCCTTCTACGTCGACGAGAACGAGATCCGCGTCATCATCGGTCCCAACGGTGCCGGCAAGACCACGGTGCTCGACCTGATCTGCGGCAAGACCAAAGCCACGTCGGGTTCGATCCAGTTCCGCGGCAAGGAGCTGACGCGGATGAAGGAGAACGAGATCGTCAAGACCGGCGTCGGCCGCAAGTTCCAGAACCCGTCGATCTACGACGATCTCACGGTTTTCGAGAATCTCGAGATTTCCTATCCGCGCGGACGCTCGGTGTTTGGTGCGTTGACCTTCACCCGCGATGCCGCGGTGCGCGACCGCGTGCACGAGGTCGCCGAAATGATTTTCCTGAAGGACCGGCTGAACATGAGCGCCGATCTGCTCAGCCACGGCCAGAAGCAGTGGCTCGAGATCGGCATGCTGCTGATCCAGGATCCGGACCTTCTGATGCTGGACGAGCCGGTCGCCGGCATGAGCGTGTCCGAGCGCACCAAGACAGCGGAGCTGCTCAATCGCATCATCAAGAACCGCTCGGTGCTGGTGATCGAGCACGACATGAAGTTCGTCGAGGACATCGCGCACAAGGTCACCGTGCTCCACCAGGGCCAGATCCTCTCGGAGGGGACTATGGAGAAAGTGCAGAACGATCCCAAGGTCATCGAAGTGTATCTCGGCCACTAAGGAGCGCGCGATGCTGGCAATTTCGGATCTTCACGTCGCCTACGGCCAGAGCGAGGTGCTGCACGGCCTCAACGTCAAGGTCGCGCCCAATGAGATCGTTGCGATCATGGGCCGCAACGGCATGGGCAAGACCACGCTGATGAAATCGCTGATGGGCATCCTGCCGATGAAGAGCGGCTCGGTGACCATGGACGGCGCCGAGCTCGGCAGCCTGCCGAGCTATGACCGCGTCGCCAAGGGCCTCGCCTATGTGCCGCAAGGCCGCATGATCTTTTCGACCATGACGGTGAAGGAGAACATCGAGACCGGTCTCGTCGTCTC
>LNAP01003237.1_pt1 | contig 15607 bp, 11 predicted proteins | sample 602601 | NCBI WGS metagenome assembly LNAP01 (sample SAMN02440304, study PRJNA202911) | soil metagenome | biome: Subtropical and temperate rainforests or woodlands; isolation source: soil samples (1 kg each in a 20% v/v slurry with milli Q water) were... ...
TTAAATGCAGCCAATCCGAATACATCCGGACAAGCATCATCTTTGTCATAAACACCGTCACCATCAGTGTCTTTTCCGCCGAATTTAAATACAATTCCTGCAGAATGTTGAAAATGTTGTAAAATATTTACGTTGTCAAATACATGTTTGTATTTTGATTCAACATTTAATCCAATATTATCACTGAACCAAATGTTAAATCCAGCACCACCATTAAAAGTCCCGGTACCCATATCATCTAGCCAAGTGTAACCTCCACCCACTGAAACATAAGGATCGAACCAAGAAGTTTGGCCAATCAAGTTGTTAAGGTCATACTTTAAAGCGGCATCTGCACCAAAATAGGTTAAATCACTAACACTGTTGTCACCCATTTTAGTTATTTTGTTTAAAGTACCTGCTGCTTCAAGGCTAAAGCCATCCGCTAAATATTTGCCAACAGTAATTTTTGACACTGAAGGAAGAATATTGTAATGATCTGCTGTGTTGAAAAACTCATCACCCCAGCCACCGTAGCCAGTAGGGATATCTACATTGGTAGGATAAAAGTCAACAGCGTTTACGCCAATGCCTATTGCCCAAGGATTATTTTTGTCTTGTGCGTTTGCATTGCTTAAGCCAGTAATTAGAAATAAAGCCAATATGGCAACTTTTAAATGTTTCATTTTTATAAAATTTAATTAATATTCATTTTTTTTTAATTAACGACAAAGTTAGGCTATTATTGTCATTTATTCAAAATTATTAATTTTTAGTCTTTAAATTTTTCATATTCCATAAAAAAAATTAAATTCTTGACAACAATTAATTAAAAAAAATCGCCTAAAAAATTAACTTTTAGGCGATTGCAACGTTTAAAAGTAAAAAGTTTTAGATATTTACTCAGCTAATTTCACTTCAGTACGTCTGTTGTTTGCTTTACCAGCAGGTGTGGCGTTAGTATCAACAGGTTTGCTCTCTCCAAATGCTTTTGTTGTCAATCTGGATGGATTAATACCATTTGTGACGAAATAATCTCTAACAGCATTTGCTCTTTTTTCAGACAATATTTGGTTATAAGCATCTGAGCCATCGCTATCTGTATGTCCTTCAATAATAAAATCAGCGTCTGGGTATTCTTTTAATATTGTTGTCATCGGCTGTAAAACAGCATATGATTCTTTCTTGAAAGACCATTTATCATAATCAAACAAAATAGTTCTTCCGTACTCGTTCAATTCATCCATAATCTCAACAGTTGGCAACACAGGGCAGCCTTCATTGGATGCTGGGCCTTTAACTTCAATACATCTGTCGATTAAATCAATTACACCATCTCCATCAGTATCTTTAAATGGACAACCTGCATTTGTTTTTGGGCCAGGAACATCTGGGCAAGCATCATCTTTATCTGCAGTGCCGTCGCCATCTCTGTCTGGACAACCATGCAACAATTTTAGACCGGCAACAGTTGGGCATTTATCCATTTTATCTGGAATTCCATCTCCGTCCGTGTCTGGACAACCATGAAATTCAGCCAAGCCAGCAACATCTGGACATTCGTCTCGGCAATCTGCAACACCGTCATTGTCAGAATCTGTATCTGGACAACCTTTAAGTTCTGCGGTACCAACTTCATATGGGCAATCATCATCTTTATCTCTAATTCCATCTCCATCTGAGTCAGAATTTCCAAATTTCCAAGCTAAACCAACTGAATATTGCATCATTTCAAAATCAACCGGGGTATTTACTTTTTTATATCCTCCGGTTACATTTATTCCAACATGGTCAGAAAACCATGCGTTAAAACCTGCTCCAGCATTAAAACCTAAGCCATCTTCAGCGCCTACCCAATTTTCGCCGCCACCAACAAATAAAAAGGGATCAAACCAACCTGATTTTCCAAAAGCGTTACTTAAAGCATATTTTGCATTTAAATCAATTCCAACAAATGTAGCGTCAGATCCTGCACCCCAAGGCCGGCTTATTTCATTAACAGCACCTGCTAACTCTAAGCTAAATCCTTTTCCTAAATATCTTCCTAGAGACATTTTAGGACCTATTTTAATTTCATCTGAGTCTCCTCCGTTAACGTCTATGGCGTTCGCTCCAATTGTTAATATCCAAGGATTCGCAGTGTCTTGGGCATTAGTAGTGCCATAAGATACAATTAATAACAAAGCCAAAAAGGCAATTTTTACATGTTTCATTTTTAGTAAGTTTAAATTTAATGTTCTTTTTTTGCAATAAGGAAAGTCTGTAAATCTCTCCTCTTACAAACAAAAATACAAAAATATATTGAAAATGATGCTGTTTTATATTTTTTCTATATAACCTTCAGTGTTTTGCCAACTTTTACAAATGCATTGATTGCTTTTTCCAGATTTTCCTTGGTGTGCGCAGCGGAAAGTTGCACCCTAATTCTTGCTTTTCCTTTTGCCACAACTGGGTAAAAGAACCCTATTACATAAATTCCTTCTTCCAGCAACATATTTGCCATGTCTTGCGATAGCTTTGCATCATAAAGCATTACGGGAACTATTGCCGAATCTCCTTTTACGATATCAAACCCTGCTTTTGTCATCCTTTCTTTAAAATAATTGGTGTTCCATTCTAATTTATCTCTTAAAGTAGTGTCGTTTGAAATCATTTCAAATACTTTTAGGGATGCGCCCACAATTGCAGGAGCCAACGAGTTTGAAAACAGGTAAGGCCTTGAGCGCTGACGCAGCAATTCAATAATTTCCTTTTTTCCGGTGGTGTATCCGCCCATGGCGCCACCCAAAGCTTTTCCGAGAGTTCCTGTAATAATATCAACCCTGCCCATTACGTTCCTTAGTTCTAAAGTTCCTCTACCGGTTTTACCGATAAAACCCGCGGCGTGACATTCATCTACCATCACCAACGCATCATATTTATCGGCTAAATCACAAATTTTATCAAGTTGCGCTACAACGCCGTCCATTGAAAAAACACCGTCGGTTGCTATTAATTTAAAACGGTGATTTTTTTTATTGGCCTCAATAAGTTGTTCTTCCAATGAATCCATATCATTATTTTCATATCGATATCGTGCAGCTTTGCACAAACGAACTCCATCAATAATGGAAGCATGATTTAATGAATCTGAAATTATGGCATCTTCATCCGATAAAAGCGGTTCAAAAACACCTCCGTTTGCATCAAAAGCGGCAGCATACAAAATAGTGTCTTCAGTTTTATAAAATTCGGCGATTTTTTGCTCCAATTGTTTGTGAATATCTTGTGTTCCACAAATAAAACGCACCGATGACATCCCAAATCCGTGGGTGTCTAAAGTATCTTTTGCGGCTTGAATAACTTCAGGGCTGTTTGACAATCCCAAATAATTATTGGCACAAAAATTTATCACTTCTTGCCCCGTGCTGATTTTTATGACCGCATCTTGTGAAGATGTAATTACGCGTTCCGTTTTATATAAGCCTGCATCTTTAATTTCTTGCAGTTCCTTTTGTAAATGTTGTTGTATTTTGCCGTACATATTGTTTATTTTTTTACAAATTTATGCTAAACTTCTTCAATTAAAATTTCATCGGTAATATAAACCAATAATTTTTTTTCAACACAATAATTTAAATTTTCCAGCGCCAATGCATAGGTATTAATTTGGTGACGATGCTTTTCATCGGGTTTTCCCGTCTTATAATCAATGACAGTAACTTTATTCTCGTTAAAAATCAATCGATCGGGGATTAATATTTGCTTGTCTAAAGTCAGTATTTCCCGCTCTGTAAAAACCAGGTTGTTTTGGTCAAAATAGCCTGATAATTCTGGGTGACTGATTACTTGTTTTAGAATAAAAGCAAGTTCCTGTTCTTCTTCAATCGTAATTTCACCTTTAAATAAATACTGATTTAATACTTCAACAATGTCGTTTTTTGTTTTAATTTTAGACAACATTTCGTGTAGTAAATTTCCGTAAAGTCTGGCTTTTCCCTGATCAGAATCCCAAAGTAACGAGGAATTGGCAACAATCGAAATTTGATGATTTTTCCACGAATTACCAATAAAATTTTGCTGGATTATGGTGTTGCTTTCTTCTTTTTTTGAAAAAGGCAAACGCTTCGGATTTCCAAAACTGTACGCCTTTTTTTCCGGATCCCATAACGCAATTTTCTTTAAAAATTGAATAAATAAATCAGAAGTGTTTTTGACGGCATCCGTATCTTTGCCGCCGGTTTTATCTTCCGTAATCACATACAATTGCTCTACAGCCCTTGTTAACGTCACATACAATAAATTAAAATTGTCCAGTTCCAATTCTTCCCTTCGTTGATCAAATAACTGTTTTCCCTGTTCACCTATGTAATTTAACCTGTCGCCATAATTTAAAAAAAGCTGTTTAATCTCGCCAAATTGGTCGTCAGAATACCATACCTTCGGATTTATTTGTCGGTACATTTCAATATCATAAGGAAAAATAACCACCGGAAATTCCAGCCCTTTTGCTTTATGGATGGTCATAATTCTTACCGCATTTTCGGCTTCCGGCGCAACAATGCTGAACTTGTCTTTTTTTAATTCCCAAAATTCCAAAAAAGTCCCGACAGAAACCTGTTTCTTTTGTTGAAACTCAAAAACAACATCCAAAAAGAATTGAATATTTGAATCGGATTCCTGCGCCAAATGGAAACTTCTGATGGTATATTCTATGCTTTCATAAAAAGGCATCTGATGAAATTCATCCATATTAAAATGAAGTCCGTATTTTTTTAATCCTTCAAAAAATTCATCGGTTGATAAACGGATAAACCGACTTAAAAATTCGTGTTTTTCTTCTTCCAGATTGAAATATTCGTGCAAAAAATACAGCAATTTAATTTTGTATTCTTTGTAGGAAGGATTTTCTGCCACAAACATTAAGTTGATGATAAAGTTTACTTTTTCATTGTTTTTAAGTAACAGAGTTTCGGAAGAAATGATTTCAATCCCGTTTTCCGACAAATATTTTGCCACGGCAATTCCCTGATCCTTTTTCCGAACCAACACACACACCTCATTCCTTTTGAACCAAGGATCCAAATTTTGAATAATTTCCGCCACTTTTTTTGGATAAACCAACGTTTTATCTTCTTCCTCCTCATTTTTTTCAACAAATGAAATTTGAACATAACCGCCTGTTTTTTTGTTGAGTTTTTGGCTGTTGCCGTCAAAAAATAAATTGCGGTAACTTGGGTTGGTTAAAAATTGTGCGCTGTTCCTAAAAAAAGCATTGTTAAAATTGATGATTTCCGAATAACTTCTGAAATTTGTTTCCAAACTGCATAATCCTTTATCAACATAAAACGGATTGTTTTCCCTGTTTTTTTCTTCGGAAGAAAGCGCAATAAACTGTTCCGATTTTCCGCCTCTCCAACGGTAAATAGATTGTTTTGCGTCGCCAACCAATAACAATTTCCCTTGTTCTCCCAATTCGTTTTCAGAAGAAATGGCGTGATCAATCAACGGAATTAAATTTTGCCATTGCAATTGGGAAGTGTCCTGCATTTCATCGATAAAATAATAGCGAAACTTCTCGCCAATCCGTTCATAAATAAATGGTGCGGGCTCATTTTTTATGGTGTCGCCAATGAGCTGGTTAAATTCTGCATTTAACAAGATGTTATTTTCGGATTTTATTTCCTGAAGTGCCTTGTTGATATAATTTAAAACCGCTAAAGGAATTAAACCTTCCATAATTAAATTATTTAAGATATAGCGGGGATATTTTTCCTGATACAATTTTTTGGATTCCTCATACAATTCCTTCAAAACCGGAGTAATACTCTCTATAATTTGCTTTGAATTTGCGTTGCATTTTGCGGTAAAGAAATTTTTGTTTTCTTCAATAGTGTTGTTTAACCTGCCTTCAAATTTTAACTCATCCGCTTTTAAATATTTTAGTTTGGTGAGTTTTTTGAAATGGTTCGGCAGGTCGGCATAGGAAAATTCGTTATGTTCCAATCCGTTTTCAGCAATAATTTTTAGCGCTTTTTCCCCAATCCTTAAAAAATCGGACTCAAGCAATTTGTTTTCTTTTTGAAGCTTTTCCTTTAACAAAGTAAATTCATCAATAGAAATTTTTTGGAGCGATTTTAAATTTGCGGCATCGGTTTCATTCAGAATAATTTTGGCGAATGATTTCAATTCCAAAGAAATATCCCAAGCTTTGTCGTCCTCCAGTTTTTGCAGCGAATAATTTACCAACAAATCGGTCAATTTTTTGTCGCTTCCAATTTTGGAAATCACCACATCAACCGCTTCGTTCAACAAACTTTCGGCGTCCATTTCAACTTCAAAATTTAAAGGAAGGTGCAAATCGTGCGCAAAAGTCCGAATTAATTTGTGGGTAAAACTGTCAATGGTCATAATGCCAAATGCCGAATAATTTTGCAAAATGGCGTTTAAAATAGCTTGTGATCTGCTAAAAACAAGGGCTTCGGTTAAATTTGTTTCGGCGCAAATTACCGCAAGCATGTCGTTTTTTTCGGCTTTTGAAAACGCGTGTAAATTCTCAATCACGCGTGCTTTCATTTCACCGGCGGCTTTATTGGTAAAGGTTACCGCCAAAATTTGCTGAAATTTATAGCTGTTGTCGCTTGTTAAAAGAATTTTTAAATATTCTTTAACCAAAGTAAATGTTTTTCCGCTGCCTGCAGATGCGCTATAAACCTGAAATGAAGTTGATTTTTGCATTCATAGAAATTATGATGCAAGTTAATAAATTATAAGTGTTTTAATTGTATATTAATTTTTGCCCCTCCAAATAAAATTTGGGTTGCTGTTTAGTTTAAAAATCAATCCTGCGCTGTGTTGAAAGTAATCTGTTCCAAATGATTTAATGCCATGGTTATAATCCGATTGAAAATTTAAACCAAAATTATCTGTTATCCAAGCATTAAAACCAAAACCTGAGGCGATATTGGCATTTGAATTGTCTCCTATTTTTACATAACCGCCGCCAAGGAGCAAAAATGGATCAAACCATTTTGTTTCACCCAATATATGATTTAGGTCATATTTAAATTTTGCATCAACGGCGGCAAAATTATCGTTTGATAAATCATCACCTTGCTTATAATAATATCCTTTTTCAATTTTATTTGCAGACAGAGAAAGTTGTAAAGAAAAGCCTTTGTTTAAATATCTTTCTGCAGAAACTTTAATGAATGCTCCCGACATGTTTAAGTCGTTAAGGTCGCCATTAAAATAATCTTTAAAAGTTCCGGAAATAGAATTGGAGTTTCTAATGTCAACAACATTCACGCCAACGCCAAAAACCCATTTATTGTCCAAATCTTGCGAAAACAAGGCATTATTGATAAATAAAGCCAGTAAAAAAAAGAGAATTATTTTCTTTAATATCTTGAGATTCATAGCTTTTTAAGTGCTTAGTTTGCGCCTGGTGAACACCAAAGATATCAATTTCATTGTTGTAATTCAAGGTAGATAAAAAATTGGCTAAAAAATGAGGTAATTTTATATTCTGTTCACCCTTTTTATGGCTTTTGAAAAATCTTCCAAATCGTTGTCATTTAAAATTAAATGAATGGCTTCGTCGGTTACTTTTTCTGCATTATCAACAGGAAAACCAAGTCCAACGCATATTTTTCTTAATACGCCAGCTTCCTCTTTTGAAACTTCATCATCTGCAAATACCATCGTTGCCAAATCGTACAAATGCTCAATGCGTTCATCATAACCGTGTGGTGTCACTTGCGAATATTCGTTCGGATTCTCAAGTATTTCTTTATATTTTTCTTCTAAAATGTGAAATCTCTTGGCGAGTCTTTTTAATAATTTTTCTTCTCCTTCTGTAATTATGTCATCTGCCAAAGCCAATCTTACAATGCTTGCGAAATGTGCAATGTTTCTTTTTTGTTCCCCGCTTAAATTATAATCTGATAATGCCATATTTCTAATTTTTAATCGCAAATATACTTAAACCCCGCAAAATATTCCTTGCTTATAAAATTAAGATTCATGTTTTATCGGATTCACTTTTTTTATCACGTTTTTAAAATCCTCAACATCTGGTTCTTTTAAAAAGAATTTTATGGCTTCTTTAACTATTGCCCTTGCATTTTCTACAGGAAATCCCAATCCAACAGCGATTCTGTCCATTGTTGAGGTTTTATCAATGGTTGGGTTTTTGTCCAAAAATAACATTTTTGTTAAATCGTATAAGCGTTCAAGGCGCTCATCATAGCTGTCGGGTGAAATTGCCTCAAAATTAGAAGGATTTTTCAAAATTGCATCAAACTCGCTTTTGGTGATGTCCAATCGGCTAGCCAATCTTTCCAACAATTTAAATTCCGCATCATTAATTCTGTGATCGTGCAGTGCCAACTTTACGATTGAGGCAAAGTGCCCTTTATTTTGCTCATGCAATCTGGTTGGGTATAAATCTGAAATTGACATAAAGGTTCTTGTTTTATTTATTCCCCATAAATTTAATAATTTTTGCTGAATTTTTCCTTATTTTTTTTAAAATGCTACCTTTGGCAAAATTTGCAAATTTGAGCAAACAAGCTATTGTTAAAATTTACGGCCAATTAGTTGAAGAAAAACAATTGGTTCAACACTTATTAAAGGACAATCACCATTTTCAAATTTCGAATTTGGTCGGATCTTCATTGTCTTTCGTTATTTCTGAAATTTTTAAAAAAGTTGACAAACCCTTTTTGTTGATTTTTAATGACAAAGAAGAAGCCGCTTATTATTTAAACGATTTGGAGCAGCTTTTAACCGATAAAGATGTGCTTTTTTATCCGGGTTCTTATCGCAGGCCTTATCAAATTGAAGAAACCGACAATGTCAATGTATTGTTGCGTTCTGAGGTTTTAAACCGCATAAATTCGAAAAAAAAACCGGCAATTATTGTCACGTATCCCGAAGCGCTTTTTGAACAAGTGGTCACCAAAGCCGAATTGAACAGAAACACGTTAAAAATAAGCATCAACGATAAATTGAGTCTGGATTTTGTGAATGAAGTGCTGTTTGAATATCATTTTAACCGGGTCGATTTTGTGAGTGAACCGGGAGAATTTTCGGTAAGAGGCGGAATTATTGACGTATTTTCTTTTTCAAATGATGAACCTTATCGCATCGAATTTTTTGATGATGAAGTGGAAAGCATCCGGACTTTTGATGTTGAAACGCAACTTTCCAACGAAAAGTTATCCAAAATCAGCATTATGCCCAATGTTGAGAATAAAGCGCTGACCGAAAAAAGAGACAGTTTTTTAAAATACATTTCCGATAAAACGGTGGTTTTTGCCAAAGATTTAAACCTGCTTTTTAATACATTGGATACACTTTTCGGCAAAGCGGATATTGCTTTTAAAGATCTTTCTTCGGTTTTAAATCACGCAAAACCAAACGAGCTTTTTTGCGACGGCGACCTCATAAAAAAACAATTGCAGGCGTTTTCTTTGGTTGAAATTGTGAATACCAGGATTTCTCAGGATGATTCAAAATCAAATGAAAAGATGCTGAAACAAGCCTGCCTGCCGGCGAGGCAGGTTCAGCATGACGTTGTGGTTTTTAACACCAAACCGCAGCCTTCATTCAACAAACAATTCGATTTGCTGGTTGAAAATTTTCATCAAAACAGCGAAAACGGATTTTTAAATTACTTGTTTTGCGATTCGCAGAAACAAGCCGATCGTTTTCACGATATTTTTAGCGATCTGGATAAGGAATTGGAATATACAACACTTGTTTTTCCTTTATATCAGGGATTTATTGATGTGGAAAATAAATTGGTTTGTTATACCGACCATCAAATTTTTGAACGTTATCATAAATTCCGCTTAAAAAACGGCTACGCCAAAAAGCAAACCATCACGCTAAAAGAACTGACCAATCTTGAAATTGGCGATTATGTAACACATATTGACCACGGTATCGGAAAATTTGGCGGACTTCAAAAAATTGATGTCGAAGGGAAACAGCAGGAAGCCATCAAATTAATTTATGGCGATCGGGATATTTTATATATCAGTATTCATTCCCTCCATAAAATTGCTAAGTATAACGGCAAAGACGGCACCGCGCCTAAATTGCATAAATTGGGCTCCGGTGCCTGGAAAGCATTAAAGCAAAAAACCAAATCGCGCATTCGGCATATTGCCTTCAATTTGATCGAATTGTATGCGAAACGCAAGATGCAAAAAGGTTTCCAATACCGTCCGGACAGTTATTTGCAGCACGAACTGGAAGCCAGCTTTTTGTATGAAGACACGCCAGACCAATCTTCTTCAACCCAAGACGTTAAAAATGACATGGAAAATGAAATGCCAATGGACCGTTTGGTTTGTGGCGATGTGGGCTTCGGAAAAACAGAAATTGCGATTAGGGCGGCATTTAAAGCGGTGGATAACGGAAAACAAGTTGCTATTTTGGTGCCAACCACCATTTTGGCTTTTCAGCATTTTAAAACTTTTAGCGAACGGTTAAAAGATTTTCCTGTAACCGTTGAATATTTAAATCGATTTAGAACCGCAACACAACGGAAAGCCGTGTTAAAAGGCTTGGAAGATGGTTCAGTTGATATTGTGATAGGAACGCACCAATTGACCAATTCAGCCATAAAATATAAAGATTTGGGCTTGTTGATTGTTGATGAGGAACAAAAATTTGGCGTGGCCGTTAAAGATAAATTGAAAACAATAAAAGAAAATATTGATACGCTAACGCTCACCGCAACGCCAATTCCGAGAACATTGCAGTTTTCATTGATGGCCGCCCGCGATTTATCGGTCATCAATACGCCGCCGCCAAACCGCGTTCCCATTGAAAGCAACGTGATTCGTTTTAGCGAAGAGGTGATTCGGGATGCGATTCGCTATGAAATTCAGCGGGGCGGACAAGTATTTTTTATCCATAATCGCATCGAGAATATCAAAGAAGTTGCAGGAATGCTGCAACGATTGGTTCCAGATGCTAAAATTGGCATTGGCCACGGACAAATGGACGGCAAAAAACTGGAAGGCTTGATGCTTGGATTTATCAACAATGAATTTGATGTGTTGGTTTCCACCACCATTGTTGAAAGCGGTTTGGACGTTCCAAATGCAAATACCATTTTCATCAACAACGCCAACAATTTCGGCTTGTCCGATTTGCACCAAATGCGCGGTCGCGTTGGTCGATCGAACAAAAAAGCCTTTTGTTATTTCATTACGCCGCCTTATCATATGATGACCGATGATGCCCGAAAACGCATTCAGGCCATTGAATTGTTTACCGATTTGGGCAGCGGCATTCAAATTGCGATGAAAGATTTGGAAATTCGCGGTGCGGGTGATTTATTGGGCGGCGAACAAAGCGGCTTTATCAATGATATCGGTTTTGAAACCTATCAAAAAATATTGAATGAAACCATTGAAGAATTGAAGGAAAATGAGTTTAAAGAATTGTATAAAGACAGTGATGAAAAACCAAAAGATTATGTAAAAGACATTCAGATTGATACCGATTTTGAAATTCTTTTTCCTGATGATTATATCAACGTAATTTCTGAGCGATTGAACTTATACACCAAATTAAGCGAACTTAAAACGGAGGAAGAATTGCAAAAATTTGAATTGGAATTGATTGACCGTTTTGGGGAATTTCCTTTTCAGGTGGCGGATTTACTAAATAGCGTACGCATAAAATGGATTGCAAAATCTTTGGGACTTGAGCGCCTTATCCTTAAAAAAAATAAAATGATTGGTTATTTCGTTTCCAATCAGCAAAGTTCTTTTTACCAAACCCCTGTTTTTACAAAAGTTTTGCAATTTGTTCAGCAAAATCCGCTCGGCTGCACCATGAAAGAAAAAGAAACAAAAAACGGGTTGCGATTGTTACTGACTTTTGATAAAATTACTTCCGTAAACAAAGCTTTGGCAACGCTTCAAAAAATATAAATTTGAAAAATCAGCATCTAAAACACATTATTGAACTAAATGTTGCGATACTTTTAATCAGCACTTCAGGTGTTTTGGGCAAATTTGTTTCCATGCCGCCACCTGTAACCATTTGGTTTCGCTGTTTATTTGCGGTTGTTATTTTGGGCGCCTATTGCTGGCATAAAAAAATTGATTTAAAAATTTATGGCAAAAGAGATTTTAAAGCCATTTTATTGAGTTCTTTGCTTTTTGGCGCACATTGGATAACCTATTTTTATGCACTTCAACTTTCAAATGTTGCCATAGGAATGCTTTCTTTATTCACTTATCCGGTAATAACCGCATTATTGGAGCCTTTGTTTTTTAAGACAAAACTGAATAAAATGCATATTTTATTGGGAATTATTGCATTGGTCGGCATTTATTTTTTAGCGCCCGAATTTAATTTGGAAAGCAATCATACAAAAGGTGTGCTTTTCGGATTAATATCTTCCGTATTTTATGCCATCAGAAATTTAATGATGAAACAAAAAATCGCCCAGTACCAAGGCTCAATGCTCATTTTTTATCAAATGGTAGTTGTTTCCTTGGTTTTATGGCCGGTGCTTTTTTTCTTTGAAGTGAAGCCAACATCGGGAGATTGGATGGCCATTCTTGCTTTGGCCTTGTTTACAACTGCGGTTGGTCATACCCTTTTTGTGATGAGTTTCAAAAATTTCTCTATTGGCACCGCAAGTATTATGAGCAGCGTTCAGCCCGTTTATGGCGTTTTATTTGGCCTATTTTTGCTGAATGAAATTCCTTCGGAAAATACGTTGATTGGCGGATTCTTGATTCTAACCACCGTAGTTATTGAAAGTGTTCAATCACATAGAAAAATATAATATGGAATTTTTTAGAATTATCGACAAACAAACTACCGAAGAACAAATTCAAACCAAGATACATCCAAAAAGTGTAGAAGAATTTACGGAATCGATGCTATTCCTGGAAAGCCTTGAAAACAATTTTATAGGTTTAACGTTTTGGGGCGAATTCAATATCAGTTATGATAAAATAAATGGTGGTGTCCGTTTTGCTTTATTGGATTGTCCGAATGCATTATCGTGGACAATTACTGCGGGTTTTCCTCCTGAAAAAGACAAAATTATTTTGCATTGCACCATAAACAGAAGTGAAAAACCTCACGAATTTATTGAAGAAATTGAAGCGTTTTTAGAAGAATGGGAAGCTGGTTTAAAAAACGCATTTTAAATCGAAACCGCAAACTCAATTTTACAAAAATCACTTTCATCCTTCGCAAGCCTTATCCAAGTTATTGTTTTGTCTGAATTTAAAAATTTAGTTGAAGAAAATATTCGCCAGAAAATGTGTGAATTATATAAGGTATTTAAAGAATAATGTAACTCATTCCTAAACGAGGCATGTAGCTTTGTCATCAAAGGAAAACATTGGGAAAACCAAATTAAAAACATACCTTTGGTCCCTTAATTTAATTAACCCTAAAATAAAATACATGAAGAAAATTATTTTTAGCATTATACTCTTGGGAGCTATAACTGCGAATGCACAAGAAAAAAATTATAATCAATGGTCTGTTGAGGCAGAAGCCGGAGTTCACAAAGTTACCACGCCTTTCGCTCCGGGATATGCAACTGAAACCCCAAGCTTATGGCAAGGCGGACTTGGTGTACGTTACATGATCAATGAAAAATTTGGTTTTAAACTGGATGGTGGCTATAACAATATTTCCGAAAGTGATGACAGTCAAGATTTCGAATCGGAATATTACAGAGCAAGTTTACAAGGTGTTGTAAATTTAGGCAATGTGCTAGATTTCAGAAGCTGGACAAATAGATTTAATGTGTTATTACACGGTGGTGCAGGATATTCTGTAAACAAACCAAAATCTCCAATTGATTATCAAAACAATGATCAAATGTTGAATTTTATTGTTGGGATTACGCCTCAAATAAAATTAACTGAACGTTTGGCACTAACTGGTGATTTAAGTATGATCAATCACGTAAGACAATCTGTTACTTGGGACGGAACACGGAGCTTAAGCTCAACGCTTTCAAATAACGAACAAAGAGGTTTCAACGGTGTAATTGTAAATGCAAATGTTGGATTAACTTTTTACTTAGGTAAAAAAGCCATTCACGCCGACTGGTATTCAGAAGAAAATACCTTAAGAAAAGAAATTGATTCTTTGAATGTTCGCGTTTCTAAAGTTGAAAACGATATGATGGACAGTGACAATGACGGAATTGCAAATTATTTAGACCAAGAGCCTAATACTGTTGCCAATGCTGCTGTAGATTCAAAAGGTCGTGCGGTTGATGTAAACAATGATGGAATTCCAGATACAATGTTAGCGCCTTTAGACGCTCGTTATGCAAGTAAAGGAGATACTCAAGGAGAAAATATCATCAAAGAATTGATTGATAATGGTTATGTAAATGTTTATTTCCGTTTCAACAGTACAACTCCAGAAGATTATTCTTTGCAATCAGTTAATTATTTGATTATTTATATGAATGAAAATCCAGGATCGAAAGCAGAACTTATTGGTTATGCAGATGAACTTGGCGATGCATCATACAATCAAAAACTTTCTGAAAAAAGAGCAAATAAAGTGCAAGAATTATTGGTTGCTTCAGGAATTGATGCTGCCCGTTTAACCGTTCGCGGTGGTGGTGAAGATACTTCAGTAGACAAAAATTCAACTGGCGCACGTCAATTAGTACGTCGCGTAACTTTTAAATTGAAATAATAGTTTAACTACTTAACTAAATACAATCCCCTTTGTTGCAAAACATTGGGGATTTTTTATTTTTTGCAGGCAACGGCTTATGGTATGTTTTTGAATTTTATAAAACCTGACAAAAAGGTATCTCTCTGAAAAAAAGTGTGAATTATGCAAAGTATTATTACAATTGTGTAACTAAGTCTTAACAGATGCACATAACTTTGTTACCTAAACAAAACAATAGGAATCCCCAATCAGTATTAGCTCATTGGAACCTAAATTAATTAACTTTAAAATAAAAACTATAAATGAAAAAAATTATTTTTAGCCTATTATTATTAGGCGCCATTACAGCAAACGCACAAGACAAAAACAATCCTTGGGCAATAGGCATTGGCGTAAACGCTGTTGACTTTTATCCTGCCAATGTTGGTGCCCCTGGCTTTGGTGGCTGGTTTGACGAGTATTTTAATGCAGGTGACCATTACAACATTCTTCCTGCAGTGTCAAAAATTACTGTCGGTAAATATTTGGCGGATGGCTTTAGCCTTGAAGCAGCAGGTACTTTGAACAAAATATCTAAAATGGGTGACAATAGCGTTGACGATTTGATGTATTATGGAGCAGATGCTGCATTAAAGTTTAACTTTAACAGTGTTCTAGAAGGATCTTCTTGGTTTGATCCTTATGTTTCAGTGGGTGGAGGTTACACCTGGTTAGATAAATTTGGAGCACCTACAGTAAATGGTGGTGCTGGATTTAACATTTGGTTCAATGATAATATTGGATTAAATGTTGAATCAAAATACAAACATGTATTTGAAGATGCAGAAATTTTACAACATTTTCAACATTCTGTAGGAATTGTATTTAAATTCGGCGGAAAAGACACTGATGGTGACGGTGTTTATGACAAAGATGATGCTTGTCCGGATGTATTCGGATTGGCTGCATTTAA
>LNAP01003238.1_pt1 | contig 15607 bp, 9 predicted proteins | sample 602601 | NCBI WGS metagenome assembly LNAP01 (sample SAMN02440304, study PRJNA202911) | soil metagenome | biome: Subtropical and temperate rainforests or woodlands; isolation source: soil samples (1 kg each in a 20% v/v slurry with milli Q water) were... ...
CGATGCTGATACCCAGCCAGGTCAGTTGCGGGGCCAGTCGCTCCATCAACTCATGGTCGAGGTGGCTGCCCCGTAGGATTTCGTAGCCCTTTTGCAGAGGTAGCTGGCCCGATAAAACAGCGCTGACAGCTCATCGCCACCATCTCGACGGATCTCACGATCAATTCGGTACTCAGCATCCTTCGGGATGTGCACCAGCCCTCTCACCTGGTCGACCGGTAGCCTCAGCGCACTTGCCCAGGACTCCTGTATACGGCTGATCATATTCACCCGGTCTGAACCCAGACGCCCAATGGTGTAGTAGGCATCGCGGTTCAGCAGGATCAGCAAGTGATAATGCTGCCGCCCCCCCTGACCGATCTCTCTCGACCAGACGTACCGTACTTTGCAGCCACGCGAGTAGCCACGCTCAGCCACTCTCTCCTGGTGGTACTGGATCTTCTTTGTGAACGATTCAAAGAATCGGCTGATGACCTGATTCGTATAGGCGTAGTCGGGTAGTTCGACGCCCTGAGGCAAGCGGAGATCCACTCTGAAGGCCAAGACCCTGGGATACTCATCCAAGGCCAGCTCAATAGTGTGTTTGAGTTCCACCAGGTACTCGAGGATGAAAGGTCCTTTGTCGCCCATCAAGCGGAAGCTTCCAAAGGTTTCGTCGTAGTACAGGTGGAGGTTGGTGTTGGCAGGATGACGGAGCGGGTAGCGCTGGGAGGTATGTATGTAGGTATCGTTGAACATGATTATGACTTCTTAGTGATTGAATTTCATAACCAGTGCCCATTCTGTATTTTTTAACCGTTACAGCTTATCTGTCTGATTACCTTTCGATTGGATACGTATCGTTCCTCCTTGGTGATGAGTGTGTAACGGTTATCGTGGCTTGGTACCAGTAGATACGATGGTGGATATTTGTAAATCGAATTAGCACGAACCCTTCGGGTAGTAAGAGCTAAAGCATAATACCCGCACCGCAACTGACAGCTCCGACCGGCTCGATGAAATCTACCCTTATCACCAAGCCGCAGCGTCAATTTTTGACAGAACCGTATTCCGGATTTAAACCAAGTCAAAAGCCCCATCAACTATCGCCGAGGCCGTGGAACAATCCTGCCGGGTTCATCGTCAAACCAGTCGAGCGGGCCATGCATAGAGCTCATCTTTCCATCCTACACGATGGTCTGAGCTGCTCGTAGCCAAGGCTCACTAGTAACTCTTTTACGCAGCTACTTCTACTTAGCTATACCTAGCTATTGAGTCGCTACAAAAAGATAGCGCCGCGATGGTTGCATCCCACCAATAGTGCCATACATGGCAGTGAACGTGTCGCAGAAATCCATTTTAGGTACACGTAGTACTCCGTATGTCGTCAACAAAGACACGTTAACCGGGGTCTGCCGCGTAAGGGAGCGCATCGCGATCAGTGCCAGCCGGCCTTTGATAGATGATGGTTTCAGACTGGCTCAATTCAGAGACGATCCCACCTCAAAGCATTCCGGTTAGCTTGGCCATCACGGCCACGATGTAGCCGCTGATAATAGATAGGCCAATGACTCCCCACGGACGAGTCCACCATTCCCCATCAGGACTAGGTGGCATAGGTTGTTGAAAGACGTTTACCTGCCCAATATTACTGGCAGAGATTGTTGGGTCGGCAACAACTCGACTCTGCATCATCGAATTGCGCCATTGAAGGTCTTCGACACGATCAATCTGACGTTGAATGCGCGCTTTAAGTCGTCGTCCGGCAAGCACAAGCTGTTTACCTACAATCATGACGCCGACAAGCCCCAGAAAAAGAAGATTGCCGTTGGCAAATGGATCTGTTTGATCGATGGTTGGCACGTTATTCCATACAAAACCGATATAGGGCGCTGTTGCTTGATAGGTTGCTGCGATAAAATTTTGGATCACCGCACCAAACTGCCACAAAAGAGCCGAATTGCTCATAGCTTGCGCTGTACGATAAATCGCCATAAGCAAACTAACAAAGTAGAACGTTGCGCCACCCAGTAATAGTGCACCACCAATAACTCGCTGGATCCGAGAGCGAGTTACAGCCTGTCGTATGTTCATTCACTATCCTTACGGAATGCCATCGATTGAAAATCGCTGACCAACTGCTAGCTAGGCGCAAGCCGATCTAAACCTTTCGCCTTCTAGCGCTGAATTTTCTCCGTTATTGGCTACAGATGACCTGCAAATCACATCCAATAGTTTCTTTCAGGTACACAATGGCCGCAGCAATGACCATATCTTGGTCCTCACTACGGCTAGTAGCTGATATACCTGGCTGAACAATTAAAACCTCTGCAGAAATGGATTTGAACCGGCTCTGCCTGAGCAATTCACTCAACCGAGCCGCATTGCCCTGGAAAAAGCGAGTAGGACGTGAAAAGGACCTCAAACGTTCTTCTCGCCCAAGCAGGTGGCGGCATAGATCTGCAAATCTCCATTTCCACTTAGCGGAGCGCACAGCTTGGGAGCAGACCTCGACAACATCCTTGATGCGCTCCCCCTTTGTCGCAGCACCGGAGAATTTGCAGTGGATCATTGCAAGCCGAATCACGCCATCCTCCTCCTTCAAACATACAAGGTCTGCTGCCTCGCCAGCCGAGTCATCATCGAAGACGACGTCAAAATTTCCATTCATGTAAGCCTGAGCCACCTTCCATTGGATCGAGTCTACTCGACCCACACCATCCTTCCAGTAGCTCTCCTTGGTCAGATCGAACCCTGACCAATCCCAAGGCTCGAACTGGGCAGCATCGAGTGTCAGCTGGCGAGGATTTCTTGGCTGTATGAGCAAATTGCCGTCGAGCTCACTGAGGTCGATGAAACGAACCAATGGGGGATAGCTGCAGAAGTACTCATCAAGCTGCCAGCTGCGTTTACCGATGGAAATAGTCAGCGGATCTCCACGAGTCTGCTGAACCTTGAAACCGAGTTGAGCGTCGAGTCGAAGCTCGAACTCCCCAACCCTGATGTCCTCTCCAACGACCAAGGCAAACTGAAGCAATCCCGCAGTAAGCGAGGCGAACAAAAGCTCGAACATGTACAGCGGCTGAGCGTCTTCTTGTGCCGTCGAACTGAGAACAACCCGATCTTCTGATATCCCCAGAAGCTCGTTAGGCCACTCTATCGCCAAGACGATCTTATCTGCCGGAAACTCCTCGATTTCAGACGGCAGAAGAACATTCGCGATGATGTTTTCAACGTTGATCGTGTCGTCCAAAAGCTTGGTACCAACCTGCTGACACCAGCTAAGAAGTGCCGGAATGGAGCCATGGTCACGCGACCACACGCGCCCCTTGACGGAGCACCCTACCGATACGCGTCCCCCCCTTTCCCACCCCGTCCCGCTGACATTGTTTTTCACCGAGTTGTGTCGTTCGGTCAGACCTAGCGCCTCGTCAACGTCCCCACCCGTATACATGGCAAAGCTGAGATTGCGACGCCCATGCTTCTTGACTCCGATGTTCTGCAGCATCAGACGGTTTATGTGTCCCAGGCTGCGGAACATCTGCTCCCCCTTGATCAATACCGCATCGCCGGCGACAGCCTCGGCAAGCTCGGGGAAAAGCGAGTCATGATTAGTTGAGGATAGGTACAGAAGGCCTTGCTCCACGTCATGGTGCAGAACGAACAGCGCCCACTCGCAATCCAGAACACCCTTGGTGTTTGTCCATCGGACACGGGACTCGGTCCTAGTGACGAAATACACGGTCGGGCTGTGTTCGTGTTGCCATACGGCTTGCAGTTTAAGATTGGTCGGGAGGCCGGAATGAAAACGCTCTCCAGCGAATGCTTTGGCCCGATACACGGCGGTACTAAATTTTGGCCTGAGCAGGTGCGGTGATAGAACTATCGAGTCGGATTGATCATCCTCGTCGAGTCGCTTGGATGCTTGCAGGAAAGCCACCAGCTCCGCGTGATCCCGAGCGGCTGCTGAACTCATTTCGGAAAGAATGAGGTTCCAGTCCGCATCTTCACTGTACAAACGCTCCAAGGCATCAGAAACGCTCTTGTCGCCAATATTGGCAACCACAGTTGCATTGCCGATCCTCTCACCGGCCACACGTGTGAAACGCCCTACAAATTGCAGCAGGATCGCCAAGCTACGGTGCATGTCATGTACAGCAGCAACCTTCAACTGCGGTAGATCAAAACCTTCGCCGAGCATGCCTACGCAGATGACGATCTTCGCTGCCCGTTTTTTCAGCGCAGCGAGCCGTAATTGTGCCTCCTCAGATTCGGAATGGATCAGAACAGGACTTAAGTCACCAGCTATCGCTTGATAAAGCTCTGCAACGATGGTGGCTCGCGCAATGCTGGAACAACGCGCCATCAAAAGATGATCGAGCCCTTGATCTAGATCGCTTCTTAGCTGCCTAACAGCTACCTCGGCAATGGCCCTATCGGCGTCCTGCGGGCTGGCTTGTACTGGTTCGAAGCGAATATGCTTGAAGTAATCATCGCGCTGCGCTGCGCCCAACGGGTAATTGAAGATGACCTTCCCATCTACAAGCTGGGTGTCACGTCTAAACGGCGTGGCTGTGAACTGGAGAGTGGGAATGCCTCGGAATGCGTCTTTGAGGTGAGTCCAGCTCGTAGCAGGCACGTGATGTGCTTCATCCAAGATGAGCGCCTTACACCGGCTGGCGAGCCCCTCAAGGACCGCTGTAGGCAAGCTAGCCCCTATTGAACCTACGGTTGCGACCACAACGTTACAGTGCTCGAACATGAGCAGATCCGCTTGGGTCTTGGGCCGTTTTTTCATGATCCCGACAATCGGGTTTGGCACATCCGCGGGTAGTACGCCGATGGATCGTAACAAGCCGAAGGTAATGAACTTGTTCGCGGTCTGCTCTCTGAGGGCATCCCAGGGCACAACTACTAGGATCGGATCTCGAGCATAGGCCGCCAACGCAGCCAGCATTGTTTCCGTCTTGCCGGTACCTGTCGGCATGACGATGGTCGCTGGAGCTCGCTCCAAGCTCCAGTGAGCCCCAATGGCATGCAGAGCACCTAATTGAGGTGGACGTAATCCCCAGCCCGATTGACCCGACTCGCGCGTCTCAGCGACAAAACGCACCTTGCCATTCCAGCATGCAGAGATTTCACGCGAGTGAGCCGTCGGACCTACCGCCGCTCGATGTTTATGGAACTCGTCAAGCAGCCGATGACGAGCCCAACTGAACTTGCCGTCACTCTCGAGTAGTACTCCGTCCACACCCTCCGGCAGCTGCACATCCTTGCGGGAGGTGACAATTACCCGCTCTTCATTATCGAAGCGTCTCAATGGCTGCTTGATCTTCGCCGACACGTTGATTGAGGTTTCGACGACGAGTGAGACCTGGAGCGCCGGACGGATCTGATGCCGAACAACACCAATCGAATATCGCTCTTCAAAAATAAGTGCGGGTAGCGTGAACATATACCGTCATCCTTGGTAGGTCAGATGCCCATCAACGCTTCGATGAGGCTATCGAAACTTAACCGAGATCTCGCTGCGCTATCCTGCCCCGGATCCACTCTTGAACTTCGCTTTCAACCCAGCCAACAGTCCGACCAACCAGCGGAACTGGCTTTGGGAACTCCCCCTCACCAATGAGCTTGTAGATTGTGGATCGTGCGATGCCAGTCGAGTCAATGACATCCTTCAGGCGAATAATCCTCATCGACAAGCCCAGATCACGCAGGCCAATACAGTCGTTTCAAAGGCACGATGCGCTTGGTCTCAGCGTCGGTTGCGTCGTAATGCTCAATGAGCGCTCGCACCACGTGATCCAGTGTCCACATCGCCAGAGGAATAGAGGCTCGGTCAGCCTCGTACTGGGCGTCTTTGCTAAAGCCTCCCGTACTCACATAGAGGCCTCGATCATCCTTGTGTCGACCACCCAGGAAGCTGCGAATCTCCTGGCTACCCATCTGCCCTTTACGGTGCTTAACCTCCACAACGATACGTGGGTGCTCGAAACCGAAGCCGTCAGGCGAGGCAACGATGTCCTTGCCTCGATCGGAACCAGGTGGCGAGACTTGGGTCTTGTAGCCCATTGCGCGAAGGATTCCTGCTACGAGCTGCTGCATGTCATCCCAATCCAGCTCGCTTACACGATCCTTGATACGCTCCAGTGCCTGAGCTTCAACATCTGCCAGCGGGTCAGCAATGCTTTCCTCGGCCTCATCTTCCTTCGGCACTATTGGCTTGCCTTTCAACGCCTCAAACACTTCAGCAGCGGCATCGGAAGGCACTTCGAACAAGGTCAAAGTCGAGCCCAAGCTATTCTTGGTGCTGGTACCCAAGTTATCCCGGGGCAGCTCTTGTTGCTGCCACTGAACCTTGCGCACCAGAGCCATGCCCTGCTCTGCCCATTCCGGATGATGCTCCGCCTGACCGACCACCTTACCGACAAGATACAAGCGGTTAGCCGGCGAATAAGTAACGACCCAATCACCGACCGCGACCTCGTTGACGAAGCGCCAAACTTGCGAAGCACCGGCAACCACCGAGCCCTTTTTGAGCTGGGGCTCAAGCTCTTGATACTTAGCAGTGAGCTCTTTACGCCCAATACCAGGCGTTGCATGAGGTGCTAACTGACTCCAGCCGACTGCCGCCACTTCACGCTCGCGAAAGGCATCGTAAAGGCTTCCTGATTCGCCACGCACCATCCACATTCGACTCATGTCTTCTCCTGCGGAATAAAAATCAGTCAACCACTTCTGATCTAGGCAGACTCAAAGATACCTCTCGAAAAGCAAGCAGTGCCGCTTCGAGATGCTCAATAATCTCCTGCTGGAGAACATCCGGTGGCGGCAGATCATCAAGGTTGTCCAGGCTGTCGTCCTTGAGCCAGAAGATGTCGAGACTGGCCTTGTCGCGCGCCATTAGTTCTTCGTAGCTGAAGAACTTGAAACGATCAGTAGCCACTCGCTCGTGACGATTTTCCGGGTTGTAGCAGGTGATGAAATCCTGCAAATCGTCCAGCTTGAGCGGGCGCGTCTTCAGAGTGAAGTGCTTATTGGTGCGCAAATCGTAGAACCAGATGCCCTTGGTGTGGGTCTGCCCATCCTTGGGCTTGGCGTCGAAAAACACCACATTGGCCTTCACGCCCTGAGCGTAGAAGATGCCGGTGGGCAGGCGCAAAATTGTGTGTACATCGCAGTTCAGCAGAAGCTTGCGCCGAATTTTTTCGCCTGCCCCGCCTTCAAACAGAACGTTATCTGGCAACACCACTGCCGCTTTACCGTCCACCTTAAGCATGCTGACGATATGCTGCAGAAAGTTGAGCTGCTTGTTCGACGTAGTTTCCCAGAAATCCTGCCGCTCGTAGGTAAGCGCTTCCTTGTCTTCCTCGCCCTCTTCATTGGTGATGGTCATGCTGCTCTTCTTGCCGAAAGGCGGGTTGGCCAGCACGTAATCAACCTTTCGTTTGGGCTCAGAGATCAGGGCATCGGAACGCTCAACAGAAGGCTCCCCGTCCAGTTCGCCAATGTTGTGCAGGAATAGGTTCATCAAGCACATACGGCGCGTGTTCGGTACGATTTCATTGCCGTGGAAAGTCTGGTCACGCAGGAATTCTTTCTGACGCTTGTCCAACTTGGCGCCCGGGCGCGTCAGCCAGTTGTATGCGCCCAAAAAAAAGCCGCCGGTGCCGCAGGCGGGATCGGCAATGGTCTTCATCGGCTCGGGACGTACACAGGCAACCATAGCGTCGATCAGTACACGTGGCGTGAAATACTGGCCAGCACCGCTCTTGGTGTCTTCGGCGTTTTTCTGCAACAACCCTTCGTACAAATCGCCCTTGGTGTCGGCGTCCAGGCTGATCCAGCTTTCGGCATCAATCAATTGCACCAGGCGTGAAAGTTTTGCCGGATCCTGAATTTTATTCAGCGCCTTGAAGAAGATGGCGCCCAGCATACCTGGCTCGTTGCCCAGTTTGTGCAGTGTAGCCAGGTAATGAGCTTCCAGCGGCTCGCCGACCTTGGAAGTCAGGCTCGCCCAGTCATAGCCCTTGGGGATGTGGGTGTCGCGGTTGTAAGGCTCCTGCGCATATTCATGCGCCAGCTTTAAAAACAGCAGGTAGGTGAGTTGTTCAAGGTAGTCACCGTAGCCCACGCCGTCGTCGCGCAGGGTGTTACAGAAGTTCCAGACTTTCTGGACAAGGGTACTTGTGTTCATCTCAGGCCTCTAAGAGCTCTTGTATCCACGGATGGGCTTCGCTTCGCTGCCCCCGCAGAAGAAAATGCATATCGCCGCTATAAGGTGAATCACGGTCAATTGCGCGCCGCAGTCGCGCTGCTACCGCCTTGAAGTCGCCCGCACGATTTGGATCTTGTGTGGCCAGATCAAACAAGCGCTTCCCTTCGTCCACGTCCGCCATCAACTGAACTGCCGCTGTGTGACGTCGCTTGCATGTCGGCTCGTAGTGCAAGTGATAGATCTCAATCGACTCTTCAGCCCGCCGCCGGGAGGTAGGATCAGTACTGGTCACGCATGGTTGACCGTTCTCTTGATGACAGCCGAGTAAACGCCAGTCGGATATTTCACAAGGGTCGAGCAGCATTGGCTGCTCCGCCGCCACTGACCCGGCCGCGTAAACACGCTGCGCTTCATTGACCAAAGGAAAACGATCCGCCTTGCCGCCCGCGGTGCCTCCCTCCTGATCTTTGCGCCGGCTGTTGCAGTAGGTACAGGCATAGCGAAAGTTGCTTTCGTCAAAGGCCAGCCAGCGGTAGCCCGCGTGCGGATTGGTCGCATCACTAACACAATTCTTTGGCCGAAAGTGATCAACGGCGTTGTCCGACCGATCCACGTGCGTTTCGCAGTACCAGCACTTGTCATGTAAAAGGCTGGCTAGCCCATCTTTGAGTTCGCGCCAGACGACACCGTGGTCATTCGGGTCAGCGCCGTTTGCGACAGCCTGCGATGCCTTCTGTGCACGCTGGTTCCAGCCCGTAGGTTTGACCAGCTTTGAGCGGTCCACGTACCTCATGGAGCATCCTCTTTAGAGGCCTCGGGCTTATCAGCCAATAGTTCGGAAATCAAACGCTTGGCCAATGCCTCTCGCTCAGCGCGCGGCATCTGCACTACTTTCCTCGCCAAGGCCGTAGGCTGCTCGGTTTCAAACTGCTGAACAAGCAGCGCATTCCGCAAACGCAGGTAGCGCGAATACTCGTCGTCCGGATGGAAAAAACGGAACCCAAGGCGGTCTAGCTGCGCGTTGATGCGATCCAGATCTTGCTGCTCTTGGTCTGTCAGGGTTTCCTTGGCAGCAAAAGCACGCTGAGTCTCCAACAGCTCTTGTGTTGGCAGATCAAGGGAAGACGCAATGCCAAACATGTCGCTGGTGACAATGGCTGCATAGCCCATACCGCGCGGCGCCATTTCCGGATAGCAAGCCACAATCTGACGCTGTCCATCCTTCTTGTTCATCCGCAGAATCTGCACCTGTTCGCGATCCAGTTCTGCAATGGCCAGCGGGTTATGAGTGGTGAGCAGGATATGGCTGGTTTCTTCCTGCTTTGTGCCGCTGGCGATGAACTGCTTCAAGTACGAGATGTAGTCAACACTCCACCTCGGATTCAAATGCGTGTCCGGCTCATCTAGCAGGAAAAGGCTTTCATCCTCAGCGGTAAAGCGGAGCAGGCCCAACACGGTCAGCAATTGCTGCTCACCCTCACTCAGTTCTCGGAACGTAACGCTGCCATCGTTTTTCTTAAGGCGCACACGGATGCGCACCTCCTCGATCAACTCTGAAACGTAGGTGCTCTCCAAGTCTCGGAAAAATTGTGCCGGCTGCTGCTCCCCAACCAAGCGCCGAAGGGCATCAATATCCTTGACGTACAAATACTGGAACTCTGTTGTCTCCTTGTTCCAAAGCGTAACTTGCTTGTCCCGCTTTACCCTGATAGGGGCTAAAGAAATGCTTTGCAGGCGATCGAGGAATGTCTGAACAACTCCTTTTGCCCCCCAAAACCTTTCGTCACCAGCGCCATCAACCTTCTTATTCCCGCGTCGCTTGCTCCAACCAGGCTGTTTCAAAACAAAGAGAACTGACTCGACCCCTTCGTCAGGATCAATGCCCATATTGTTCTCCAGAAGCTCTCGAACTTCTGGAGACTGCTTAATCATGAAAGCCAGCAACACGAACTGGCTATGGACAGGCATCGCATAGAACAGTCGCTTCAATCCGGGGTCTTCGCCGTTGCGCAGCTTACTGTCGTAGTTCTCGAGGTAAGGCCGAAATACCTCGTGCATGCGCGGGCTCTCGCCCGAGTAGTAGCTAAACACGTAACGTGGCAAGTACTCATTATCCGCATTCAAGAAGGCAGTGAGTTTGATGACATTGCCACGCAAGGCCGACAACGGCTGCTCGCTGTCGATGATTGGGATCAGAATGCCTTCACCACGGGCTTGCGCATCCGTCGCAACGTGAATGGTGAAAGGCTCTTTTTCACGATCCGGATCGGCATCAATGTGAATGTGCCGCAGATTCTCGCCCGCCCCCATGCGATAGGCCAGTTGGAAGGCGAAACCGGGAGTGCGCTTCTTGGCGATCAGGTCGCGGAAGATAATGGCTAACGCTTCAAGCACGTTGGACTTGCCGGTACCGTTCCAGCCGATTACCACTGTCACCCAGTGATCCTGATCGAAGTCGATGGTGACGTTCTTCAGGTTCTTGAATTGGTGCGTTGGGCTGTCCTTGACGCTGCCAATGGTGAGTTTGTCCAAGCGCATACTCAGGCCGCCAACAGTTTCAACTTGTCATACAGCTTGCGGCCCTGCGCATCGGTCACGGCCTCCACTGCAAGCCGGCCTGCCTTGTCGAGCTTGCGCAGCTCGGCATACAGCTCTTCAATACGTTCGGTCAGCGCACCGTCGGCTACACCACAGCGGCGGAAGGCTTCTTGCGCCGGTACCCAGCCGCCCGTCTCGGCGAGCACGTCGATCAATCGGCTCACCACGGTGGCGATCTCCTTTCCTTGTTTGGTTTTACGCGGTTTGGGCTGCTTGGCGCGTTCCGCCCTCTCGGCACGAATGCGTTCCAGCAGTGCACTGGCGGGGGCGTCGTTCGGGTCTTGAGGCACCAGTTGCCCAGCGAAAGCGGCGCGAAGTATGTTTTGGCGTTGGGCGGTGGATTGTTTGAGAGCAAGATCAATAGCTTTCAGTTGCGCTGCTGCTTCGCTCTCTGCTTCACTCAACATTTGAATAGCTGAGACTTGTTCGTCCATTGAGGGCACAGGGACCGCGAGATTAATAAATCTTCCAAGGCTAACCTTCCTCTGTGCAACACCTTGCGTCATTGGCCTGATCTGGCTCTTACCAATTTCAGAGTTAATGGCAGCCTTTAAGAACCCGGCAATCATCAAGTTTGGTTCGCAACGAATCTTTATACAATCGGCGGTAATTACAGCTGGCGGCTGATTTTCAGGATATACATCCGCGTCACCAGGTGGCTCACCCATTTTAGTTACCAAAACATCACCAGACTGGATGCTATGAGCATTCAATTCCTCTGCCTTTTCCGGCGTCACGTACTTTGTGTACTCGCCTCCGTAGTTACCACTTCGAATATTCCGCACAAATACAAGTGGGACGCCCGAGTCACGATAATCAGGAACTTTAAGATTACTGCCAAAGGGACCAATGGCGAGGCTGTATTTTTCATCTGAGGAAATCTGCGCCACACTCGCCCACGCCCACCCTTCCGGCAGTTCCGGCAAATCGGTGGTGTCCGGCAGCACAGGCTCGGGGTATTTCTTCTGCCAGTCCTTGGGCGGTGTTTTGCCTTGCCTCTTGAACCGGGCGAGCTGCCTGGCCTCCCAGCGGGCGCGGCGCTCGATAAGGATGCGCGCCAGCAGTTGAGCACCGGTTTCGGATGGCGGGTTTTTGATCCGCCATTCGGCAGTAAGCGCTCCCTCCACGGCGGCTTTCAGCAGAGATTGCCGGTATTGCTCCAGCTTATTCTGCGCGGCCTTTAGTTCTGCCACTCCGGCATCAAGGTCAGAGAGCAGCTCTTCGAGCTTGGCGACGATACGGGTTTGTTCCGTAGCGGGGGGGAGGAGGAATGGGATAGTTTTCGCCAGAGTCTTTGAAGAAATGCTGGCTTGATTCACGTGGTTGGTACAACGATGCTTCATGTACCCTGCCATCCAAAGAAAATGCAATTGCCGGGCGACAAAGACGGAGTTCACTCCATCCTCAGGGCGAATGCGGGTCATGTGATTGGAGAAGGCAAAACCCCTTTCACGAGCAGAAACTACCGCAGTCTTGCCAACCAACTCTGCAGAGTTTGTATTGTTGAATAAAACGTCACCCTGGCGAAGCTCAATGCCATTGCTCTCGGCCACTGACTTGACAACTTTCAGATCGATCTGACCATCACGGTCGACATTCATAGGTCGAAGGTGTGGTACTCCGGCACCAGCGGAGTTGTGTTTTCCGCTGGCAAAGCCAGGACTTACATCCGCTGATACTTCTTCCAGAGCCACAAAATTCCAACTCAAGGGCAGAGTGATATTGGCAAAGGGATAGCTCTGCATTGCGACGTCGCTAAACTCACTCACGCAACCAAGTCCTCATTCAATTCATTCATCAGCGTGTCCAGTTCCTTGCCAAACAGGCCCCAGGCTTTCTGCAAACCACCCTTATCGGCCAGTTCGGCGTAATCAAAATCGTCGCGGCTAATGCTGCAACTGCTGGCAATATGCTCTTTCATCAGGCGCAGCCATTCAGTCTGCTCAGGTGTGAACGCGGTGCCGCGCTGGGCATTGTGGCGGAAGATCCAAGCTTGGAAACGTTTGTCCACTTCGTCAGCAAAGGGCTTGAGTTCGCCATCCAGCCCCAGCGCAAAGCGCACCAAAGACACCAGGTCAGTCAACTGCCGTTTGCGGTCTACGCCTTTTACGGCCGAGGTCTGCACCCGGGCATAGGCGCCCCAAAGTCGCTCGGTAGTAAGCATCAATGGCGGTTTGCTCAGGTGTTCGTGTAATTCTTCCAGCATGTCGAAGGTGAGCGCGCGCCGCTGGTAGGGCTGCTGATAGAAAAAGCCCAGCGCTGTGATTTCATCCTTGTGCTGTGCGATGTAGTCGGCAAAGGTCTGGATCACGGCCTTGGCCTGTGTTTCGGCCTGTTCATTAAATCCGCTGAAGGTGACCTGATCGAGGTTGATGTGGTCGATGAGCTGTTCACGCTCCCGACGACAGCTTTCAATCTCCTCGCGCAGTTCCGGTTTGTCGAAGGGGGCACAGGCAGCAGCAACGCGCTCGGCGCGGGCGGCTTCGATTTCGTCGGGCAACAGGGTGTCTTCGGAGCGGGTAATGCCCTTGGCCTTGGCCGTGGCCAGCGCGGCTTGCACGATAGCGTCCGGGTCCAGCGCGGCGATCAGACCTTTGCCGAGTTCGCCTACTGGAATGCCACCGCTGACCTTCTCGATGCGCGCCTGTGCTTTGTCGTCCAGCTGCTTGGCCAGTCGCACAAGTCGGTTGGCGAGCGAGAGCACGGTGTCGTCGTCGCGACTACCCATGGCCACGCCTTGCAGCAGGTCCTGGAGAGCCACGCCGGGCTTTTTCTCCAGCGGGCGGCTTTCGGTCTTGAGGCTTTTTTCCACGCCCACAGCGTCGATTAGGACGAAGCGGGTCTTGGCACCATCAGCGCTGTTGCTGACACGCTTCAGGCTTTCGCCATCGAGGCTGCGAACACCACGCCCCTTCATCTGCTCGTAGTAACCCTTGCTGCGCACGTCACGCATAAATAGCAGCACTTCAAGCGGCTTCACATCGGTGCCGGTGGCAATCATGTCCACAGTGACGGCAATACGTGGGTTGTAGTCGTTGCGAAAGCTGCTGAGGATGCTGTCGGCGTCTTCTTCGGCGCGGTAGGTGACCTTCTTGCAGAAGGCGTTGCCCTGGCCGTAGACCTCACGCACGATGTTGATGATGTCGTCGGCGTGGCTGTCGGTCTTGGCAAAGATCAGGGTCTTGGGTGTTTCTTTGCGCGCAGGGAAAATCTGCGTTTCAACCGCTGTTTTCATCGCCTGGATCACCTGACGGATCTGGCTCACGTTGACCACCGATTTATCCAGCTCCTTACCGGTGTAGGTGGTGTCTTCTTCGGTTTCACCCCAACGCTTTTTGCGGGTGGCGCGGTCGCGATGGTCTACCCACTCTCTCGCCTTCAGCTCCGCGCCCTTCTGGGTGATCTCGGTTTCGATCTCAAACACGTCGTAGCCTACGTTGACACCATCCGCCACGGACTGCTCGTAGGTGTACTCAGCAACGATGTTTTCGTTGAAGAAGCCGAAGGTGCGTTTATCAGGTGTGGCGGTGAGGCCGATCAGGCTGGCATCGAAGTAATCGAGCACCTGCTTCCACAGGTTGTAGATGCTGCGGTGGCATTCATCGATGATGATGAAGTCGAAGGTTTCTACCGGTACGGCCGGGTTGTAGCGGACGAGCTTTTCCTGCTTGGCAGTTTGTTGTACTTCGTTGAGCGAGACATCCTCGGCAGACTCATCAATCGGCTCACCACTCAGAATCGAGTACATGCGCTGGATGGTGCTGATGCACACCTGCGAATGCGGATCGATGTTGGGCGAAGCCAGCCGCTGCACGTTGTAAAGCTCGGTGAACTTGCGGCCATCATCTGGAGGCGTATAGGCCATGAATTCCTGATGCGCCTGCTTGCCGAGGTTGCGGGTGTCGACCAGGAACAGGATACGCTTGGCGCCACCGAACTTGAGTAGGCGATAGACCGAGGTGATGGCGGTGAAGGTTTTGCCCGCGCCGGTGGCCATGTGCACCAAGGCGCGAGGTTTGTTCAATGCCAGTGATTTTTCCAGCCCGGTAACGGCGCTGATCTGGCAGTCGCGCAGATTTCTTTCTGGCAGCGCTGGCATTTGTTCGGCCAGACGGCGACGGAGGGTTTCAGGCTGCGCCAGCCAGGCGGCCAGCGTTTCCGGCTTGAAGAAGTGGAAAATTTCGCGCGAACGCGGCACCGGATCGGCGCCATCGGTAAAGCGGATAATCTTGCCGGTTGCTTCAAACAGGAAACGCAGCGGTGCATTGTCTTGGCGATGTTTGAGCGTGGCGTTGGCGTAGCGCTCCGTTTGGCTTTCTGTGACTGTGAGGTTTACCCCCGCGCCGTCTTTTTTAGCTTCAATTACCCCGACGGAGACCCTGTCAACAAAAAGCACGTAATCCGCAGGCCCAGAATCAGTCGGAAACTCTCGCACAGCCACGCCACGAGCCGCACCTAAATTAAGCTGCTTCACGTCCTGGATGACCCAGCCAGCTTGTTGTAGCTTCTGGTCAATCTGCTGACGTGCTTCTGATTCTGGCGTCATCCCTGCGATTTTGGCTCCGTTGAGCTAGAACTTTGGAAAACTTGCTGCGACTCACATGACAGGAGTCTGAGCAAGCCAGTCTCAATTGGCAACCAATTGGCAACCAGAAAGCGACTTTCTAGGGGCCCCAGAAAAATCAGCGAGCATAAAAAAATCCAGCCACAGCTAAGTGACTGGATTTTTTAGGGTTTTTTGGTCGGGACGGAGTGATTCGAACACTCGACCCCTTGCACCCCATGCAAGTGCGCTACCAGGCTGCGCTA
>LNAP01003239.1_pt1 | contig 15607 bp, 18 predicted proteins | sample 602601 | NCBI WGS metagenome assembly LNAP01 (sample SAMN02440304, study PRJNA202911) | soil metagenome | biome: Subtropical and temperate rainforests or woodlands; isolation source: soil samples (1 kg each in a 20% v/v slurry with milli Q water) were... ...
AGAGTTCTCCAATCAACAGTCACATACGAGTAAAGCGAACTCTAATTCGTGCTTACGTTGGTTTTCGGTTCCATTGCTCCCCAAACCCCGAATCCAGAAAGCATGAGCCCGGCGCCGCTCACGACAGTCAACATGCAAGCAAAGCGCGCAGGGCGTAGCCAGCACCGTGAAGGAGCGAAGCAGCCCGAGCATGGCCTACAGGTCATGTGATGTGTATGTCGGGCGCACAGAGACTGGAACGGTGCTTGATCCTGCTGTACTCGGACTAATGTTCGCCAATTCGGATCAGGGCCTTTTTGCAGGCGGCCAAAGGCCGCCCGACGCTACGCGTCGCTATTGTGGCAGGGAGTCCCATCAAGGCGTCTGGGACAGTTACCCACCTCGTTCGCTTCGCTCACTCCGTGGATAACTGTCAGTTGCTGACGCCTCGCTGCGCTCGTTGTCGGGCCGGTCTAAATCCCTGGCCGGAAAAAGCACCCGACCAGCGATTTAGCCCGACCTGGATTTGCTACAGCCCATCGTCTCTGACTCTTTTCGAAACAACATCAAAATCTCAAGCAAGATACGCACTGAGGTCGGCGGCTGCGTTTATCGCAGCCTGCAAGACCGCAAGCTGTGCCGCCTGCGGCACCACCTAGCCGTTTTGCATTTCCAGGATGTAGATCATAAGAAGGGTTGATTTAAAAAACCTTTAAAAACAAGCACTTAAAATGGGGGGGTAGCTCACCCTGGATGAGCTACCCCTAGCTCACCCTGGATGAGCTACCCCTAGCTCATTTGAGTTACGATATCCTTCAAGCTTGCAAGATATCTTACAGGAATGGTTATATATCTTCCAAAATCGAAGCATACAAACTGAGCTGTGTTCGGTAGGAATCAAATGGCTGGATTAAGCAATGTTAGGGGTACATGGGTACAGACAGAACGAGCTGCGCATGAGGCGTGGGCAGCTCTCATTGGCCGTCAGCCAAGAGCTGCGGCGTTGCTCCACCTTTTGGTGGCCAACATGGATCGTAGCGGCGCTTTGGTAGCGTCCCAAGGAACCTTGGGAAAGCTTATGGGCGTTAGCGTCGCGACGATTAAGCGTGCCCTGGTCGTGCTTACGGACGAATGCTGGATCGACGTTGTGCGTGTTGGTAGTGAGCGCGGTGGCGTTAATGCTTACGTAGTCAATCGTAGAGTGGCTTGGGCCGACAAACGTGAAAATCAGCGTTACGCTGCTTTTGACGCCCGGATTCTGGTTAGCGAGGAGGAGCAAGAAGCTCCGATTCCTGATAATCGTCCCCCCCTGCGTCAGTTGCCAGCTTTGTCACCAGGTGACATGCAATTGCCGCACGGCGACGGTATGCCGCCGCCAGCTCAGCCGGCCCTGGTTGAACCAGATCTGCCCGCCATACCTCGCGAGCAGAGCGAGTAACGTGGCACACCACATCAAAGAGAGTTGACACATGGCGTGGCACACCATCCAAGAGGCTCAAAAGTTGACTGGCAAGAGCCGTAGAACGCTCTACCGCGATATGGCCACAGGCCGCCTATCATGGGAGCCAGAGGGTGATAACGCTCGTCGCTTAGAGACCTCAGAACTAATCCGTGCCTATGGTGCTCTGTTGCCAATGGCACAGCCAAACCCTGAAAAAACGGCACATCAAGACACAGTGCTTGGCACAGATGGGATTGCTCAAGTGCTGGCTGAGCTGAAGGCTCTTAGAGAAGAAGTAGCAGAGTTAAAACAGACTATGCGTTTGCTGGAGCACAAGCCTGACCTAGTGCCGCCTGACACACCCGAAACTGTGCCATCTGAGCCATTACCCTGGTGGAGAAGGTCCCTTTTTCCCAGAAAGAGGTAAGGCATTTTTTGCGTCCCGCATATGCACAAAAGCCCGCTGCTATAGCGGGCTTTTTTCACTTTGATAAAAGGGGAAATACGGGCAGACAAGAAGCGCAGAAGCAACCGGTGAAATGGCTTTTCCGGTTGAGAGGACCGCTATAATAAATCCTAAGGATTTATTATAGCGGTCCAACAGTACCATTTTTTTTTGCCTGTGCAAGCATTGATTTTCCTTGACGTATCTACTCTTAACAGATATACGTCCTAAGGACGTATATCTGTTAAGAGCGGATAGGAAAAAACCAAAAAAGGGCATCCCATGTTTTTGCTAGAAGAAGCCTTGGCTACGTGGGTTTTGGAGGATTACCCGTATTCAGTAATCACCCAGGAAAAGCTTTCCGAGCAGATATTCTTACTTTTCATGTCGAAAAGTTATAAAGGCCAAAGAATATCTTTGATTAGGAAAAAATATGCCACGCATGAAGACTTTAATCTTTATATAAACAGAGTGGAAAGAGCTGGCATTCTCACAAAAGCTGGTGAGAATAAAAGATCTTATCTGCCACAATATAGCGGTCATCTTAGCAATATATATTTTATTAAAGGTAAGCCTGAATATAGTGCCTCAGAGGCAATTTGTGCGGTTTATCCTTATGGTTACATATCAAAAATTAACGCAATGGCTTGGTATGGAATTACAGATAGAATCCCCAAAATTATTAGATACACCACATGTACACCTAGTGAATGGAAAGCTAATTCTTTAGCTGATTTAGATGTAGGCCCTTCAGTGCCTTTTGATAGAGAACATTTTATCCCTAAATATCCCAAAAACACAGATGTTTTTGGGGAAAGCCTTATAGTCTCGGTAGAAAAAAATTATGTTAGCCCAGCAGAGATAAGAAACAGTCCACTTAGAGTCTCTCCTATCGGTAAAACCTTTATTGACATGCTAAGAAATCCTGACGAATGTGGGGGGATCGATCATGTTTTAGATGTGTATCTTGAAAATGCTGAAAGGTATTTACCTGCTATATTGAAAGAGCTGAAGCATGAGCGCTCCAGGAAGATAGATATATCAAGAACAGGATTCGTTTTACAAAAAATTGTAGGCATCACACATCCACAGCTAAGTGAGTGGCAAAAAGAATCTCAAAAAACCCGAGGCAGTTCAAAAGTGCTTGTGCCTGGAGAGCCATTTTCGTCAATATACGATGAAGACTGGTCCTTATCATTGAATGCGGAGTCTGCAAAAAAATATGGAAATAGACATTGAGCAATGGGTTGCAGAAGCGCCGCGTGAGTTCCTGCTTGCCAGACAAGCCAGCCATGTAATTTTACGTGCAGTCGCCTCGGACGAAAGGCTTAGGACCAGCATGATTATTAAGGGCGGGACTCTCCTTGGGATCCGCTATGGAAGTACTCGCGCCACCACCGATATTGACTTCTCTACCGAAAAGAAACTATCTGAGATAGATCTGGAGGTTTTTGAAAAAACATTGAATGATTCTATGGATTTGGTTGAATCACTTTTGAACTATGGCATCAAATGCAAACTTCAGTCAAAGAAAACAGAACCAAACGCACAAGGCACTTTTCCGACAATAAAAATGAAAATCGGTTACTGCTTACGATCAAATGCTTTCCAGATGAAACGGCTTGATGAGAAAAATTCGCCGCTAGTTATAGCAATAGATTACAGTTTTAACGAACAATCTTACAATGTTGAGATGCTTCAATTCGAAGATGAAGAAATTCAAGCATACGACATATGTGATCTTCTTGCAGAAAAGCTAAGATCCATCCTGCAACAAGAGGTTCGTAATAGAAGCCGCGAGCAGGATGTATATGACGTTAACTACCTTCTAACTACAATCAATCCATTAACGGATTCCGAAAAAGAGAAAGTATATAATTCTTTAATAAGAAAAAGTCAGGGCAAAAATATTGATTATCTTCTTAATCCTAATGGAATAGACGACAACGATATTCGTAGGCGTTCAAAAGAAAAATATCACCTATTAGAAGCTACAGTTAAAGTGCTTCCAGATTTTGATGAGTCGTATTCAAGAGTAGTAGATTTTTTTAAAAGCTTGCCCTGGCAATAAATCGCGCAGAACAATGGTGCAGGGTCTTGTACAAACGCTTTTCACAAGCCCTGACCAAACGTGATCTTCGGGTAAATATTTATATGTGGCTTGCAGCCCTGGAACGCAGAGACATGATTACCGGTGCTGATAGCCGCTGAATATCTTCGTTATGAAAAATCAAGTGCGCTCGATGCGGCTTCGTTTCCTCACTCCACGATTCCAAATCATCCATTCGAAACTGATGCTTGCCCTGGTATGCCGCCGCAAGGTCAGCAGCCAAGCTGCGCGCCGCTTCTCCTGGCGTCGCTATGACCCAACCAATGATGTCTGATGTCTGTTCGGCTGGAGATCTCTGCGCAATGCCTTGCGCATTAGCACAGGCAAATTCGTTATAGAGTTGCGCGCCCAGCTCCGGATCATCCGCAGGATTTCCCGGGCAAAGCCGCGGCTCCCAAGGAAGCACGTAGGTCGATTGGCCGAGAACTTCTTGCCGGACGTAGTCGGAAGGTTTTGCTAAACGCTGCATGAGGTTTGCTCCCAGGTGAAAATCGCATGGTAACGCACACAGAGCGGCCAAAAGCCGCTCTGATAAACCGACGGCGAAGACGGCGGAAACAGCTGGACAGACATCACCCGAGCCCACGAGGGGGGTGAGGAAAAATGGCCCCCAGGCCAAATTTTTCCGTTCTGCCCTGGTGCAGCCCGTTCAGGGCGAAACCAGGGTGCGCAGCATCCGGCCGCACCGCTTGCGTGCGCGTCAGGTGAAACCGGACCACCCTGGATTCGCGATGAAGCAGTCGAGAAAGGGATAACGGACCGCAACGAGACGTCGCGCAATAGCAGAATGCAGGGTGGTCCGGCTTTGCCGGGCGCGCACGCGGGTGAATTTTCGAGACAAGCCCGTCCAGGGGGCGGGGGAGGAAAGAGGGTGGAGGCTCGCGCAGCGAGTCAGAACCCTGAAAGCCTGACGGGGCGCTCCCCCGGAAGGTTTGGGCGTCCCGTAGGGCGGCCACGACAGACCGTAGGGATGGCGTGCTGTTGCTCTGCTTTTGTCTTTGATTATCTATGTGGCGTTCTATTGGTCGTTCTATTGCTTCGGCTATTGCTCAGGCAATAGAAGACCCATAGGAAGTACAAAAAGGCAAAGGTACAAAAAGACAGAATCCCAGAGCATTCGCGCTACGCGCTCACCCAGCTCGACCCCCTGAGGGGGGCCCCACTCCCTGGAATCAGATCCAGAGCGAATGCTTGCACAGACAAGATTAATAGCAACATCACTTTATCAGGACGACACTGAAATCCGGCTCGCTGTTATCCCCTGATTACTCGCCTTTGTCGTCTGTGAGCCCGCAGCAGGCGTTTGGATGATCCTTGCTAGCAGAGGCGTCACAGCGCTCCTTGGAGCGCATAAACAAAGTTTCCAGCCGGCAGGCTGGGCATTATTACCGGAGGGGGAGCCACGAAGTGGGGGAACCCCGTAGGGGTGCCCCGGCAGAGCCGCGCTTTTTACTTTTCCCTTTTTAAACCTTTGAGGTCGTCTAGACGCCTTATGTTATGTGGCCTGTAGTGTTCATAAAGGGAGGGATTTGTTGTCATATACGCGCCACGAAGATCTCTTTGCTTCGAGAAAAGAGGTCAGTGATAGTGATAAATCCTGCGTCGCTGCCTGCCTTAAAGTGTCCGAATAGTCATGAAATCCGCAAGCTCGGCGCTTATTCATTCCTTGTTCGTTATGTGAGGGAAAAATGGCTGTGGGTAACTCGGACTAATGCTTTTAATGCTTTTAATGCTTTTAAAAGCTTTTAGTCGGGCTGTATGCCACGTATTACGTGGCATACAGCCTCCATAAAGGGACAGATTTGCGGTCATAAAGGGACAGATTTGCGGTCATAAAGGGACAGATTTGCGGTCATAAAGGGACAGATTTGCGGTATTAAGGGACTTGTATTAAATAGTCCTTTTTATGCTATGGTGGATCTCCCCACGAGGACTACTGATGGCTGAGAAAAGCGAAGTTGTTGTCAAATCTAACCGGCTTGTCGAAGCTAGCTACCGGCTCAACCTGGTCGAACAACAAATCATCCTGTTTGCCATCAGTCGTAGTCGCGACGAACAGCTGGGCCTTTCGCCAGATAAGCCAGTCACGATTGCAGCGAGCGATTTCGCTCAGGCATTCGGGACCAACGAAACCAAGGTTTACGGACAACTTAAAGAAGCGATGGGCGACCTGTTCGACCGCTCGGTGACGATCTATGACACCGATCCGGACACCGGTAAGGACCGTACTGTCACAACCCGATGGATCAGCGACAAGGCTTACATCGACGGAACAGGCCGAATTCAGTTGACGTTCGCCCCTCGGGTGATCCCCTACATCACACGTCTCGAGTCCGAGTTCACGTCATACCGTTTGGAGAAAATCAGTGGCATGTCGAGCGTTCACGCTGTACGGCTCTACGAGCTACTGGTGCAGTACCTCACAATCGGAAAACGCGAGTTGGCACTCGCTAATCTGCGCGAAAGTCTCGGCCTTACCAACGAATACAAGGCAATTAAGGACTTTAAAAAGCGAGTCCTAGATACAGCCGTGGCACAAATCAACGAATACAGCGATATTCGTGTGAGCTACACACAGCGCAAGACCGGACGCACCGTCACCCATCTGATCTTTGCCATCAAACCAGAACCAACATCCGTGCCGGTGAAGCAAAAGCTTGGCAAGCTGACAGACGCTGAGGTTGCCAAACGCGCTCGTCCTGGTGAGAGCTGGGAAGCAGCACATGCCAGACTCAACCAGATCACCTTGGCACTGGCTGAATGACTGGATTGATGTACGTGGGTCGGACTGGGTTTAGATCGTCACCGTCGAGACTAATCGGCCAGTCCGGCCAGTAGATCGGAAAAAGACTTGGCAGGCCCGGGTAATTTTGGCTTTCCCGGGGTTGGCGCTTTTTCAGGTTGAGGCTCAGGGTTGTGCTCAATAAGGCGTTGCTCAGCATTATCAAGGCGTAGCTTCTCGATCTCTTGCCGCAATGGCTCCACCGCTTCAGCGACGGCCTTTGCCACCGCCCTGGCGATGATCTCCCCGAGGTCGCCAGTCACTGTGACGCCGTGTGACATTTCCACTGTGACGCTCTGTGACGCTGGCTCGAAAGCACCGTACACACGCAGTAACTCCGCGGTGTCGATATAGCGACGTCCATCGGACTCTAAGCCATATGATATACGGCCTTCGGTCATTGCCCGGTATATGGACCGGCGCGTTCTGCCGATCAGTGACGCGGCTTCATCTATGGTGTGACGCATGGTGCTCTACCGTCATATGACGCGTCACACTCTTTAGCCTGGCTGGTCATAGGCTCAGCTCGCTGTGTGATCCGAGTCGCACAAGCTGCAAGCGCTCATCGTCGGGCTTGCAGTAGATCAGCAGCCAATCCGGTTTGATATGGCAATCCCGATGGTCTTTCCAGTTACCAGTCAGAGCATGATCCCGATGTTTTTCCGGCAGCGGTTTGTCATTCATCAGGGCAGTGACAATCTTGATGAACAGGCCGCCCGGCTCCAAGTCAGCTCGATGCGGCCCCTTGGCCTCTCGCTTAAAATCTCGCTTGAACTGACTGGTTCTCTCAATCGTCCGCATGCAAATCCGCCATCAGATCATCAATGGTGGCGAACTTTTGCAGCTTTCCGCGCCGGGCTTCTTTCATCGCGGCAACGGTTTTGGCGTTGGGCACCAACGGCTCGAATGGCAGCGCCTTTTCCTGCGCTATACGGGTCATCATCATGCGGAAAGCATCGCTAACCGTTAAGCCCATTGTCGCAAGTACTGCAGCGGCTTCTTCTTTGATGTGCTCATCGATACGAGCACGAACGACAGCATTTGTGGACATGGGTAGTCCTCCTATATTGGGCCACAGTGTAGCTCAATATAAGGGTCGCGCATGGTTTTGTGCCGTCACGTGACGCGTCACTGCGTTCTTGCAGTCACGGATAAACTGACCCCCAGCACGTGTAGCACTTTCATCAAGCGATAAAGGTCCGGATCGCCATGGGTACCAAAGAGCTGCTCCAGATCTGCCACGGTGATCCCGGTCAGACTCGCCATTTTGGCCGCCCCAAATGCGCTGATAGCCACACCTATGGAGGCCACAATATGAGCGGCATGGCCGGTCGCTAAAGCATCCGCAATAAACACGGCCCTGGTTTCTGGATTGGTTAACGCCGCCCCTGGATCGTAGATCGATGGCTTTTTTTGCACCCTTTCCGCCTCTCTTTACACCAGCTCTATACCCGTTTTGCACCTGGTCTGCACCCACCCTGCACCTCTTTTGCACCTTACCTGCCATCGACTGGCCACGGTCTTCGACCTGAATGATTTTTACGCCCTTTGAAGAGCCAGATTTTCCCCCTTAACAGGGTCAAAATCTCAATACACATCACGCACCTCAGGCGATGGAAAAAACCTTTATTTTTCAAAAATTTATTAAAAACTAATAATTCTTTGACGCTATACAGTTGTGATACAAAACAAATGATTTAGCCCACAAAACCTGGAGAATTTTGTATAGCACTTGTTATACAACTGGTGCCCAAATGGCCAAGTAACCATTTCGCGCCCGCGAAACTTTCCATTGAGCCGCAGGCGAATGGACAAGCTGTGAAGTGGGCCGGTAGGCCTACTTCACCTATCTTGCCCGCCTATTCAGCCGACTTAATCCGTTGCGCCTGCTGTTCTTTTTCCGTTCTCGTGCCTTTTTCTACCGTTCTTTTGGGGTTGTTTTGCATACGCTCAGCCGTTGTTTAAGGCGTCGGTCCTCTGCTACTGCAGTACAGCAGCCGCCAACAGCCGCTTGCGCGCCTCCTGAGCGCGCCGGGTCTCGTCATCGACTTGGCGGGTGACGTAGAGCGGCAGCGCCAGGCACTCGTCCTGGTCGTCGCCCGGCTCAATAAATCGCGGTACCGAATCCGTGCTGTTCATCCTGTCTCTCCCGTTCTACCTATTGAGGCAGTGCGCGGTATAGCGTGGCTCGATGAACGCCTAGGAGCCGTGCAACTTCGGAAACCGATTGCCCCCCGTCGATCAGCTGTCGTGCATGGGCGATCTGTTCTGGGGTTAAAACAGGTTTTGGGCCGAATCGAACGCCTTTAGCTTTGGCAGCAGCACGGCCAGCACTGGTGCGCTCACCAATGAGGGATCGCTCAAAGTCAGCAATGCCGGCGAAGATCGTTAACACCATACGCCCAGCTGGAGACGTCGTATCGGCCCAAGGCTCAGCAAGCGAACGCAGACCTGCACCTAAGGTTTTGAGTCGTTCTGCAATGTGGAGCAGGTCGGTGGTTGACCTGGCCAAGCGATCCAACCGCGTCACAGTCAGTACATCACCAGGGCGAAGGTGATCGAGCAGCCGACTAAGTTCGGGGCGGTCTTGCTTGGCCCCACTGACCTTCTCTTCAAAAATCCGCTGACAACCGTTTTGCCCTAAAGCGATCCGTTGCTGCTCCAGCTCCTGACCTTGCGTCGAAACCCGAGCGTAGCCAATCTGCTGTCCTGCATTTTCCATGGGGACACCTGTCGCATTAGTCGTTGCAGGTAATCTAGCACCTGCGACTGACTTATGCGACAGACGAAAGCCCTCAGAACCTGACGATGCGCGTGTGTCGCATAACTTAGGAGTGAAGCGACAGCTGAGGCTTGGCGCACCGGGTAGATCGGCGCCGAAACCAGACCGTGGACATTCTGCAAATGCGTCAGTAATGTTGCATAATTAATATTTAGGTGCTGGAGTACACTGTGAAAACTATCGCATCAGTTTTAGCAATCATGCTAGTTATAATAGCAGCCAAAGTTATCGGAAACTTTAGCGGAAAACAAATTGCAACGGAAAACACCAAAGATTTACAATCGACACACAATGAAAAATTGAAATGGTTTGTAAATGAGTTCGCCGTAAACAACATAAATTACCACTACCCAATAAAAATAAACGAAGAAATGTATTTAATTAATAAGTCAATAATAGATGAAGATAGATCAATGTTTGTTCTTGAAAACTATCGACTCAACGCTCCGGCTACAGCAAGCCCCATCGAAATCAAAGCAGCAGAAGAAAGCACACGTGAGCAAGTAAGAAATATTTTTTGCGAAAGCCTTCAGGAACGAGAGAGATTATTTACTGGTTACTCATCTGTGGGAATTATACAAAAAATTACCGACGCCAACGGAAAACTATTATTCAATATCAAAATTGAAAAATCACAATGTATTTGACCGCGCTGAACATCGCCACGCTCCTCGGGGGAATAACTGCCATATGGTTCCTGTGGGATAAGCGAAAAACAATGCTGGCATGGATAAAAATTAAATCCAGTAATCATATAAATCCATTATCCATGAATGATAAGGATTTTTTATTTTTTAATAAAAATCGAAAATTTATGCTGACTACCAAATATTTCCCGAAAACCCTCAATGAGGAAGTAATTTGTAAATCTCTAACAAATGTAGGGATCTTTACAACCCGAGGAAAATTTTATGTGCTTACATCGGCAGGGCGCGCTATGGCACGGGCCTAACAAGTGGTTAAAATCGTTCGCTGCGCTCTCTGGGACGGGCTAAAGCCCGCCCCTTAACCAAACGTTAGGTGGCGCACCGGTTTTACCGTCAGCCAAAATTCAGAAAGGTGATGAAATGGGATTGCTTGACAAATTATTTGGCCAACAAAAAGTTGATGTGCCACGACTACTAATCGCTGTAGCTCGACAGAGCGAAACGGGAATCGTCCAAGTCCCATACTCTGTTCTAGAGGCATACTTACGAACGCACGGCAGCGAACACCAATCTGGAGCAGGGGCAATGGAGTGCCTCATCAACATAGACAGAGAGCGTTTTAAGGTTGTCATTGACCAATGCATTTTTAGCAATATAAAACTAAAGCAAGGAGAGACCCTTGTAACAGTCAAAAGTGGTCTCGACTTCTCTAGCATGGATACAGATGAAATTGCCAAAGTCGTGAAGGAAGGCTTGTCTGGCTTTATCAAAGACTCCAGTACAGCCCACGCTGCCTCCTGGCAGGTCATTAACATGGCGGAGAGCGACTACATGCATGGCCTATGGGCCAATGAGCAATTTGACGTTACATACGAAAGCCTGCGCTCACAACTGCTGTCCAAGTTCACCGATCGAGAGCAGAGTGACACTCAATCTAGCATCGACTGGGATCAGTTCAATAGCTATCTTAACGACATGACAATCGGCATTGAAGACGCAAGGCATAAGTTGCAAGTTTTCCATTCTGTGGCTGAGCTCATAATAAAAGAATGGGATTTGACTGGGCAGTAAGCGCCACCTAACAAGTGGTTCAAGTCGCTCGCTTCGCTCTGGAACGGGCTAAAGCCCGTCCCTTAACCAAACATTATGGGCAGAGCAAAAATAGGGGTATGACCATCATATGGTACGGAGAGTAATTAACCAGCCAAAAACGACCGTTCAGACACCGGCTTAGCAACTGCCAACACCCTAATCCGGTATCTGAACGGTTTCAGCACGAATACGCAAAGCCATGACTGTTCTCGCCGATAACGCACGTAATTCCTCAGTGTGAAAAACCAGGTGCGCTCGATGCGGCTTGGTTTCCTCGTCCCAATGCTGCAGATCCTCCATTCGAAACTGATGCTTGCCCTGGTACGTAGCAGCGAGGTCAGCCGCCAAACCACGGGCAGCCTCTCCAGGCGTGATAATTGTCCAACCGATGATGTCGGCTAGCTGCTCGGCTGCCGACCGCTGTGTAACGCCCAAGGCGGCTGCACAAGCAAAATCGTTGTAGAGCTGAGCGCCCAACTCAGGATCATCCGTAGGACGGGTTATGCCGAGATAAAGAAAAATTAGGACATTTTTTTCTCAGGCTGTTGATTTATAAGGGTTTAATCGTAAGTTTTGGTCACGCACGGATTGGCACAGATCTCGATCTCTCCTCGCACGTCTGTCGCGTGGTCTCCGGAATTTTCAATCCCGCAAGTAATTGCAGACCAAATGAGGAATGAATCCCCTTATCTCGGCATAACCCATTCAAACGTCTCGCGACCAAGATTAATGCCATATAAAGCATGTGGCTATCATGTTAAAATGGCATTAAGCTATCATTAGTCGTGGAGATTCAACTTGCGCTCGAACCTGTCCGTCACAACCGTTGAGCAAACATTTCCGGCCCAGCAGCGATTGATCTCTGCTACTGATGCGAGCGGGAAAATTACCTATTGCAATGACGAGTTCACGAGAATAAGTGGCTATTCTCGTGAAGAGTTGTTGGGCAGTCCGCACAATTTGGTTCGTCATCCCGACATGCCTCCAGCTGTTTTCGGGTTGATGTGGAGCTATCTGAAGGCTGGCAAAAGCTGGATGGGAATCGTAAAAAATCGCTGCAAGAATGGTGACTTTTATTGGGTCAGCGCGTATATCACGCCTATTCACGAAGATGGCCGCTTAACAGGCTATGAGTCCGTCAGAGTCAAGCCGACTCGCGAGCAAATAAGCCGTGCGCAAATTCTTTACGAGCGGTTGCGTGCAGGTAAAAAAGCCATCCCCCAAAGGCGCCACTATGCGGCGTTCATGGGAAGGATGGTCTTACCCGCAACTGCGGCTGCGCTGGCTATTGGCGCGGCTAGCGTGCTGCCGAGCCTGGCAGCCCAAGCGGTAACAGCCGTGCTGTTTCTTGCTACGGGGTGGTGGTCATATACGCGACAGGGACATCTGCTAAATCAAATCATTAAAAGCGCCCCTGACGCTTTTTCAGATTCGATTAGCGCCCTCACTTACAGCGACATCTATGGCCCTTCGGCGCAGCTGGAAATGATATTGATTAGTGAGGATGCGCGCCTTAAAACTGCCCTGACTCGGCTAAGCGATCTGGCTAGCCAAGTGGCTGAGGCAGCAGCACATTCCTCCCTACTCTCCAACCAAACCGAACATGCCTTGCTGAAGCAGCGGGCCGAAACGGACATGACAGCCGCAGCGATGACTGAAATGGCGGCTTCAATCAGCGAGGTGGCGGGGCATGTGCAACAAACCGCCACTGAGGCGCAAACAGCAAGCGTATTGGCTGAGCAGGGTGACAAAGTCGCCGGGACCACCCGAGAGGCTATTCAACTGCTGGCTAGTACGGTAACCAATATCAGCAATGCCGTGGATAACCTCGCCAATGAAACCCAGCAAATTATGACCGCTGCCGGGGTGATTCAATCTATTGCGGATCAAACCAACCTGCTCGCCCTCAATGCTGCCATTGAAGCGGCCAGGGCTGGTGAGCAGGGCCGTGGTTTTGCGGTGGTGGCTGATGAAGTCCGCGCACTGGCCAGCAAAACACGTGTGTCCACTCAACAAATTCAAAGTGTCATTGAAACTCTTAAACAGGGGGCTGATGAGGCGGTAAGCATTGCCAGGCTCGGTATCCGCGAGGCTGATCACGGCGTACAGCAAGTTATAGAGGCGCAGGGTGCTCTTCAAGGTATTCGCGAGGCGGTTGAGCGGATCAGTGGCATGAGCCAGCAAATGGCAGCCGCTTCAGAAGAGCAAGCCCATGTCGCTGAAGATATTTCTCGGCAGATCAATAACGTAGCGGGGACGGTTGAGAAAACAGCGAAAAATGCTAACGCCGCAGTGATTCGTGGCAGCGAACTTGAAAGAACATCCCGTGGTTTACGCGCACTGGTTGAGCGGTTCAACAGGTAGTGACCAGATGATTACCCTTGGAGAATTAGGTTCACACATGAGAGAAAGATACCGCACGGCGGTGGATGCGGCCGCTATTTTCTCGGAAACCGATCTGGCGGGTAACATCACCTATGTCAACGAACAGTTCTGCACCATTTCGGGCTATAGCGCGCAAGAGTTGCTTGGGCAAAACCACCGCATGCTGAATTCAGAACAGCATCCCGCTGAGTTCTTCATCGACTTGTGGCAAAGCATTTCACGCGGACAGGTGTGGAGAGGTGAAATCTGCAACCGCAGCAAGGATGGAAGGCTGTATTGGGTAGAGAGCACCATAGTGCCCATGTTCGATGCTGCCAACCAGCGGGTGGAGAAATACGTATCCATTCGCTTTGATGTGTCCGAAAAACGGACGTTGATGCAAACCTTACAATGGCGGGCTGAACGCGACGAGCTTACTGGCCTGCCAAATCGTTTTTTGCTGTCCGAGCGGCTTGAGCAGGCTATCGCCGCAGTACAGAGGTATCACGGCACGCTTGCCGTGGGCATGCTCGATCTCGATGGGTTCAAGCTGATCAACGACCGCTATGGCCACGCGACAGGTGATCGTCTGCTGGTGGCGGTGGCCGATCGCCTGAAACAAATCATGCGCGGCGAAGATACCTTAGCCCGCTTAGGCGGCGATGAGTTCGTGCTGGTCTTGCGCGTGCAAGATACTGAGGAGTTGGAAAGTGCCATGCGGAGGATCTTGAGCGCCCTTTCTTCCGCCTACACAATCGATGGTATAGGCATTCATATTTCCGCCAGTATCGGCGTGACGCTCTATCCAAACGATAATGAGGATGCCGAAACACTGCTGCGCCATGCCGATCAGGCTATGTATAAGGCCAAACAAAGGGGCCGCGATTGTTTTCATTTGTTCGATGTATCACTGGATAAGAAGGCCAAAACGGCCTTTGAGACCGTGATACGGGTTAGCGAAGCCTTACATAATGGTGAGTTATGCTTGTATTACCAACCCAAAATCAATCTGAACAGCGGGGCAGTGATTGGTTTTGAAGCCCTGTTGCGTTGGCAGCATCCGCAAGAAGGACTAATACCGCCGCTGGATTTTCTACCGCTGGTTGAGCAGACCGATCTGATCGTGGAGATTGGCGAGTGGGTCATTGATCAGGCGCTCAATCAAATAGGGCGATGGGCGGCCTTAGGCCATACTTGGTCTGTGAGCGTGAACATTGCAGCTTTGCATTTTCAAAGAGCAGATTTTACGGAGACCCTAAAGTCTTTGCTGGCCTGCCACCCTAATGTTGCACCGCAGATGTTGGATATTGAGATTGTCGAATCAGTGGTGTTAGAAAACATTCAGCATGTCAGTAAGCGCCTCATCGCTTGCCAGGATCTGGGCGTTACGTTTTCGTTGGACGACTTTGGAGCAGGATACTCGTCGCTGAGCTATCTTAAACAACTGCCCACGCAGTCGATCAAGATAGACCAATCTTTTATACGCCACATACTCGACGATAAAGATAGCCTCGTGCTGACTAAGGCGATCATCGGCCTAGCCAAATCTTTTAACCGCGAGGTTATTGCTGAAGGAGTGGAAACGGTTGAGCAAGGCGTGTTGCTGATGCGCCTCGGTTGCGACGTAGCGCAAGGCTACGGTATTGCGAAACCTATGCCGGTAGAACAAGTGTCCCGTTGGGTGGCGCAGTTCGTCCCCATTCATCTGTCCAGGGGGATGGATGTAGTGGTCGTGGATAGATAAGGGGATTCATTCCTCATTTGGTCTGCAATTACTTGCGGGATTGAAAATTCCGGAGACCATGCGACAGACGTGCGCAGATTGTCAGAGGTGGCCAGCCATTTAGGAAGGCTTGAGGTGGATTGCACGCAAGCCTTTATAGAACAACCGCTTGCGAAGCAAATGTCCTAATTTTCCTTTATCTCGGCATAACCCCTAGGATTTCCCGGACACAACCGCGGTTC
>LNAP01012398.1_pt1 | contig 15605 bp, 23 predicted proteins | sample 602601 | NCBI WGS metagenome assembly LNAP01 (sample SAMN02440304, study PRJNA202911) | soil metagenome | biome: Subtropical and temperate rainforests or woodlands; isolation source: soil samples (1 kg each in a 20% v/v slurry with milli Q water) were... ...
AATACAGGCGCTTGTCACGCTTGGCTTCCTGCTCAAAGGCCTCAACCTGTTGAACCTCCAATTCGCCAACAGACACCCCATTCATACTTACCACCCATTTACCCGTTGTATTCTCCACAACTCATTCCTCATTCCGAGCTTCCGGTCGGGGCGGGACGCATGGCGTCACATCGTTATGCCTGATCGTGCGCAGCCGTATGCCCCGCACAACTGGCGACGTCATTTGCTGGTCATTGGCCAGATCCAAGAGGCTCACTCCCATGGATACCCCAGAGCTCGCCCCTCTCAAACAAATCGAAATGGTCTCACCTGTTTAAAATGCGCAGTGTTCAATCCGCCCCTGATTGCAGGGACGAACTTGCACTGTGGCGAGCAGAGTTAGGGTTTGCTTTGGGATAACGATTCGAAGTCGTGGAAATGAGGAACGTCCAACCCAGATCTTGAAGGTTGAAACCGACCTCGCGAGCCTTCAAGTAGAGGAAGCGCAGTGTTAAGGGGCTACTTCTTGCGGGGTTTGCGCCGTGATTGCTTGTAGTTGTCAACGGTAGCGACTTGAGGCACATGGACGCGCCCAACCCGCGGCGATACCGGCGGGGTCTTGCGCCCCATCTCCAGCTCACTGAACTCGTGAGTCCCGGTCTTCAGATTTTCGAATCGGCTGTACTTTCCAACAAAGGCCAGCCTACAGAACCCGGTGGCGCCTTCTCGTTGTTTGCCAATGATGATTTCGGCAGTGCCCTTGTACTTCGAGTCGGGGTAATACGCCTCGTCGCGGTAAACGAACATGATCACATCCGCGTCCTGTTCTATGGCGCCGGACTCGCGTAAGTCCGAATTGAGGGGGCGCTTATCCGGTCGCGACTCGAGGCTGCGGTTAAGTTGTGACAGCGCAACCACCGGGCAGCCGAACTCTTTGGCTAACGCCTTCAGGGAACGTGAGATCTCAGAGATTTCATTGGTCCGGTTTTTCCCGCTTGAACCAGGGATCCTCATCAACTGCAGATAATCCACCATGATCAAGCCGATCTCACCGTGCGCTCTGAAGATTCGCCGTGTCTCGGCCCGCATCTCCGACGGGCTAACACCGGAGGAGTCGTCGATGAAAAATCGGTTAGGCTGGTTGAGCAGGTCGGCAGCCTTAACCAGCTTCGGCCAATCCGTATCCAGCAGTTGACCATTGTTAACCTTGGTCAGATCTATCCCGCCTATCGAGGCAATCATCCGGTTGATCAAGGAGATTCCGGGCATCTCAAGGGAGTAGACAATCACCACCTTGTCGGTCTTAAGCACCGCATTCTCAACGATGTTCATCGCAAAGGTGGTTTTGCCCATGGAGGGGCGGCCCGCGACGATGACCAGGTCAGCGGGTTGCAGAGAATCGACAATTTTGTCCAGATCATCGAACCCTGTGCGCAACCCAGCTACTTGGCCCTTTGCGCGTGCCTCAATCTTTTCACGGCCTTTGACCAGGAGTTCGTTGACACCAACGGGGCCGCCCTCTTTGGGCTGCTTTCCAGCGACCAGAAGAATCTTCCGCTCGGCCTCTTCAACGAGGTCTGACGCCGACCTACCCTCCGGATATAGAGCGTGGGCTTGGATGTCCTCGCATGTGGCGATTATTTCCCGCAGTTTTGCTCGCTCTCTGATGACGCTCGCATAGGTTTTTGCATTCGCGCTGGACCAAGTGCTCTTGGCCAGCTCCGTGATGTAGTCGAGGTCAGGTGAGCTCTCAAGCAACCCTTCCAGCACCAACTGGTCTCGAACCGTCACCACGTCGAATGGATGTCCACGTTCTGCCAGCAAACTGATGACGCGAAAAATATGACGGTGATCGCTGAAGTAGAAATCACCTTCCGACACCACGTCCGAAAGTTGTTCCCATACCAAGTTCTCAAGCAGCAGTCCGCCCAGAACGGCTTGTTCCGCTTCCAGAGAATATGGGGCCTGCCGAAGCGCTTCGCTCAGCGAGTCATCCGGCAACGTGGTGGGAGGATTGTTCAAGGGCACCTGCAACGGTCTGGAGGCAGGGTACCCGGCCTCAGTTCTTAACTTCCGATTACCACCGAAAGCTGCTCGCGATTTTGCCACAGTTGAGAGATTTGCAAGCATTTGACGATCCCCTACCGCTGATCCGCCGACATCCGGACACTGAGCCTCGCAAAGGCTCGTGCATCATTTTCGTGGATTGGGTCAGCGTTTAGGGGCCAATTGGGGGCCTATCCGACGCTCCCTGGGGCATCCTCACCCCAATTTTCAGAACCCGACAGAGGCAACATATGACTCAACCTATTGAGGTGCTCGACACGCTGGTACGCGACTTGGTCCGTGAACAACGGAGCCGGCGCCGCTTCAAGTACGTAATGTGGTTGGGCACCCTAGCTGTCGTCTCGACCACACTGGCAGTCGAGCACTTCACTGCAGACGGTGCTGATGCCAAAGAAATCACGGCACGGGTCGATGTAAGCGGTCCCATCGCCGAGGGCGAAGCCGCCAGTGCTGAGGCCCTGAAGAAAAGCATTGGCCAGGCCTTCGCCGATGCTCGCACAAAAGCCGTCGTACTGAAGATAAACAGTCCAGGTGGAAGCCCGGTGCAGGCGGGCTATGTGTATGACGAGATCAAGCGTCAACGCGGCTTGCACACCAATATCAAAGTCTTTGCAGTGATAACCGACCTGGGGGCTTCAGGCGCGTACTACATCGCCAGCGCCGCCGACGAGATCTACGCGGACAAGGCAAGCCTGGTCGGCTCCATCGGCGTCACCGCTGCAAGCTTTGGCTACGTCGGTGTCATGGAAAAATTGGGGGTCGAACGCAGGGCCTACACCGCTGGCGAGCACAAAGCCTTTTTGGACCCATTTCAGCCAAGGAACGCCGAGGAAACCGCCTTCTGGGGCGAGGTCCTGAGGACAACCCACAATCAGTTTATCGATGCGGTCAAAGCCGGCCGCGGCGACAGACTCAAGTCAGCTGACCACCCAGAACTTTTTTCGGGGCTCATCTGGTCGGGCCAGCAGGCACAGCAGCTTGGTCTTATCGATAAGTTGGGTGACGTGGACTATGTGGCGCGTGAGGTCGTAGGCGCAAGCAAGGTTGTGGATTTCTCAACTAAGGACAACCCGATCGACCGATTCGCCAAGCGGATCGGTACATCTGCCGCTCAGGAACTCTCGATGTCCCTCGGTTTCTCCGGGCAAAGCCTTCGCTAACAACCACTGACCCCGCGCCAACCGAATCAAGGAACAACCAATGCAATCACCAAGTGAAGATTTAGAGAAACGCTACACAAAATGGCTCATGGCCTATCGCGCAACTCAGGGACTGCTCATCGCCCATGTAGGTCTCTTTTTCTCCATCTTTACCGAATGGAAATCAGCCTACCAATTCGTATATGGCGCAACTATTTGGCCAGCAATTGGTATCGCGCTGGTGCTCACGCTGATTCTGTCTAAAGCATTTCACGCTGCGCATTTTTATCATGCGCTTCTTGCCGAGAACGACAGCCGACCATAGGAAATTACCGCTGCACACAAGTCCGCTCAAAGTTCTGGCTTGTGTGCAGCTGCTTAGATGTCTGCGCGTGGCGATGAGCCGTTAGGCCGGTTCAAGGTCTGCGCGGGTGCCTGACTTGTATGGCGACTCGCGAGCATCTAGTGACCCTACACGCTAGCAACGTCCACTGACCGGCGCCTGCGAAGAAACAGCATCGCCTCCGGGAGGAGCGGGAGGAGCAGCAAAGTCCCCAACCCTACGAACAGAGCAACCTCCGTGGGCTTACCACCGGCGACCCGCGACTTTGCATAAGCGAGTGGGTACTTGCCCTGTTCCAACTCCACAGCCAACCCCGTTTCACTTACAACTTCCCAGGTGAGGCGCAGAGTGCCTTGTAACGCTCCTCGGAATTTGCAGCGCGCATTCTCCACTGGAAGATTGAGTGCTTGGCAAACCTCCGGCGGCATGCCAATGAGGGTTCCATCCTCGACCACCATCGCAGCGGAATAGACTCGCGGGAAAGCCCAAAACGCCACGACCCAAACCCAAACGAGAAATCCCAAAAACCTGATGCTGCCCACAGATCACTCCTCATAAAGATCATGCGGATATTCTCGCACCCGACGAAGAAAACGAAACTTCTGATTTGCTCCTGGTGCATGGTCCAATCGGCACTACGCGCAGAAGAGCCATTGAAGTTGCAGTTTTGGGAACGCATGGAAGATCTGGATCAGAAACGGGCGTCGCGCCCTCCTCTGACCTGGCAGCGGTGTTTACAGCATGAGTTCTTTCCCCAAAAAATTCCCAACCATCGATTTTTGGCACTCGACGACTCTGACAATTGGATCATTGTCGACCTATTCGCTGGTGGTGGTGGCGCTTCGACCGGCTTGGAAATGGGTTTGAACAGGCCAGTGAACATTTGCGTAAACCACAATCCGACCGCCATTTCCATGCATGCGGCGAATCACCCACATGCAGAGCACTACCAAACTGATGTGTGGGGCGTCGATCCAGTGAAGGCTTGCCGCGGCCGCAGGGTGGGATTCCTGCATGGGAGTCCTGATTGTACTCACCACTCCCAGGCGGCCGGTGGTCAGTCGCGCAAGAAGGAAATCCGCGACCTCGGTTGGGTAATCATCAAATGGGCCGGCAAGGTCCGACCGATTACGATCAGTATGGAAAATGTTCGCCAGATGCAGCTTTGGAGCCCACTGGTTGCAAAGCGCTGCGCTAAAACCGGTCGAGTCATCAAACTGGATGGCACCGTTGCCGATCTAGGCGAGCACGTCCCACGTCACAAACAGTTTCTGGTACCGGATAAAGGCAAGCTCACCGGCAATGCGCTTCACCGTCGTAAGCAGCGTCGTAAGTACCAACGTCACGGCAGCCCGGTGAATCGCACTTGGGATCATTTCGTCGCAAGCCTGCGACGCTTGGGATACCAAGTCGAATGGCGCATTTCGCGCGCCTGCGACGATGGTGCGCCTACCACTCGCGAACGCCTATTCCTGATGGCCCGATGTGACGGACATCCAATTGTATGGCCGGAGGCGTCACACGCGGCCGAGCCGAAAAAGGGCCAACTGCCGTACCGCACCGCTGCTGAGTGTATCGACTGGACCGATCTTGGTCCGAGCATCTGGGCGCGAAGCCGGCCATTGGTTAAAACCACGAATGTTCGGATCGCCACTGGCATCGAGAAGTTTGTCCTGAACGGACGACCCTTTATTGTCCCGGTCACTCACCAGGGTGCCGTGCGCCTTCACAGCATTGACGAACCAATGCGGACCGTTACCGGCGCCAACCGTGGTGAACTGATGTTGGGCTCGCCGTTGTTGACGCCATTTATCTCCGAGCACGCCAATGCCACCCACCAGCGAAATATGCCGGCGGACAGTCCATTGCGAACCATTTGTGCGCAGGTCAAAGGTGGTCATTTCTCGCTCGTGGCGCCCATTATTGTCCAGGCCAACGGCGGCAAGAATACGACCCCCGCGCATAGCGCCTTAGCGCCATTTAGCACCATCACCAGCGCGGGCAGTCAACAGCAGCTGGCAACCGCATCACTGATGCAGCCTGCTTCTGACCTCGGTCTGCAAATTACCGCCGAACAAATGGCCGGCGCTCTGCGAGTCGCGGATTTTATGGTGGAGCATGGAAAGGCTTCAAACCTCCCACTTCAGCCAACCATTGCAGATAAGCTGGCGCTGGTAACCGTTGATGTTAATGGCATCAAGTACCTGATGATCGACATCTGCTTGCGCATGCTCAAACCACGTGAGCTGTATCGTGCGCAGGGATTTCCCGAGAGCTATATCATCGATCGAGGGCACGACGGCCGGGAGTTGAATAAGACTCAGCAAAGCCATCTTGTCGGGAACTCTGTTAGCCCATTGCAAATGGCAAGACTGGCTCGTGCGAATGATCCATGGAAGGCTCGACAGCGAGAAGCCATCGCTGCCTGAAGCAGCCAGCCTTCTGGAGGGTTGTGGGGTCCCGTTGTAAGGTCCTCCCCCTCCAAGAATTCAACGTGCCAGTCTTCCCAGCGGGAAGCGTTTTCCCTTCCGTGAACAGATGCTCATCGCGGTTGCAGGCCTACCTTAAAATCTGTGCCCACTCGCCTGGAACTTGAGTTTGTCAATCCGTGACGAAACAGCATAGTGCGCGCCCGCAGCTATCATGAGCAGGCCAAAATTCACCGCCCACATGACCGTTGGTGATCCTTCTTGTTGAGACACATACATCCCTGAAACAACAAGGAGTACCAGTTCAATTACGAGCAACACCAGCTTAATGCGGTTGAGGCGCTGAAGTCGCTTATCAAGCAAGGTTTGCATGCCGAACTACCTATGAGTGTTTTGACCAATCGCTCTCAGACCCTGATATCCACTTGTGAGCGGGAGACAGGCAAAGCGTGACTACTTGCCCCTTAATTCTCCTTCAGGGCCATACTGGGAAAGGCCGGTATTTGCCCCCGGCAACGGCCCAGACGGGACTGTGACAGTCACCAGCCAGATACCAGGATGCCTCTCCCTCGGTAATCGACAGAAAACGCCGCTCGAGCCCTTAGAGCACCCAGTGCTCTTCAATCGCCCACAAGGGTTTATCCTTCTGCAAAGATTTGAACGCCTTTATGTAAGCCTCATAGGTGGTTTGCGTGAAGACTACCCAGGAACTCCCCAAAGCTTGGGCATCGAGAAGATCTTTCTGAAACTCCGCGTATTGAACCTGGCCAGCAACGCTTTCGCTGAACGCGCTCAACCCCTTGAGCAGTACACTGTCAATTGGGGGATGCAGACGCTCAACGCGTTCGTCATCGTGGTAGCCACCGCAGACCAGTTTGGACTTCAGGTAGACGTTCACAAGCTTCTGCGCTCGGCCATAAGTGCACCGAAACTTCAAGTGCTCTCCGGTTTTGTGATGCACATAGGTCGCCGGTCGCGCCGCACGTACGGCTTCGATTCGCTCATGTATGAACGCGTCAATTCCCTCCGCACTTGGGAGATCCGTTGGCGTGTTGATGTCCCGCATACCGGCTGCCTCAAGCATCGTCTGCGCGTACTTAACGGAGTACCCTCCTCCGTCACCCCCACTACGCGAATAGGCACGCCCAGCGGCCCATACGGCGAATCGGTGGGCATGATCTGCAATTGAGTAAGTGGACATTCGTGGCTCCTCCAGTGCCCGGGATAGGCAAGGTTACCCTTTCGGCCCTTTCAAAGGGGGCAGACTGCACGTCATTGACGGCACCTTCTCGCTACTATTGCCCCATCACGCAACTTGAAAGACGTGGTCTGCGCCGCCGTCCGCTCGCATGACCTTCGACGAACCTTACCGCAGGGACGCCCCCAATGACCGCTCTCTCCATGGCTACCACGGCCCATACAGCAACCCATCCGCCACGGTCTTGCCGGCGGGTGCAAGACTCACGTAAAGCGGATAAATTTGTCCTAACCACCCACTCGACCATCATTGACGCCCTGGATGAAATCGCGAGAAGCCACAGCCGGAGCATCAACTCAGAAATAATCATGGCGGTAGCTGAGGCATTGGACGGAAGCCAAAGGACTGCATTCGAACGTCAGCTTTACGTGAACCATCTTGGTGAAGGCCGGGCCAGCTTGATTCTGATTGGGGTTCGTCATATCGACCTTTCCGCAATGCGCGGGGACCATTCGACCACGGTCCGTTTTCCAGACGGCATTCGGGATGCGATAGCGATAGAGGCAGGTTTAAAGCAGATGTCCATGATGACGTGGATGCTGAAGGCACTTCAATGCTGGATCAATGATCAACGCGATATTCACACGCTACAAAACGCCTGTGCTGAAATTCAGCATCAGGATAGTTCCAACGTTGAATGACCTAAACGGAAAACAAGGAAAAATCCCTCCCTTCCTCGGTACTCCTGGGTTGGGTTTGGCCGTTCGCACTTACGGTTAGTAACAAGGAGATGAGATGAGCGTACAAGACTGGCTGATCTGCAACGACTCGGATGAAATTGTAGAGGTCGTGATTCACTCGTCAGGCAAAGCCTGGCCAAGAGTGGAGTTCAAGGTTCTATCAGCCTTCCTGCTTTATCACTCTATTGCTCATCCTGGTGCGCAAATGCGCATCGGACGGCTTGATCACTCGGACAAAAGTGTCTTCGTGTCAGAGCAGGATCGGAAGGAAAACGGGTCTAAGTTCGATTGGCTCGAGTGGAACATAGATAACTACATGACCATGCTGGCGAGAAACAATAATGCCTATGCGGGCCATATGGGATGGTTCACCGATATGACTGTCGTAAGTAATGCCCCCCCAATCGCCTTGAACTCCCAAATGATGCACCCCCATATATCCTCTAGGGAAATCGCACAACGCCGAGTGGCTAGTTTCAATCATGGCACCGCACCAGGTTCAAGGGTTCACTACCTCAAAAGTGAACTGGAGGGTCGACAAATTACGACCATCGTAAGCCCCGCTTACATCCTTGGTGATGACGCCCCCGTGGTCGAACTAGACGGTATTGGTACTGCTTTGCTGGATAAAGTTGAGCCATTCTTCGGAAGTTGAAGAAAAACTGATGATAAATGCACGGATGGTCGCAACCTTGGCAGCATTGGTACTTGCGGGTGGTGCTAGTGACTGAACTGATCCGCGTGCTTGCTAATCGTCCCTAAGGGTCATGCATGATCTAGTTACCCCGCCCTTTCGGGTTGACCTGAGCGGCCACAACCTAGCCAAACGGCGTTCAGAAGAATCTTCTTTGGAAATGCAGGCTTGCCAAAAAAGACTCTCGGCGGGGAACCCCGCCGATGTCTTAGATTTTGCAGCTGAAGGGAATTGCATCGATTTCGTCGATGCAGCTGAGTCGGAATGCGGCTCCAGCAAGCAGGACTTGACGCAATTCGCAGAGCATTTTTTCCAGTACTTCTTGCTCATAGCCGATTCGGCAGTGCGCGAACGAGACCTGCAACAGCTGCTTTGACTGATCCGGTGAGAACAGCAATGCGTCCTTTTTGCCGAAGGCCCGGTTGAAATCGCTGTATGGCCCACCCTGTAATGCGCGTTCATCCTCCTTTTCAAGAGGGTGAAGTTTGTAGCGGATAGATATCGCTCCCCGCTTCTTGCCCACCATTACGAACAGGTGAGCGCCGTCTGTATCGACTACCTCCTCCCTGTCGATCCAGTGACGGATGACAGGAAGTTTGGTAGCGATATCGAAGCCAAGGGCAACGGTAACCCGGCTGATTGCAGTAATCGTCATGGTTCTCTCCAATTGAGCGAGCCATGACCCCGGCGGGGCCTAGGCCCGCATGGGTTTTATGGAAATTGGCTTCAGTTCGGTTGAGAAACCAAGCCGTAAATTTGATCTGGGTTTACGCCCAGACCCAGCAAGAATTTCACCTTCATCTCGATCGTTCCCATTTTCATGGCACGACCGATCAGTACCGACCGATCCTCTACCAAGGAATCAAGCTTAGGCGTTGAGGAATTGTCCTCGAAGAGCCCGGGATTGGATGTACGCAGATACCCAAGTGTGTTGGAAACCACATCAGGCGCCCCAGCCATTTCATCGACTATCAGGCGAAGGCGGATCTGCTGGATCCGCTTCTGCAGCTCCATCCTGAGATCAATCAAGCCCGCGGCCTCCAGGCCAGGAACGAGATGATCATCGGCGATACCTCTGTCATGCAGGGGGCAAATGGCATTTGCCAGGCCCTTTGTCCCCTTGTCACGGGCAATAAAGCCGATGTACGCACAAACATTGATTGCACCGCTCAGATCACGGCACAATTCTGAGACAGGATGTTCCCTCTGAGCGGCGAGCAGCTTTAGCTCACAACTCGCCAAAAAGTCCCCAAGCGCGAACATCATCTGCGTAAGATTCATGACCAACTCCAACAAGCCAGAGCGACAGCCCGCAATGGGCCGTCACTCAATTAGTATTTGGGTTTATGACGCAGGACCCGATCGGGCCTTGGGATTTATTCAGCAGGACGCTGACGCATCAATCGCATCGGCATGGTATCGGAGATCCGTACCTCAGCTTTTTTCGAGAACTCGACGGCGCCGGCGAAAAGATCTTCTGGCGTCACCTCGCTCCGAGGATGTTGGTGGTACCAGACAAAGAACCCTGTTGTGCTGAGGACGTTATTGCCCTCACTGGTGTACTCGCCGCCGAGCTTGCAACACTCTTCGGGAGCATCCGTAAAGTATGCAATAGCGGTTCGCTCGCCCACCGCGGTTTGAAACGACTTTTTCGCCACTGCAGAGGTGTGATTCATGCTGATCTCATCCACGGCCATCCAGCCGGAATGCACCAGGCCCCGCAGGATCGCCTGTTTCATCTCTTGGTAGTTCATATTGGAATTTGACATTTCGAAGCTCCATTTGGACGGAGCTTGCCCCGGCAGGGACAAAGCCCCGCGAGGGTGGGTGTGCGCAGAGTTGCGCGTTTAGTGCTGGTGGCCAGCTCACTACGGACCCAGACATTCTAGGTTCGTGAGAGGCTCAAATGTTGCCGCGGCAAGAGCCACAATCAGACGCAAGCTCCGGGTGCCGCCCCCAGCATATGACGGCACCTGTGGACGCCGGCGAGAAGCAGCCTATCAATTGCTGTCCAGGTCAAGTTGAGGGTCTATGTCCACGAAGTTCCGACGCAGGTAACTCTCCATCGCGAAGTCCTCAATCGTCCACTCTCCATGCCCCAGGTTCCCAACCAGGTCGCGGCGCTGCAGGCGCTTCAATGCGGTCTGAACAGTCGCGGCGCTGGGTACGTTGCCACCGGGCATCTCGCTGCCAATCCACTCGCGTCCCTCGGTAGAGAACACCGAGATGCCCCTCACCAGTCCGATAAGTACAGAGAAATCCAGAGGAGCCATCTCCAGAATCAGGTTCTCGAAGTTGCCTTCGTCGGTCATGGTGCCCCAGGCTCGATGGTCCGCGTCACGCACGCTGAGCCCCTCAGTGAGGCACAGCAAGAACACGTCACGAATGTACTTGGGCATGTACCCCCGGGCAGCAAAACGCTCGAAAGCGGCATTTACGTCCCACTCCCGTCCGGTGATCTCCTCAAATCGTTGGCCGAGATGCTGCACGAATTCCAAGCCCAGATTAGGAAATTGGATCTCGTGGCTGAACTGGTAGAAAGGTGCCTTTGTGCGACGAAACATGCGATGTAGACCGTCCTGAGAGGATCCGGTGAACACTGCAAAAACTTCACCGTGCGCCTGCTGCAGCAACGAGCGGAGCGTCGCAGTCAGATCCTCGAAATCCTTCTTGCTCGCCAGGTGCTGCACTTCGTCGATGATTAAAAGCGCCTTGCCGTTCCCGAGTCTGCGGAAGCGCTCGAAGAGCTCGATTAGGTTCAGACCACTCTCCTTCGCCAGCTCGGCCTTCATCGTTACGCCGTCGGTACCGGCGCCGGCCTCCACCGACTGCACGAGTGAGCCAGGCCGCATGAGCTTCAGCCAGTTGCGCCGCAAGAAACCGGCACCGTGGATGGCCTCATACAACGCGCCTGCAATCACCCGTTCAGGGTGCGCCTTGTCAAACCAAAGGTCAGCCGTGGCAACGATGAATCCGTGTGCCTTGGCAATCGGTATCAGGTCGTTGATGAGAAAGGTGGTTTTCCCCTTGCGACGAGGCGCGAAGATCGTCGCCGCATTTTGCAGACGCGACTCGAACGTGGCCAAGATGCCTTCAGCCAGGTAGGTGCGAGGGAAGAGAAGCGTGTCCTTGGTTTCTGGGGTCATTATGGGCCTTTAGGCTGAAATCCATAAATTAGGAATTTCTGCATAATTACGCATAATTTCGCAAATTGGAAGCGGTGCGGCGCTGCGAAGTGCCTGCGACAAGGCCCTGACTTTATCCTAAACATACGCGGAATAGGTCGCGCAATAAGCGGTATTCGCGCCAAGCTTCCACCGGTCGGTGGATGACGAGCTCGAAGGTGTTGCAGTTTAGCGACCTCATCATAACCTCATTGAACTGACTTTATGAGGTAACAGGAATGAACACGGCCCAACGCAACCAACTGATCAAAAAGGCAATCTTGGAAGCAATTACACTGGATCACAGGCATCGTCCCTGCCGTGACCGCTCTCAACGTCACAAAATCGAATGACGGCCTGAAGGTTCGCAACTGCCTCAGCGCTTTGATCGAGAAGGGGTTGGTGTATCGCGTTTCTTTCACTTCTGAAGAAATCTACGACTTGGTCGAAAACAAGGTCAGCCCTGTTGAGCCGGCGGGCGGGTTCACTATCCATCACGCGTTCGCGAACGGCGACTTTATCAAAGCGATTTCCGCCGCGCATTGCGCTGCCTACGATGACGAAAAAATGCCCGAGTCGGTAACCTGCAACGTCACCGGCATCACGGTGTTCTTGAAAGTCGAAAAAGGCCAGTTCGTCGAAACCCTCGATGACGGAACAGATGTTTCGGAACTGTTTAATGCAGCGCTTGATAAAGCAGTTGGCATGGCGTGATGAACTGAAAACTGTTGAAATCCAACACCTGAATTGAAAAGGAAATTCACGTGACCACCAAGGCCCAGTTCGACGAAGCAGCTCAACGGCTGCTCGGAGAAGAGAAGTACTCCAACCTGCTCAAGTCTGGCTACTCCCGACCGGACTTCTGCCGTGAGATTGCCCAAGACGAGTTCGTGGACAATCTGTACAGCCCGCCCACCAAAGAAGCTGACTTGGCCCGCATTCGCCGTGTTGCTGCCCGCCTCTGGAAAGGGGATGGCGTCACTGGCTTGGAAGATTAGCAATCGACTGCCACTTAATCCCCGCGCTTGCGGGTTTTGGCTGTAGAAGCGCCGCGGATTTACTACCCAACTCAACATCAAAAACCCCACAGAGAGTCGATGCAGCCATGAAGGCAACCGAAGAGATTACCACCCAGATCTGTGATGCAATTCCAGAGCTCACACCCGAGCTGCTGGCCGCGGTTTTGAATGCGGCGGGGGAAGATTGTCAGATTCTCTTCATCCAAGGTGAAGGTCAGCAGGTCATCAAGGGCAAGACTCATTACCCCGACTACCTGCAGGTCGAAATTACTGATCCGCGAGAGGCCATGAACTTGGCGCAGCAATTGTTGAACGCGTGCTCCGCCGCTATGGACAACGGTGGTGTATTGCGGTCTCCGGTGACTCTCTCCTTTGCCGGGCAGGCCTTACTGAGCGAATAAGCAGGTAGAGCAGGAAGAGCAGCATGAAGCGACGCATACATTTCGAAGTGATTACCTGTGCAGCCACCGAAGCGGATCCCGAAGGAGATTCAGAAATTGCGTGTGGCACCCAGGCTGACGTTGAAGCGGAGCATCTTACAAATTACCCGGATCATGTGACCTGCAAGCGCTGCCTGAAGCGCATGCAGGCCGAGATCCGGCCAGCAAAGGGGTAGCCGATGAAAATCAGAGTGGACGTCTCAGACGAAGATCTAGAGAGCATGCAGTGCGAATCACTGGAAGAGTTCGAGCAGCAATTTCGTAACCAGCTCGATAACGGCGTCGTGACCGACGACGGCGGTGCAGGTTGTGACTGGATGACCGAGTACCAGCTGGAAATCGTCAAGGTTTAGGAAGTGAACATGAGTATTCAGCCGCAAATCGCTTCTACTGCCAGCAAATTTGGGTGCCGCGTTATTACAGTCACCCAGACGCTACCTGACTATCAGCGTCATGAAGCCTATCGCAAAAAGACAGCCGCATTCGAAGAGTGGCGTCAGAAACTCAATCGTGGTGATCGACTGCCAAGAGGCCGGTTTTTCAAAGGAAAAGCCCCAGGGCGAAAGATGGTGATTATGGACGAATTCTGGCAAGCGTTCAGGTAAGGAAAAGCCCGTATGGCACTCATTCACGTCATCAGGCAGGACAAGGCCCAGGCCCTCAGTAACAAAGCGTTGTGGATTTTGATTGCTGTATGGGGCGCGACTTGCCTCGCGCTTATCGTAATGACCATGACCGTTCTATTTGAAGCCGGCTACTGGTGGCTGGCTCTGTTGATTATTGGACCCTTGGGAACAGGCTTGGGCCATACATCTAGCGAGTGGATTCGGTACTGCCGACCTCAGTGGTTCAAGTCTTAGAACGAGCTATAGGTAAAGACCCCGCAATACCAAAGCCCAGCCTTCGCGCTGGGCCGAGGCCGTAAGAGAGGCGCGCTTTTCGCGTCATGGATCAACCAGGATGAATGTCCGATGAAACGCCCTTTGCTTCTACTGCCCTTGATGCTCGCAATGCTCGCCGGTTGCAGCAAGCCAGTCCCCACCGAAACCGGCCCCGAGCCAGGTACAGCGGCGGCGGCGAAAGAATTGGCACCTAATTTCCTGTTGCAGATGTTCACCGTGGTGGATGAGCCGGTTATTGACGGTGACACAGCAACCGTCAACGCTGTGATCTTGAATCAAAAGTGCGTGCTGACGATGCAGCGCACAAACGAAACCCCCTATGGTTGGTTGGTAAGCAAACAATCGTGCGTGGCTACGAATCTCTCAACGCAAGGTGCGAATAGTCCGATCGTCACCGGCAAAGGTGCCCAGGTAGTCATCCATGCGAAAAGATGAGGAAAATCCGCTGCACCCACAAGCCCCCCATGGGGGCTAAGCCCGTTGTAGACGAGCAATAAAGTCGAACACAAAACAACAATGTGGGACGCGAATTTATTCAGTCACCCGAGGAAAGTTATGAAAGATGAAGCGCAATCAGGCTACAAGCCTGTTCAGGACGATGTGCTGAAAACTATAGGCCTCGCAGTAATCGCGGGACAGGGTGTTGAGCGCCTGATGAGCAGTTGCCTGACCTTTCCTTTGCACGGCGAGCCACTGCAAACCGTAGAGCAACTTCAGACCCTGCTTGCGCGACATTCAAAAGCTACTTTGGGTCAACTGCTCAATGCGATGCGGAAGCGGGTAGATCTGCATCCCACCTTCGACGACAAGTTGGATCGCTTCCTCCAGTATCGCAACGTCATCGCGCATCGGCTACATGACGTGCCCGGCGGTTTCGACCTGCATTCGGATGAAGGACGGGCGAGGCTAAAGCTTTTCCTGCTCCAGTACATGGATGATGGTCAGACCGTTAGCATGGTATTGCTGGGCGTATTGCGGGGATGGGCGAGCCAAGAGGGCATTGATCTTCCCAACGAGCACCATCTGAGCCAGCAGATGCAGGACCACCTTGACGTCAATGTAGTGCCAAACTTGGAAACCTTGATCAGGTATAAAAAGGACTAGGCGCGCAGCCAAATCAGGAGCAGGGCGGGAATGAGTGATGAGGACTTGAGGGAGTTGAAGCGCCAAATAGTCGACCAGATCAAACATCAAACGCGGTGGTTACGCCGGGCACCGATGTTGATTGGCGTTCTCGGTGGAGGGTTAGCTCTGTTGGGCTTTTGGCAAGCTTCAGGGTCTCTTATCACCCTTGACGCTCTGTGCGGGGTTACGGGTTTTGCTGCGCAAGCGGTGCTTTGGTATGGTCTTCATGACGAGGATAAACCATGAAAAACGGTGGGCAAATACCCACGAAGCTGCATCGGAAAGCGTTCATTGCCCAAAACAGCTGGTAGGGGACAGTCCAATGAACGCTTTACCAATGTAGCCACGACCTTCTGGCCGGCCCTG
>LNAP01004414.1_pt1 | contig 15600 bp, 17 predicted proteins | sample 602601 | NCBI WGS metagenome assembly LNAP01 (sample SAMN02440304, study PRJNA202911) | soil metagenome | biome: Subtropical and temperate rainforests or woodlands; isolation source: soil samples (1 kg each in a 20% v/v slurry with milli Q water) were... ...
CTTCGCTCGCTACGTTTTTACGCGGCCCGCAAGATATTTAAATGCGTCACTACTTCAATCTCTAGCCAGCAAACGCGGGGCCAGTTCTTTCAGGGCGCGGCGGTAGACCTCGCGCTTGAACGTCACCACTTGGCCCAACGGGTACCAATAACTCACCCACTTCCAGCCATCAAACTCAGGCTTATTGGTCAGGTCCATGCGCACCCGCTCTTCGGCCGACTTCAGGCGCAGCAGAAACCACTTCTGTTTCTGCCCAATGCACAAAGGCTGGCTGTGGGTACGGACCAAACGCTGCGGCAGACGATACCGCAACCAGCCACGGGTACAGGCAAGAATCTGTACATCTTCTTGCTCAAGACCCACTTCTTCATTTAATTCGCGGTATAGCGCTTCTTCTGGCGACTCGTGATCATTAATGCCGCCTTGGGGAAACTGCCAAGCATCTTGATTGATACGACGTGCCCAGAGCACTTGCCCGGCATCATTGGTCAGAATGATGCCGACATTAGGGCGAAAACCATCAGAATCGATCACGGCACAACCTCGCAAACGCATGTTTCGGCATTCTTTCACAAAGGTCGTGATGCCAGCAAACCGGCCGTTGCGGGAATGGGCAATGCCGTGTAAAGCCCGTATTCTTTGGGGCCTTTTTATTTCCGTCTTGAATCTGTAAAGCGAGATTACGTATGCGCCTGGCTTTGTTCGACCTCGATAACACCCTTCTGGCTGGCGACAGCGATCATGCCTGGGGCGATTACCTATGCGAACGCGGCATCCTTGATGGCGTGGCGTACAAAGCGCGTAACGATGCCTTCTACCAGGACTACCTGGCCGGCAAGTTGAATATCACCGACTACCTGAACTTCAGCCTGGAAATTCTCGGCCGCACCGAGATGGCCCAACTGGAGCAATGGCACCGCGAGTTTATGCGTGACTGCGTCGAACCGATCATCACCACCAAAGCCGTGGCCTTGCTCGAGCAGCACCGCGCCGCTGGCGACAAGCTGCTGATCATCACCGCCACCAACCGTTTTGTGACGGGGCCAATTGCGGCGCGATTGGGGGTCGACACCTTGCTGGCTACCGAATGCGAGATGGTCGACGGCCGTTACACCGGGCGAACGACCGACGTTCCGTGCTTTAAAGAAGGCAAGGTCACGCGCTTGAACCGCTGGCTGGCGGAAACGGGTTTGAGCCTGGAAGACAGCTACTTCTATAGCGACTCGATGAATGATCTGCCGCTATTGGAGAAAGTGGCTCATGCGGTGGCCGTGGACCCGGACCCGACATTACGTGCCGAGGCAGAGCGTCGCGGCTGGCCGGTGATCAGCTTGCGCGATTGATCAGGCGTGAGCCGCACCTGGGCCCCGAGTCGTCGGACCGACGAGTCGGGCCTCAGGTGTAACGGTTACGCCGGCTTGGCGCCCATCAGGCCAAGAATGGCCACCAGCAGCACCAGAATCAACACGCCATACACCAAGGCAAAGCGCTGCAAACGCTGCGGTGCCGGCACCGGCCCCAGCGCTTCCCACGCTGCCAAGCGGCCAGACAGCAGCAGCCCGACCACCACCATCACGATAAAAAGAACAGAACTCAGCAGCAGCCACAGTTGGCTCAGCGGCCAACCCGCGATATGCACCAGGTAATAGCCACTAACCGGCAACGTCAGCGCCAGCACGGCAAACACCGGCAGGCTCATCAGCCGCGTGCGGCGCACTTTGCGCTGCAGCACGGCCAAGTCGCCGCGACGTTGCGCTTTCCACAGCATAAAAATATGCGCAATCACGCCCAGCGGCAGCAGCACGGCTATGGCGCTGTGGATGATCTTGAACAGCAGGTAGTGTTCCATTCTTGTATCCCTTCAGGCGGTGCGCGCCTACCACCGGCGGTGGCGGCGCATCTGATCGTTAATTAACCGAGAAACAGTTTGTACGCGGGGTTGTCGCTTTCATCCCAATAGGGATAGCCGATTTCTTCCAGCGCAGCGGGAACCAGATGACGCTCCTCTTCCGGCACTTGCAGCGCGGCCAGTACGCGGCCATCGGCGGCGCCATGGTTGCGGTAGTGGAACATGGTGATATTCCAACGCCCGCCAAGCTTATTAAGGAAGTTAAACAGCGCGCCCGGGCGTTCGGGGAATTCGAAGCGGAATACGGTTTCGTCCGGCACCGCCGCCGCGTGCCCGCCTACGGTGTGGCGAATATGCAGTTTGGCCAGCTCGTTATCGGTCAGGTCGAGCACCGGGAACCCTTGGCCACGCAGACCTTCCACCAGCACCGAGCGCGGGTCAGTGTCCGGGTGGGTCTGCACACCGACAAAAATGTGCGCTTCTTTGTCGGTGTGATAGCGGTAGTTGAACTCGGTGATCTGCCGTTTGCCGATGGCTTCGCAGAAGCGCTTAAAGCTGCCCGGCTCTTCGGGGATGGTCACGGCGATGATGGCTTCGCGGCCCTCGCCCAACTCGGCGCGCTCGGCGACATGACGCAGGCGGTCGAAGTTAACGTTGGCGCCGGAGTCGATACCCACCAGCACCTGGCCGCTCACGCCTTCGCGCTCGACGTACTTTTTGATCCCCGCCACGGCCAAGGCACCGGCGGGCTCGGTGATTGAGCGGGTGTCGTCGTAGATATCTTTGATCGCCGCACAGATTTCATCGGTGCTAACGGTGATGACTTCGTCGACGTAGTGTTGGCAGATATCGAAGTTGTTCTTACCGATCTGCGCCACCGCCACGCCATCGGCAAACAAACCGACCTGGCTCAGCACCACGCGCTCGCCGGCCGCCATAGCCGCTTGCAGGCAGTTGGAGTCGTGCGGCTCTACGCCGATGATTTTGATCTCCGGGCGCAGGTATTTAACAAATGCCGCGATACCCGCAATCAGCCCGCCACCGCCCACCGGTACAAAAATAGCGTCGAGCTGGCCTTGCTGCTGCCGGAGGATTTCCATGGCGATGGTGCCCTGCCCGGCAATCACATACTCATCGTCGTAAGGGTGGATATAAACGTAGCCATGCTCTTCGACCAGCTTGAGCGAATGGGCCAGCGCTTCGGGGAAGGCGTCGCCATGTAACACCACCAGGCCACCACGGCTGCGCACGCCCTGCACTTTCAGCTCAGGCGTAGTGCGCGGCATCACGATGGTGGCTTTTACGCCGAGGTGCTTGGCGGCCAGGGCCAGGCCTTGGGCGTGGTTGCCGGCCGAGGCGGTGACGACCCCACGGGCCAATTCTTCCGGGCTCAGTTGGGCCAACTTGTTATAGGCACCGCGAATCTTGAACGAGTACACCGGCTGCAGATCTTCGCGCTTGAGCAAAATCTGATTGCCCAAACGCTCGGAAAGCTGGCGGGCGGGCTGCAACGGGGTTTCCACCGCGACGTCGTATACGCGCGAGGTGAGGGTTTTTTTTACGTACTGTTCAAGCATGGCGGCGTCTTTGGCTAACAGGCGGGGTGGGCCAGTCTACTCCAGGCATAACGCCGACTCATAGAACGAGGTGGGGTCGGTCCGCGTTCGGTGAGCATCGCGAAGCCCAACATTAGGGGCGCACGCGCTTTCAAACCGATACGCCCTCAATTGTTGGGCTTCTGTTGGGGTTCGCTGCGCTCAACCCAACCTACGAGGCTATAATCCGCGCCTCCCCCGTTCACCTCTAGGCGCAAACCCGCGATGACTCAGGATCAACTCAAACAGGCTGTGGCTCAGGCGGCCGTCGACTTCATCCTTCCCAAGCTCAATGACAAGAGCATCGTCGGGGTCGGGCCAACTGCTTTATCGACGCGCTAGCCCAGCACAAGGGTGCCTTCGATGGCGCCGTGGCCAGCTCCGAAGCCACCGCTGCACGCCTGAAAGGCCATGGCATTCCCGTATACGAGCTCAACAGCGTCAGCGACCTGGAGTTCTACATCGACGGCGCCGACGAAAGCGATGAGCACCTGAATTTGATCAAAGGCGGTGGCGCCGCCCTGACCCGCGAGAAGATCGTCGCCGCTGTGGCACAGACCTTTATCTGCATCGCCGATGGCAGCAAGTTGGTGCCGGTGCTGGGCAATTTCCCGCTGCCGGTAGAGGTGATTCCCATGGCCCGCAGCCATGTGGCCCGTGAGCTGGTGAAGCTGGGCGGCGACCCGGTGTACCGCGAAGGCGTGATCACCGACAACGGCAATATCATTCTCGACGTGATGAATATGCAGATCACCAACCCGGCCGAGCTGGAAACCCAGATCAACGCCATTGTTGGTGTGGTGACCAACGGCTTGTTTGCGGCCCGTGGCGCCGACCTGCTGTTGCTGGGGACGAGTGAAGGTGTGAAAACCCTCAAGCGCGGCTAACGCCTCGCCCTATCCGAAACGCTGGATCTCGAATCGCCGGGGGCGGGGACGACGGCCTCTTCTGCACCACCACCGTCATCCCCGCGCAGGCGGGGATCCAGGTACGGTGAAACCCGTCCTAACTCACTCGCCCTTCTTAAACACGTAAAACAAATTCGGCTCACTGACGATGTAGATATTGCCGGCGTTATCGCTGGCAATGCCTTCGGCCTGCGGCACGGTTTTCTTCAAGCCGTGTTGGCCGCGTAGCAGTGACAGGGTGCTGATCGGCTTGCCGTCGACATCCAGTTCAATCACCAGCCGCGACTCATCCGACAGCGCCAGCAAATGCCCGGTGGGCACGTCGAAGTCCAGGCTGGACAGATCACGCACAAACAACCCGGCGTCACGCTTGGCATCGTCCACTACATGCACGGCGAAGGGGCGGTCGACATTGGTGTGGGGAAAACCATGCACTTCATAGATGCGCACCGGGTCGCGCTCTTTGGCCACGAACAGGCGTTTGCCCAGAGGGTCATACGCCAGCCCTTCAAAGCCTTTATTGCCATTTAGGCCAATGCCCAATGACAACTGCTGGGCATCGTCAGCGCGTACGGTGGTCGAGCTGTCGTCCAGCCACACCTTGATTAGCCGCTGCTGGCGCTCGTCGGTAATCACATACAAACCGGGGCTGATGTATTCGATGGCTTCCGGGTCACCAAAGCCCAGCAGGGGTATGCGGCGCAGCACTTTACCGTCGAGGGTCATCTCGATGATCTGCGGTTTCTGATTGGTCACGGTAAACAGGGTGTTGCGATCGGGATCGTAGGTCAGCGCCGACACATCATCGCTCAGCCCCTCGATAGGCATGGCTTCAATCTGCACGCGGTAGTCCGGCAACCAGATTGAGCGCTCACGCCATTCGGCGCCATGGCGCCATTCTTGCACCTGAAACCAAGCCCGTTCGAACAAGCGAAACTCCTGCCCGGCCGCTGCCAGCAGGATCAAAGCGCTTAAAACCGCAGCTCCCAACAGGTACTTCAAGGTCAACAGTCGACGCATTGGGACGTTCTCGCACACAAGTAAGGGGTCGAAAAAGGGCGCTAGAAATAGCACAGCAGAGCTGAATTGAAACTTAACCGTGCACGCCGGCGCGCCGGCGTTACAAGAAGAAGCAGTTAAGGGCGAAAAATGGGCTTGTCATCTCTTCCCGAAGACCGTGCTCGCACCACCCTCCACACCATTGCGCTGGCCGTCAGCCAACTCAGCGTAAACGGCATTGCCCACCACCGCCTGCTGCATGACAGCGGTTTGAGCAGCGCCGACCTGGAAACCCCGGAAAAGCTTATCAGCCCGGCGCAAGAGCTGCGGGTGTTCGCCAATGCCATTCACTGCACCCGCGACCCGGCGCTGGGTTTGTCTATGGGCTTGCGCATGCATGTCTCGGCCTACGGCATTCTCGGCTACAGCATGCTTGCCAGCCGCACCCTGCGTGACGCGTTAAACCTGGCGCTGGCGCAACCCGCGCTGCTGGGTACCTACTTTAAATTGCACCTGGAAGAAGTGGGCGACGAAGCCCGCTTGGTGGCACGCGGGTATCGCTATGCACCGGAGCTGATGGTGTTTAACACCGAGCTGTGCCTGGCCTCGCTGCTCACCGTTATCCGCGATCTGCTCGGTGAAAACGTGCGGCCGCGGCGCGTGCAACTCTCCTATCGGCCACCGCTGCACGCCCACACCTACACGCGTCTATTTGGCTGCCCGGTGGAGTTCGGTGAACCCATCAGCACCCTGTGTTTCAGCGCCGCGCTGCTAGACCGCGAGCTGCCACTGGCCGACCCGGTGAGTTGCCACCACGGCGTGCAGCAATGTTTGAAATTGGCCGCCCAGTTGGACAGCGGCCAAGACGTGCTGGAACAAATTCGCCAGCACCTGAGCAGCAATATGCGCGAGGCCAGCAGCCTGGAGCGCGTGGCCAACCACCTGCACCGCAGCGCCCGCACCCTGCGCCGCCACCTGACCCGTATGAACACCAGCTACCAACGCCTGCTCGATGAAGTGCGTTACGACAAAGCGCGGCAGTTGCTGATGCAAACCGACCTGCCGATTTATCTGATTGCCGAGCAGTTGGGCTATAGCGAAACAGCCAGCTTTCGCCATGCATTTCTGCGCTGGAGCGGGCAAACGCCGAGTGTTTACCGGCGCTGAAAAACTTTTTCGAAAACCACAGGGACCGTCGCCATGAGCATGCCACCCGGCGCTTCACCAAAGCTGTACAACGAAGACCTCGCCCCCGCCAAAGTGCGCAACTGGGGCGCGTTTTCCATCTTTAACGTGTGGACCTCCGACGTGCACAGCCTGTGGGGCTACTACCTGGCCGCCAGCCTGTTTCTGCTGTGCGGCAGCTTTGTGAATTTCATCATTGCCATCGGTATTGGCTCGCTGGCGATTTTCTTTTTAATGCATATGGTCGGTATTGCTGGCGTACGTACCGGGGTGCCCTTTCCGGTATTGGCGCGGGCCTCGTTTGGCATTTGGGGGGCAAACTTTCCAGCGCTGGTACGCGCCGTAGTGGCGTGCTTTTGGTATGGCGCACAAACCGCAGCGGCCTCAGGCGCCATCGTCGCCCTGTTGGTGCGCAACGACGACCTGCTAGCCTTTCACCAAAGCAGTCAACTGCTTGGCCACTCGACCCTGGAGGTCATCTGCTTTGTGGTGGTGTGGGCGCTGCAACTGTTGATCATCCAGCGCGGCATGGAAACGGTGCGGCGCTTCCAGGATTGGGCTGGCCCGGCGGTGTGGATCATGATGCTGGTGCTCGCCGTATACCTGTGCGTAAAGGCGGGCGGCTTCTCCTTTAGCAACGACATTCCCATGGACGTGCTGCTGGAAAAAACCAAAGACGCCGGTGTGCCAGGCACCCCAGGTTCGTGGGCCTCACTGATGGCGGTGGCGGCGATCTGGGTTACCTATTTTTCTGCGCTGTATCTGAATTTTTGCGACTTCTCCCGCTACGCCCCGAATGAACGCGCACTCACCGTGGGCAATATCTGGGGCCTGCCGATCAACCTGATCTTGTTCTCCCTGGTGGCCGGCGTAACCACCATTGCGGCGTTCAACGTGTACGGCGAAGTGCTGCTGCACCCCGATCAGATCTCCGCCAAATTCGACAGTTGGTTTCTTGCCCTGCTGGCAGCGCTGACCTTTGCCATCGCCACATTGGGCATCAACGTGGTGGCCAACTTCGTCTCGCCAGCCTTCGACTTTGCCAACGTATTCCCCAAACACATCAGCTTTAAACGTGGCGGCTACATTGCCGCGCTGATTGCCCTGGCGCTCTACCCGTTTGCGCCCTGGGAAGGCAGCGCGGCGGCATTTGTGGGCATGGTTGGCAACACCATGGGGCCGATTTTCGGCGTGATGATGGTCGATTACTTTTTGATCCGCCGCGGCTGGTTGAATGTCGACGAGCTGTACCGGGAAAACGGTGAATATCGCTTCCAGGGTGGCTGGCATATCAATGCTCTAGTCGCCGCAGGGGTGGGCATCGTGTTCTCCTCGATTTTGCCCGGGTTCACCACCCTGCTGCCTTCCTGGTGGGGCGTGTATGGCTGGTTTTTTGGCGTCGCCATCGCGGGCAGCCTGTACTTCGCCTTGCGCGCCTCCAGCCGCGTGTTCGCGGCCAAGCCGGCCTGATCGGCGCTGGCTCTGTTGGGCTTCGCTGCGCTCAACCCAACCTACATTCACCGTAGGTTGGGTTGAGCGCAGCGAAGCCCAACATCGCAGCCTGACCGCACTTGCGTGTCGGCCAACCTCAGCTATCTCTTAACAACGCATCGATGGGGCCACGCCTCTGAATGTGCTGCGCAATAAAGTTGTCCGCATTTATCCCCTTTTGTCCGTTTCTATCGTTCTGCCAGGCGAGGCACGCTGACAGAATCGAAGCAGAGGTTGGCGCGCGCTTCGTATCTATAAAACGCCAGCGATAACAATCAGTTAGAGAACTCTATGGGTACTTCCAGCGCGATCAGCATTGAACAGCTCAGCATGGAATTCGGCGCTCCGGGCCAGGGCGTCAAAGCCCTAGACACGGTCTCCCTGGAAATCCAGTCCAATGAATTCTTTACCCTGCTCGGCCCCTCGGGCTGCGGCAAAACCACCCTGCTGCGGCTGATTGCCGGTTTCGAGCAACCCAGCGCCGGCACCATCCGTTTATATGGCGAAGCGATGCAGGATTTGCCGCCGTTTCGTCGGCCGGTCAATACCGTGTTCCAAAGCTATGCGCTGTTCCCGCATATGACCGTGGCGCAAAACATCGCCTTTGGCCTGGAGATGCGCGGGCTAAGCAAAAGCGAAATCAGCGAAACCGTGACGCGCATGTTGGAGCTGGTAAAGCTGCCGGATGTTGGCGCGCGGCGGGCCGATCAATTGTCCGGCGGCCAGCAACAACGTATCGCCCTGGCCCGCGCGCTGGCCAACCGGCCCAAGGTGTTGCTGCTTGATGAGTCGCTGTCGGCGCTGGATCAGAAGCTGCGCAAGGATATGCAGATCGAGCTCAAGCGTTTACAGAGCGACACCGGTATCACCTTTATTTTCGTCACCCACGATCAGGAAGAAGCCCTGACCATGTCCGACCGCATTGCGGTGATGAGCAAGGGCCGGGTGTTGCAGGTCGGCACGCCGACGGAGATTTACGAAGCGCCGGTAAACCGCACCGTGGCTGATTTTATTGGCGAGACCAATTTCCTTGATGCAGAGGCACTGGACAGCGGTGTGCGCCTGCGCGATGGCCAACAGCTGGAGGTGTTTAGCGAGCAGCGCGGGCCGGTGACCTTGGCCATTCGCCCGGAGCGCATCAGCCTGTCAGCCGAGGGGCAATTGCTCGGTAAAGTGGAGAACGTGGTGTATGTCGGCACCGACACCGTGTACCACCTGAATGTCGCCGGCCAAGGTGGCTTTAGGGTGCGCCAACAGAACCGCGATGGCGCATTGAGCGGCTATCAGGTAGGTGACCAAGTGCGCGTACAAGTGCCGATCGCCGCCATCAAGGTATTAGTCGAATGAGCACGCCACGCCTGATTGCCGAGCGCCGCCAACTGGGCCGCCGTTTGCTGCTGAGCGCGCCGGCGATGCTCACGCTGCTGGTATTTATGCTGGTGCCGCTGGGCATTATGTTTGTCGTGTCGATTCTGCAATCGGGCGACTACGGCGGCGTAAAGTGGGGCGAGTATTCGCTAGAGGCATACCGCAACTTTTTCTACGAGCGCGATCTCGACGATGTGCTGGTGTTTAACACCGACTACTTGGAGATTTTCCAGCGCTCGTTCTGGCTGTCGATTCTGACCACCGCCGGCTGCTTGCTGATTGGCTTCCCTACGGCGCTGTACCTGGCCCTGCAAACCGAGCGCAAACGCAACCTGCTGCTGTTTCTGGTCACCGTGCCGTTCTGGACCAACCTGCTGGTGCGCGCCTATGCCTGGATGTTGCTGCTGCGTAACGGCGGCCTGGTCGATGAAGGCCTACAAAGCCTGGGCATTACCGAACATGGCCTGGGCCTGCTGTATACCAATAACGCGGTGACCATCGGCCTGCTCTACACCTACCTGCCGTTTATGGTGCTGCCGATTTACACCAGCCTGGAAAAGCTCGACTGGCGCCTGGTGGAAGCGGCCTTCGATTTAGGCGCCAATCGCTACCAGGCGCTCAAGCGCATCATCGTGCCATTGGCCATGCCGGGCATCGTTGCCGGCAGCATCTTGGTATTCATCCCCAGCCTTGGGAACTACATCATTCCCGAGCTGTTGGGCGGCGGTAAGACGCTGATGATCGGCAACCTGATTCAGCTGCAATTTGGCAGTTCGCATAACTGGCCGCTGGGCGCTGCGCTGTCGTTTGCCCTGCTCAGTTTCGTGCTGCTGGCCATGCTGGTGTACAGCGTGCGCTTTAAACCCGGCAACGCCGGAGGCCACCCATGAATACGCAAATGCCGGCATGCGCCCGGCCGCCTGGTTCTTTTTTATCTTTCTGTACCTGCCGATCATCGTGCTGGTGGTGCTCAGCTTTAACGGCGGGCAGTCGGCGACGCTATGGGAAGGCTTTAGCCTGAAGTGGTATAGCGTGGTGGCCAACGATGCCGAGGTGGTGCGCGCGGCAAAAAACTCGCTGATTGTAGCCAGCCTGGCGACCTTGATTGCCACCTCGCTGGCAACCCTCGCCGCCCTCGGCATGCGCGGCCGTGCCTTCCGTGGGCAAACAGTAATGAGCGGGGTGCTCGGCCTACCCCTGTTGGTGCCGGAGATCGTGACGGCGGTATCAACGCTGATGTTCTTCTCGTTTATCGGCCTCAAGCTATCGCTGTTCACCATCCTGATTGCCCATGTGGTGTTCTGTATTCCGTTTGCCTACCTGCCGATTCGTGCGCGCCTGGAAGGCATGAACCCTTACCTGCTGGAAGCCGCTGCCGACTTGTATGCCTCGCCCTGGAAAGCGTTCTGGAAGGTGACCTTTCCGCTGCTCAGCCCGGGGATTGTTTCCGGGGCCATGTTGGCGTTCATCATTTCCATGGACGACTTCGTGATCACCTACTTTGTGGCAGGCGCCGGGGCCACCACCTTGCCGGTGTATATCTTCAGTTCGATTCGCATGGGTATCTCGCCGAAGATCAACGCGATCTCGTCGATCATCCTGGTGATCTCCATCGCTTTTGTTGCGCTGTCGTACTACGTCGGTCAGCGCAAACGCTGACCTGTCTGCCCACTCATAACTAAGTCCAGCAAGGAGCTTTGCCATGCACATTCGCACCACCTCGCTCGCGTTGTCGCTGCTATGCGCCCTCGGTGTCGTTAACTCCGCGCAAGCGGCGGGCACCCTGCACTTTGCTAACTGGTCGGACTACTTCCCGCCGGAGCTACTGAAGAAATTCGAAGCCGACACCGGCATCAAAGCCACCCTCGATGCCTACGACTCCAACGAAACCCTGCTGGCCAAACTGAAAGCCGGCGGTGGCTCGTATGACGTGGTGGTGCCGTCGGACAGCTTTATCGAAATCATGGTCAAGGAAGACCTGCTGCAGAAGTTCGACAAGAGCAAGCTGACGAACCTGGCCAACCTCAAACCAACCTTTAAAACCCTGAGTTACGACCCCGGCCACGACTACAGCGTGCCGTACCTGTGGGGCACTACCGGCTACAGCTACGACAGCGCGCAAGTGCCTGGCGGCAAGTTGGAAGAAAGCTGGAAACCCTTCTTTGAGCCAGCGCCGGAACTCAAAGGCAAAGTGGTGGCGTTGAACTCGATTGAAGAGCTGTTTGTGCCAGCCGCCTACTACCTGGGCATCGACGAATGCACCGAAGACCCGAAACAAGCGCAGAAAATCCAAGACCTGCTGCTCAAGCAAAAACCTTCGCTAGCCATGTACAACAGCGACGGCACCATTGAGCGCATGGCCGCCGGCGAAGTAGCCATGCATGAGCAATGGAACGGCGCGTTCCACCGCGCTCAGGCCCAGCGCGCAAGCCTCACCTACGTGTACCCGAAGGAAGGTATTCGGGTGTTTATCGACAACCTGGTCATTCCTAAAGACGCCGCCAACGTTGCCGAAGCCCACGCCTTTATCAATTGGATGATGGCCCCGGAAAACATCGCCGCCGCCTCCAACTTCGCCAAGTACAACAACGCCATCGAAGGCTCCGACAAGTTTATGGACAAAGAGCTGTTTGAAGACCCGGCCATCAACACGCCCGCCGACAAACTAGGCCTGCTCAAACCTTTCCAACTCTGCTCGCCAAAAGCCTTGGCCCTGCGCGCCAAGGTGTGGACCAAGCTGAAAAAATAAGCGGATTACCCCGATCCCGCAGGAGCGAGGGGGCGGCCACCCCCTCGCCCCTATAAAAAAGCGGGACCGCATAACGACAAAAACCATCTTCACAGGCCCACCTCGCACGGGCCTGAGGGCACTCCCATGCTAACGATCTACAGCGACGACCATCACCTGCACCACGGTAAATACGAGCTGATTGGCGGGCAATTCACGCCCTGTTTTGAAATGCCCAGCCGCGCCGATATGGTGCTCGACCGCGCCAAGGCAGTAGGCCTGGGTGATATTCATGCGCCGCTGGATTTCGGCCTGGCGCCGATTCGGCGGGTGCACAGCGAGGGCTTTTTGCGCTTTCTGCAAAACGCCTGGAGCGACTGGCAGGCCATTGGCCGTAACCACGATATGTTGCCGATTGCCTGGCCAACCCGGCGCCTGCGCCAAGTTGAACCCACCGCCATCGACGGCCGCCTGGGCTACTACTCGTTTGATGCCGGCGCGCCGATTACGGCGGGCACCTGGCAGGCCATCCTGAGTTCCGCCAACGTCGCCCTCACCGGCCAAGCTGAGCTGGCCAAAGGTGCACGCGGGGTATTTTCTCTGTGTCGGCCACCCGGCCACCACGCTGCCGCCGACTATATGGGCGGCTACTGCTACCTGAACAACGCAGCCATCGCCGTGCAGGCCTTGCTCGACCTCGGCGCCAAGCGCGTGGCGGTGCTGGATGTGGACTACCACCACGGCAACGGCACGCAGGACATTTTCTACGAGCGCGCCGACGTACTGTTCACTTCCATCCACGGCGACCCACGTTTTGAGTACCCATACTTTCTCGGCTTTGCTGACGAAAAAGGTGCGGGCGTGGGTGCCGGTTTCAACGTCAACTACCCGCTGGCCGAGGGCAGTGATTGGTCGGTATGGAGTTTGGCCTTGGCCGATGCCTGCCGGCAGATTCAGGAATATGCGCCCGATGCGCTGGTGGTTTCCCTGGGCGTGGACACCTACAAGGCTGACCCGATCTCGCAGTTCAAACTCGACAGCCCCGACTATCTGCGCATGGGCGAAACCATTGGCAAGTTGGGGTTGCAAACCTTGTTTGTGATGGAGGGCGGCTATGCCGTGGAAGAGATCGGCATTAACGCCGTAAACGTGTTGCAGGGGTTTGAAAGCGTGGCGTGAGCGGCTTCACCCTACGGACTGACAGGTGGCGACATTGATTACATAACCCCGTCGTCCCCGCGTAGGCGGGGACCCAAAACGGCGTGGCGAGCGCGGTTTGCTGCGCGCCCCTGGGTCCCCGCCTGCGCGGGGATGACGGAGTTTTTACCACCAATACCGTCATTCCCGCGAAGGCGGGAGTCCAGGTACGCGCAACGCTGAATCAGGACCGATCAGCGCCCTTGTCTTTACGGAACACATAAAACAGATTCGGCTCACTCACCATATAGATGGTGCCCGCTTCATCAATGGCCACCCCTTCGGCGCGCGGAATACTCTCGTGCAAGCCATTCATGCCACCCCACAAGCTGATAAAGCTCACCGGCTGACCATGCTCATCCAGCTCCAGCAACAACTTGGATTGCGCCGACAGCACCAGGGAATGACCGGTGCGGGCGTCGACGCTAAGGGCCGACAAGTTGCGCATATACAGCTGCTCACTGGGTAGCGGCTCCATCTTGCCTTCCAGCCCAGGCGTGCCGTCGCTGCTCCAGCTGAACAGGGCGGTGGGCGAGCGCTCTTTACCGAGCAGCAGACGTTGCTGGGCAGGATCCCAGGCGATGCCCTCGAAGCCTTTATTACCCGAGTCGGCATAACCGAGGTCGAATTCACGGGTGTCGATGGCACGCAACTCCAGCGCCACCGGCCCAAGCTTAAAAATCGACAGGGTGCGGCGGCGCTCATCGGTAATGGCCATATTGCCGTTACTCAACATGGCCACCCCTTCGGGGTTAGAGAAGCCGACCAGCGCGATGCGCCGCAGCACTTCACCGTCCAGGCTCAACTCCACCAGCAGCGGTTCTTTGCCAGTGACGGTAAACAGGGTTTTGGTTTCGGGGTTGTAGGTGAGGTCCGAGGTTTCGTCGTCTTCAAGGTCTTTCAGTGGCTTGGCCTGAATGACTGGACGGTAACCGGGCAACCAGATGCTGGCATCGCGCTCGGCCTGGTTGAAGTTGTCTTCGTCAGCCCAGTACTTCACCTGACCCAACCAGTGCTGGGTATAGGTCAGCACGGCGACAACTAATAGAACAAAGGCCAACAACAACCAAGGCCAACGGCGGCGCAACGCAAATGGACGGGCGGTGGACATAGGGGCTGTCTCTGATACTGCGGCGGCAAACTAGCGGCCAAAGCATGACATTCCGGTTAGATCGTCCGTGAAGCACCGTAAACCTGCGCACAACTGCGCAGGTGGGCCAGAACTTTACATCAGCCGTCCGTGCTTACAACACCCGCATTTGGTTACAGCTTCTTAGCCGCGCGCTTACAAAACGCGAGTAGTCACGCTCGAGTGGCCGACCAGCTCGAGCAGCAGCTCATCACCTGCGTTCAACGGCCCAACGCCAGCGGGTGTACCGGTGAGAATCACGTCACCCGGTTGCAGGCTGAAGTGCCCGGCAATATGGGCAATGATCGGCAGAATCGGGTTGACCATGGAGGCGCTGTTGCCGTCCTGACGCACTTCACCGTTGATGCTCAGGCGAATGCCGATATCGGTCAGATCGCTAACCGCGTCGCTGCTAACAAAAGGGGCTAGCACGGCGGCGCCGTCAAACGACTTGGCGATTTCCCATGGGTAACCCTTTTCCTTGAGCTTGGCTTGCACGTCGCGCAGGGTCAGGTCCAATGCCGGAGCAAAACCGGAAATGGCGTCGAGCACTTCTTCTTTGTTGGGGGTGCGCGACAGCGGTTTGCCGATCAGCACGGCGATTTCCGCTTCGTAGTGCACGCCGCCACGGTCGGTGGGAATGCTAAAGCCGCCGTCGGCGGCCACGACGCAACTGCCCGGTTTGATAAACAGCAGCGGCTCGGCGGGCACCGGGTTGTTGAGCTCTTTGGCGTGCTCAGCGTAGTTACGCCCCACGCAAACCACTTTGCCCATAGGAAAGTGGATGTGGGTGCCATCCAGATAACGGTGTTGGTAGCTCATAGACGACTCCGGAATCGTGTGAGAGCCGGGCCAGCTTGTGGCCGCCCCGGCGCAAGAGAAAGCAGCGTTACAGGGGGAAAATTTTGCCGGGGTTCATGATGCCATTGGGGTCGAAGACCGCCTTGATGGCTTTCATATAGGCAATTTCGGCTTCCGAGCGGCTGTAGGTCAGGTAATCGCGCTTGGTCATGCCCACGCCGTGTTCGGCGGAAATCGAGCCGTTGTACTTCTGCACGATCTCGAACACCCACTTGTTCACCGTGGCGCACTTGGCGAAGAACTCGTCTTTGCTCAAGTTTTCTGGCTTGAGGATGTTCAGGTGCAGGTTG
>LNAP01003217.1_pt1 | contig 15595 bp, 15 predicted proteins | sample 602601 | NCBI WGS metagenome assembly LNAP01 (sample SAMN02440304, study PRJNA202911) | soil metagenome | biome: Subtropical and temperate rainforests or woodlands; isolation source: soil samples (1 kg each in a 20% v/v slurry with milli Q water) were... ...
GAACAAGCGCCAAGGGTGGTAGACCGGTGATCCGAAGGCCTCAAACCAAGGGCTGCCCAGACGCGCCTGGTGGCCGAGCGCCGCAGCGGTCCACTGGGTCGCTCCCCACACGCCGACCACGACGACGCCGAGCACCGCCGCAATCTGGCCGTAGAGAACCCCCTGGTGGCTTGCGCCCTGAGCCTGCACCTTGACCTCCGATCCAGTGGCCCACAACGCGGGGCCATACGCGCGGCACGAAGGTGTGCCGCACGCATGAGGATCAAGGCTGGCTATCGGTGGGTCAAAGTCCGAAATCGGCAGGTATGCGGCTTGGCTTGCAAGAATGCAAGTAGCAGCGTGCCGCCGCGTGTCGTGGCTTCCTACAGCGATGTGCTGGGTACCATGCCTACGCGCGAATTGAGCGCCACCGCACGTGGTGGCGAGCTCACGTTCAGAACTTGGGCGATTCCTTAGGTGGGTTGTACGGCACTTTGCTGTCCCCGAAAAATCGCCGTTTCGCGGCCTCGGCCACGCGGTCGCAAAGTTCGTCGCCCAGCTTGGCGCGCTCGGTCTTGCACTGCTCTCGCAGCAGCTTCAACCGTTCTGGATCGGCCATTGACGATTCCAGCGTATCAGTGGGCTGCGGTTTGTCGCAGGCCGACAGCAACAAAGCTGCGGAGGCGACCACCAACGTTGCGGTCAAGTTTTGAAGCCTTCTCATGTTCTACTCCCCGGCAATATGTCCAACGCGTCGTTAGGCGCCCGACCGGGCGCAGCGATAAGGGCTCTTTCTACGAAACGTCGCAAGGTCTCCGACGGGTCACCGATGCGGCGGAGTAGGTAGGTGGTCAGCACCGGTGTGCGGCCAGCCAGCGGCCTTGTGACGATCTCGGGATGGCCGCAGGTCGAAACGTGAGCCTCAGTAGAGAAGCCCAGACCGTAGCCGGCGGCAATCAGTGTCACCATCAGATCGTGGCTGGCTACCTGCTCGGCCACGATGGGTTCGCGATCCGTTGCGCGCAGTACGCGCGCCACCTGGCGACTGCAGCCCTCGCACACCTCAGGGTCGCACAGCACCAGCGGATAGCGCAGCACTTCATCCAGAGGCAGCGTCTTGTGAGCCAACAACGGATGGCGCGATGGCACGGCAACGACCATCGGGTCATTCCATACAGGTAAGGCAAGCAGCGTTTCACCAACCTCCGAAGATTGGGAGAGCCCTGCGTCGTACAAGTCGGCTTCGAGTCCTCTGATCTGCTGTGACAACGGAACCTCGTAAAGCCGTATTTCTGTATCAGGCTCCTCCTCACGGCTGCGAGAAAGTAGTGCGGTAAGGTGCGCCTGCGAGATGCTGTCGGACAGCGCGACACGCAGTTGTCCTTGATAGCCTGCAGACACCGCCCGAACGCTGTCACGAGCCTGGGTCAGCGCAGTCAATACGCGCGAAGCGTGTTCGGTGAAAGCCCTGCCCGCGCGGGTCAAGCGAGTGCCGCGCGTGTTCCGTTCGAACAGACGCGCACCCAGGTCCTCTTCCAACTCCCTGATGGCGCGCGACAGCGGAGACTGCTCAATGTGAAGGCGTTCCGCGGCGCGTCCGAAATGCAGTTCTTCTGCTACTGCTAAGAAGCAACGAAGATGACGAATCTCCATGCGAGAGCTATTGATTGAAAGAGGCTCCAACGGTGGCGGTGCACGCGCCAAATCCGATGCTGCGAAATCCGTGCCGCGAGCATCGACCGGTCAGAGTCACGGCGTCACCGTCCTGCACAAACGTGCGGACTTCGCCATTGGGCAAAGTAATCGGCTTCTTCCCACCCTCTGTCAGTTCGAGCAGTGATCCTGCCTGTTCGGGCTGTGAGCCCGACAAGGTACCGCTGCCCAGGAGATCTCCGCTCGATAGTTCACAGCCGTTCACCGTGTGATGCGCGACGAGTTGCGCCGCTGTCCAGTACGCAGCATCGGCGAAATTGCTACGGCTGATGCATTGCGCATTCTGGGTCCGAGCGCGCATCGCTTCAGTCTGGAGCCATACGCCAAGTTCGATGTCGATCGCGCCTCGGGCGCGATTTCTATCGGTGTTCAAATATGGCAATGCCCCCGGGTCGCCAGCTGGCCGCGTGAAAGGCTTGCGAAACGGTGCAAGCGCCTCCATCGTCACGATCCAGGGCGCTATGGTGGAGGCGAAGTTCTTCGACAAGAAAGGACCTAACGGCTGGTATTCCCACGCCTGGATGTCGCGTGCGCTCCAGTCGTTGAAAAGACCAAGACCAAAAATATGATCCTCGGCTTTGTCTATGGTAATCGGTTGCCCCATTTTGTTAGGCTGGCCGATGAAGACGCCGAGTTCCAGCTCGTAGTCGAGTCGTTCGGTCGGGGCAAGCCGCGGCGCTTCATCGGTCACGTGCTTGATCTGACCCATGGGTCGTTGAAAGACGTGACCACTGGCGCGGATCGTGGAAGTCCGACCGTGGTAACCGATGGGCACCCATTTGTAGTTGGGCAGCAGCGGGTTATCAGGCCGAAACAGCTTACCGACCGCGGTGGCATGGTGGATGCCGACGTAGAAATCGGTGTAGCCGCCTATCTCGCAAGGCAGGCCCATCCGGACGTCAGACATGGGCAGCAGCGTTGCTCGCCAGTGCCTCTCCTTCGCACTGCCCAGTGCCAAGCCAGCGCTCAGCGCACGCCGCATCTCCATGCGAAGTTCGGGCATGAGACGCATGAGCCGATGCATGTCGGTGTGGTCGATCAACCCGGCGGCACGCAGATCGAGGATCTGGTCGCCTATGGCCACGCCGATCCGCCACACAGGATCATCCGCGACACGGAAACGACCGAATGGCAGGTTCTGGATCGGGAAATCCGTATCAGGATCACCGGCGGATTCGACCCAGCTCTGCAGTGCCGGGTCGTGAGTTGCGTCGAGCAGCTCGTCATCTTTGGCAGAGTTCATAGTTTCTCGAACTCGCGCGTGTGCAGGAAGGCGGCGTGTTTGGGTGCTCGCTTGGTCTTGCTCCAGTCTTCCAGCATCTGACACTTGACCTCATCCATCCGCTTGAGCAGTGCTTCTTCCTCCGGATCAGGGCAGGCGAGTTCAACGCGGTGGCCGTTGGGGTCGAAGAAGTAGATGGAATGAAAAGCACCATGGTCCGTCACACCCAGCACTTCGACGCCGTTTTTCTCCAGATGGGCGCGGTACTCCAGCAACGTGTCACGGTCCTTCACTTTGAAGGCAATGTGCTGCACCCATTCCGGTGTATTGGGGTCACGCCCCATGGCCGGTTTGGTCGGCAATTCGAAGAAGGCCAGAACGTTGCCCCCCCCGGCATCCAGGAAGATGTGCATGTAGGGGTCCGGTTCCTTGGTCGAGGGCACCAGGTCCTCGGCAATCGCCAGCACGAAACCCATGTTCAGCTTTTGACCATACCATTCGACTGTTTCTTTGGCATCGCGGCAGCGATAAGCGACGTGATGAATGCGATCAATCTTCAATGTCATTTCATATCTCCATGTTTTGTGCACCACGGTGAATCCGGAGCGACACTCAGGTGTTGAGTCGCCATTGCCGTTGTAGAGGGCTACGGCGAGATGCGGGCTTAAAGGTCGCGTGAGGCCGACAGCGGGTCCGTCTGCTGCGTCTCAGACCTCGACCTCATCGACGGCGTAGCGGAACAGCCAGTCGTACCGCTCGTGTACCTTGGACGGTGACCATTCAAGGTCCACGTACGCGGCGGCTCCCGCAGCATCGGCGAGTTCCGGGTTGTGGAAGCGTCGGCCGTTTTCGGTCGATCGGCGCACGATCTCTGCCGTTCGCTCAAGCCGGAGTTGTTCGTAGCGCACAAAGGCTTCGGACAGGTTCGATGCATGCGCTGCCACGCAACGCGCGAGTACATAGCCATCTTCGATCGCCATCCCTGCGCCTTGCGCAAGGAACGGAAGTGTCGGATGACCCGCGTCGCCGAGCAGCGTTGCCCGATCTACCGACCAGCGCGTCATCGGTGGGCGGCCCATGAGTGCCCATTTGAACGGCACCTCCAGGCACTCGATCATGGTGTGTATGTCGGCATGCCAGCCGGTGAAGTCGCGGTGACATTCCTCATGCGTGCCACGCTCGGTCCACGACTCCACCTGCCAGTCGTCACGCTCCACGATGCCGACAAAGTTCATGAGCTTGCCACCGCGCAGGGGGTAGTGGATGACGTGTGCTCCAGGGCCGACCCAGTTGCTGCCCACCGGACGTTGCAGTGATGCGGGAAGTTTCTCCATCGGTATCACGCCACGCCATGCCAGGCAGCCAGAGAAGATTGGCTTGTCTGTGCCGAACAGCCGGCTGCGTATGCGGGAGTGAACACCGTCGGCCCCGATCAGCGCGGTACCGTGCACTTCACGGCCGTCCACCAACTGCAGGACCACACTCTCTTCATCTTGAACGAAGGAATCGCAAGTGGCGCCAAGCACGATGGCATCGGGTGCAAGCGCCCGAACCGCGTCAACGAGAAGTGCGTGCAGGTCTGGTCTGTAGATCATGGCGTATGGATAGCCATAGGTCTCCACCGCAGAGGCGCCGAGGTCGAACAGCTTCCAGGTCTGGCCGGTACTCCAGAGGCGAACTTCCTTGCCGGCAGGCTCGAAAGCAACTTTGCGCACCGCGTCTTCCAGGCCGAGGTTGAAAAGCGCACGTAGGGCATTCGGGCTGAGTTGCAGTCCTGCGCCTACCTCGCGCAATTGCGTTGCCTGCTCGAACACGCGTACCTCGAAGCCGCGCTGCAGCAACGCAAGGGCCGCCGTCAAGCCGCCGATGCCAGCGCCGGAGACCAAAATGGGTTTATTGATGGTGTTCATGGGTTGCTCACTCCGCACGTATCGACTTGTCTTTGATGATGCGACTCCACTTCGCGCTATCAGCTGCGACGCGCTGCGCGAGAGCGCGGGACGTTGATGACTCAGGTGTGAAGAAGGCACTGCTGAACTGGTCGAGTACCTCGCGCTCGGATAGGGCTTTGCGGGTGAGTTCGCTGAGCTGGTTCACGATCGGCGCAGGCGTGCCACGTGGCGCAAAGATCGCGAACCAGGTGGACGCCTCGAAGTTGGCGAGTCCGCTCTCTTGCAATGTGGGTACATCCGGGAGCGCGGCCAGGCGACGGGCGCTGGTCACTGCCAGGGGGCGCAGGCGGCCGGCCTTGAACATCGGCATCGGCGCTGTTGGCGTATCGAACATCATCTGCACTTCCCCGGACAGTAGCCCGGTCATTGCTGGTGCGGCCCCCCTGTACGGTACGTGTTGCGCCTTGATGCCTGCGGCGTCAAGAAACATCTCGGTTGTCAGATGCGGTGAGCTTCCTTGCCCAGGCGTCCCGAAGTTGATCGCATCCGGCTTCGCTCTGGCCTGGGCCAGCAGATCCGAAACCGAGCGGATTGACGAGTTCGCGTTGACGAAGAGCACGAACGGCTGGTTTGCCACCATCGATACCGGAGCAAACGATTCCATGCCATCGAAGGTGAGCTTCGGGTAAAGGTGAGGAGCCATGGCGTTGGAACTGAGCCCGCCCCAGAGCAATGTGTAGCCGTCGGGCGCGGCGCGGGCGACCCGAGCAGCGCCGATGGTCGTGCCCGCACCAGGCACGTTCTCAACGACGAACGATCCTCCGGTCAACTTCTCAAACGCACGCGCCATGAGGCGGGCACTTGCGTCCGTTGCTCCTCCGGCTGCGTACGGAACGACGATGGTCACCGGGCGCTCGGGATACTCGGCTGCAGCGGCGCCAGTTGTCAAAGGAATGCACAAGCCCAGCGCTGCGACGCGAAGCCAATGAAAAAAGAGCCGCCACATGAGCTTGTCTCCTAGTTGTTTGGGAGTCCTGAATTTCACCCAGATCAACAAAGAAAACAAACTAATATATCTTTTTAAGTAACAATCGCTGGTTATGAATCTGACGCAACGGCAAATGCAAGCGTTCCTCACGGTCGCACGGCTTCGGCACTTCACTCGGGCGGCGGAGCAACTGCACATCACTCAGGCGGGGTTGAGCGCCATGATGAAAGACCTAGAGGCGCAGCTCGACTGCCGCTTGTTTGACCGCACCACCCGCTCCGTGGCGCTGACGGACGAGGGGCAGCAGTTGGTGCCGGTGGCGACGCGGCTTGTTGCGGAGCTGCAGACCGTGCGCGAGGCAATCCATCAAGTGAGTTCAAAGGCACGTTCCGTTCTCACCGTCGGCGTGACGCCGACCATTGCGGCGAGCGTGATGCCTGCCGCCATGAGTGCCTTTTCAAGCGTGCATCCGAACGTGTCTCTCAAGGTACAAGACATTGGCCGACAAGCGATCCAGGAAGGCGTTGCCGCGGGCGCACTGGACGTAGGCTTTGGTGCCTTCTTCAAGCACGCGTCAGGGATCGAACGCCATCCGATTGCCGTGTTTCCGTTGACTCAAGTTCGGGCGGCGCAACGGCCGGGCCGCGCTCCTGCAGGTCAACCGCGACCCCGCCGGTGGGCAGACTTGGATCACGAACCACTGCTCGCATTGCCGCGCAACAACCCTATCCAGATGCTGATCGACGAGCAGCTTCACCGTCAAGGTGATGAGGGTAGAGAGCGCATCGAGTTCGAGAACATCCAGACTTTGTTGGCAATGGCCGAAGCGGGCCACGGTAGGGCCATCCTGCCTTCGTTCATCACAGCAGCGGCCCGGCGTTACAGACTTGCTGCGTACCGGCTCATCGAGCCAGAGGTGACCGTCAGCTATTTCCAGATCACAAGGAAGGGCAGACCTCCCGCACCCGCTGTCGCGGGACTCGCGTCGATCCTACAAGAGGTGCTTCTGGGAGGTGATTGATATAGGGCCAACATCAAGGTGTCAGGCGACGATACGTCCGTTCTCGCCCAGCACACCCACATCGACGAATGTGCTGCCGACTCGGCTACCCGGCCCATACCGTATGCGGAATCCGCCAAGGTCAAAGGTATCGATGCCCTCAAGCGCAGCGATCAGTCCTTCGCGCGAAACACCGGGGCCTGCTCGGCGCAGCCCCTCTGCCAGGACTCTCGCGTTGATGTAGCCCTCGATTGAAGGCAGCGAGTAGTCGCTCCAGCCGCTGGCCTGCATATCCGCCTGGTAGCGTCGAACGATCTCATGTTTCACGGAGAAGGGCGATGGCACGACGAGTGCGAAACCAACCCCGCGCCCGACCGAACCCATTGCCTCTACGTTGGCGGCGGTGGCGGCAATTGATAGGCCATACACGGCCGACGTCCCACCCCTATCACGCAGTGCCTTCATGAACAGCGGCGCAATGCCGGCCAGTGCCATCACCACGACCTGCGGCGATGCCTTCACTATCGCCTGCACTGCAGGCTCAATCTCCGGACTTGAGGTGCTCGGCGTCGTCGCGACAACAACGGGTTGCAGATTCACCGCTTCCATCGACCGCCGAAACCCCTCGAACACCGACTTGCCGAGTGGATCGTCCGGGTAGACGATGCCGATCCTGGTTGCGCCTACCGCCACGGCATTCCGAACCAGTTTGTCGACTTCCTGGTCATAGCTGGCGCGCACCCAGAAGACGTTTGGCGGGCTGGACTTGCGAAGGGCGGCAGTGCCGGTGTTGGGAGCAACGATGGCCATGCCCCTCACCGCATCCATCACGGCAGCAGTCTGCCGCGTCCCGACCGGCATCAGGACCGCCAGCACCGATTTGTCAGCCGCGAAATCGATCGCATTCTTCCGCGACACCTCCGGGTTGAACTCGTCGTCTGCCAGCAGGTGCTCAATGACGCCGCCATGAATGCCGCCGGCCTTGTTGATGGCATTGAAGCAGGCCTGCACACCCTGAAGCAGCCCAGCTCCGTTCGGTCTCTCGATGCCGCTCATGACAAACGTTGACGCGATGCGCAGGCGCCGAGTTTGCGCCAACGCGGGCATCGCGGACGCAACGGCGGCACCAAGGATGCCAAGGCATAGACGACGTCCAGCCCGGTAGGTTGAGGAAACCATTGCCTTCATCGTCGATCCTTTTTGGGTTGACAGGCCTACGTCATCGATGTGACGTGGCAACGCCACTTCGATCCTGAATGCCCTCCGCGGCTACAGGTCCAGCACCAATCGTTCTGTCAGCGCCCGGGAGCAGCACGGCGTGAAGCAGTCGTTGCGCTGGCGCTCCTGCTCCGTTAGGAAAGTGTCGCGGTGGTCCGGCACACCCGCCATCACCTTGATCAGGCACGTGCCGCAAATGCCTTGCTCGCACGACAGCGGAACATCCACCCCCTCGTTCAACAGCGCATCCGCTGCCGTCATGGATGCCGGAACCTCGATCACCCGCCCGCTGCTGCGCAGTTCGATCTCGAACGCCCGGTTCTCAGAAGTCTCTGCCTGCGGTGCCGCGAAGTATTCGCGATGCAACGCAGCGTCCGGCCAGCCGGCCTGGCGGGCGGTCGAGAGAATGAATTCCATGAACCCGGCTGGGCCGCAGACGTAGAGGTGCTTGCCTGGTTGCCAGGCGCCAATCGCGGCCGGCGCATCCAGCCGCTGCTGCTCGGGGCCATCGTCAAGGTGAATTCGGACTCGCTCCGAGTAGCTGGCGGCTCGCAGTTCATCGGCAAAAGCCATCCTCGATGCAGATCGACCGCAGTAGTGCATCGCAAAGTCTTCGCCCCTGCGATCGAGTTCGGCGGCCATGCATAGCAGAGGCGTGATGCCGATGCCGCCTGCGAACAAGAGAGAGACGGACGAACCTTCCGCCAGCGGAAAGTGGTTCCTGGGCTCGCTGATGGTCAGCTCGTCGCCCTCGGCGAGGGCCTCGTGCACAAAGCTCGATCCGCCCCGGGACTGCGGGTCCCGGTAGATGCCCAGGAGGTATCGACGCCTGTCCTGCGTGGCGCCGCGCAAAGAATACTGGCGCACTAGGTTGTTCTGCAGGTGAACGTCGATGTGGGCTCCCGCCGTGAACGGAGGGAGATCCTTGCCATCGAGTGCCTGCAATTCGAGGCCCAGTACCCCGTCTGCCTCGATGGTCCTCTGCGTCAATCTGACTTTCAGCATCGCCACACGTACCTACCCTTCCGTCAAGCCGGCTGCAGCTGCAGCGCTGCTGACGTGGCGTCGTACTCGAACAGCCAGGAATAGCGCTCCATGACACGCATGCGGCTCCACTCCCTGTCGATGTAGGCCTGCGCCTCGACCTCGTTGGACAACGAGTCGCTATGAAAACGCTTGGCGTTCTCTGCGGACCCGTTGACGATCCGGGCCGTGCGGGTCATGCGCAGCCTCTGGTAGAGGTCGGTGGCCGCCGAGTGGTCTCCTTCATGGAGTTCGAGGCAATGTGCAAGCACGTAGCCATCTTCGATGGCCATCACGGCACCCTGCGCCAGGAACGGCAGCGTCGGATGGCAGGCATCGCCGAGCAGCGTGGCTCGGCCATCGCTCCAGTTGTCCATCGGCTCACGCCCCATCAAGGCCCATTTGTACGGGTTGTCCAGCTGACGGATGATCGCGTGGACGTCAGGATGCCAGCCTTCGAAGTCGTGCGCACATTCCTCTTGCGTGCCACGCTCGGTCCACGATTCCACTTGCCAGTCGTTGCGCTCGACGATGCCGACGAAGTTGAGCAATTCACCACCGCGCAGCGGGTAGTGAATCACATGAGCGCCGGGACCGATCCAGTTAGTGCCCACGTGGCGGCGCAGCGACTGTGGCAGCGACCGGGCCGGCACAACCCCCCGCCAGGCCATGCAGCCGGTGAAGCGAGGAGCATCAGGGCCAAACATGGAAGCGCGGATCTTCGAGTGCACCCCATCCGCGCCGATCAAGAAGTCGCCACGGACGGGCTCGGCATTCGAGAAGAGCAATTCGACGCCTTCCGCGTCCTGGCGAAAGCCGCTGGCCTTGTGCGAGGTGTGGATCGCACCCGGTTTGGCTTGGGTAACAGCTGCGGCAAGCGCCGAAAGCAGATCAGCACGATGCAGCATCAGGTACGGGAACCCGTATCGAGACACGGATTCCTCACCCAGATCGAACAGCTTCCAGGTCTGCCCCGTGTTCCACAGGCGAATCTCCTTGCCGGATGGGCGCACGGCACTGGCCGCCAGCGCATCTTTCAGACCGAGTTCGTACAGCACCCGCGTGCCATTGGCACTCATCTGAATGCCGGCGCCGACTTCGCGCAGTTCCGAAGCCTGCTCGTATACATCGACGTCGAAGCCGCGCCGCAGCAGCGCAAGTGCAGCCGTCAGTCCACCGAGGCCGCCGCCAGCGATGAGAATGTGGGGACGTGGTATTTTCATAAGCAACTACCTTGATGTCAGTGGTTGGCGGTGCGATCGAGGTTTCCAAGGAACTCGCTGCACAGCGTATTGAATTCATGGGGGTGGTCGATGCAGGACAGATGCCCCGCACCATCGATGACGGCCAGCCTGCCGTTGGGCAACTGGCTCTGCAAGGCGCGGGCGGCTGCCGGCGGCGCGCCGACGTCCCGGGAACCGGAGATCACCAGCGTCGGTACCCGCAGCCCGGGCAGGCGGCTGATGGTCGAAAGACCCATGATCGCCTCGCAGCACTCGGCATAGCCGGGAACCGCCGTGCGGGCGAACTGGACCGCCAGCGCCTCGATCACGGCCGGGTGGTCCGAGCGGAACTCCGGCGTGAACCATCGCTCCAGCGAAGGCCCGGCAAGGCTGCCCACGCCGTGGCTGCGCGCCTGTGCGATGCGTGCCAGCCAGTCAGGATGCGTAGACTCGGGCATCTGGCCGCTGGTGTTGGCCAGAACGAGGCCGTGGAAGCGTTCTGGCTGGGCCAGAGCAGCTACCTGGCCGATCATGCCGCCAATCGAGATACCGACGAAGTGGGCTCTTTCGACTCCGAGAGCGTCGAGCGTGGTCAGCAGGTCTTCGGCCAGGTTGTCGAGCGAACCCTTGCGCTCGGTGGTTTCGCTGTCACCGTGGCCTGGCAGGTCGTAGGTCAATACCCGGTACGACGTCCCGAACTCTGCGACCTGGGCTGCCCACATATCCTTGCAGCAGCCCAGCGAATGGCTCATCACCAGCCAGCGCGGTCCCTGCCCGCTGATGCTGTAGGCGATGCGATGGCTGGCCTGGACGAACTGGTCGTTCATGCACTGCCCCCGATCAAAGCCGGCACCCGGTGCCAGGGTCTTCGAGACCCTTGGCGGCCACGCCGATGTAGCGGTTCTCCAACCCCTTCACCTGGCGCACGTAGATGTCCTGGATGGGGTTATGGGTGCGAGACATGGTGAACGGGCCGCGAGGGCTGTCGATGCGGGCCGATTCCATCGCCTTGATCAGCGCCTTCTGGTCTCCTGTGTCGCCCTTGACGGCACCGATGCCCGCATGCAGCAGCTGGGCTGTGTCGTACCCCTGGACGGCGAACACGTCTGGCGAGTCCTTGTACGCGGCGCTGTAGGCCTTGCGGAAGGATGTGTTGCGCGGTGTATTCAGTCCGTCGGCGTAGTGCAGCGTGGTCGTGATGCCATCGGCCGCCTCGCCCATAGCTTCGAGCAGGCCATCAGTGAGGAACCCCGGCGCGTACAGCGGAATCCTCTTGAGGCCGGCAGCCGCATACTCCTTGACGAACTTCACCGCGCCGGCACCGGCGATGAACACGTACACGGCGTCCGGGCGAAGCGCGGCGATCTCGGCCAGGAACGGCTGGAATTCCACGTTGGGGAACGGCAGGTACAGCTCCTTGAGAATCTTCCCCCCGCCGTCCTCGAAGGCACCCTTGAAGCCATTGATCAGTTGCTCGCCGGTGGTGTATTTCCATGCGAGGGTCACGACGTTGCGATGCTTGCGCTCGGCCACCAGCCTGCCAGCGGCATGGGCCGTTTGCCAGTTGCTGAACGAGGTCCTGAAGATGTTGGGTGCGCACATGGCGCCCGTGAGTTCATCGGCGCCGGCGTTCGGCACGATCAGCAGGGTCTTGGTGTCGCGCGCCACCTTGGCCATGGCCATCGCCACGCCGGAATGCACCGTACCCACGAGAACATCTACCTTGTCCCGCTTGACAAGGCGGTTGGCGTTGTCCGAGGCCTTGGCGGGGTCCGACTCGTCATCGACCGTCACGATGTCCACATTACGGCCGCCGAGGCGGCCACCGTATTCCGCCAGTGCGAGCTTGAAGCCGTTGAGAACGGCATTGCCGACCACTCCGAAGGTGCCGGAAGTCGGCAGCATCAGGCCGACGCGGTAATTCGCAGGCTGCGCCAATGCAGAGTGCGATACCAGGGCACCGGCAGTACCGAGGCTTGCGCATGCTGCTGTTCCACCTACAAATTTTCGGCGATTGATCATTTTCGTCTCCATGGTTTTTTTGTTGCTTTACGCCGGAACCCGCTGGGAATCGACGGCACTGGCTTCTTTGGCCTCTTCGGCAAGCCGCTCAGCGACATAGCGTCTTGCCTGCACAAGGGCGCCGTCGGAAACCATGTCGATCTGGGGATCGGGCCACCGGGTGAGGCGCTCCTGCTGCTGCTCGATGAACAGCTTGTCTTCAAGGAATGTGCGGTAGATCTCGTCGAACAGCTGCCCGGTGGCCTCGGGCTCGTCCTGCCGATAGCCATGGGCGGGGACGAAGAAGTAGTGGCAGCTCGTGTCCGTCTCGGGGGTTACGGAGTGGAGAATCCGCAGCGCGAACCCGCCGTCCCGCTTGTTCTGGTCATAGGCGCCAGTGCCTGCGTCCGTGGCGCCTGTGAACTGGACAACGTTGCCCGGCGCCACGAACTCGAACTCCTGCCACCGATCGACCTTGCCCTTGAAGCCGACAGCCTTGACGTACGTGGCCGGAGGTTCGTGGTTGAGAAACCAGCGAACGAGTTTGACACCAGTCGTGGTACGTTCTGTCTTCATCAGCGCGTCGACATACTCTTTCGCGGGACCGCTGCCAATGGTCTTCTTGTGCACAAACCCGAGGTGCGTGAGGTCCATCAGGTTGTCGATGATGTGCATGTAGTGACCGGCCAAGTGCATCACACCGTACTTGTGCGGCCAATTGCGATGGTCGTTGTTGAACGGATAGTCCAGAATCTGGGAGGGGTCGGCCTTGGCGGGATCGCCCAGCCAGATCCACAGCGTCTCGTCGCGCTCCACCACGGGGTACGCACGAACGCACGCCTTGGACGGAATGCGCTCCTGGCCCGGAATGTGGACGCACTTGCCGTCGGTCCCGAAGACCATGCCGTGGTAGTTGCACTGCAGCCCCATCGGAACGACCTCACCCAGCGAAAGCGGGGCGCCGCGATGGCAGCAGCGGTCCTGGAGCACGGCCGCCTTTCCCTCGGCATCGCGGTAGATGACGACCGGGTCACCACCGAGTGTTCGCGCCAGCGGCTTGTCCGTGATCTCATTGGACCAGGCGGCGATGTACCAGGCATTCTTGATAAAGCTCATGTTGTCTCCTTGTGGGGTGAATGAAAGGGGGGTGTGCAAAGGGATCAGACGCCGAGTGCGCTCTCGATCAGTTCATGCCGCTCCAGCAACTCGCTGGATGAGAGGCCTACCGTGACCGTGCCCTTTTCCAGGAGGATGCAGCGGTCCGTGTGTCTCAGTACGCGGTGGTAGTCCCGATCGACCACCAGCGTGGCCACGCCGCTCGAACGGATCGACGAGATGGTTTTCCAGATTTCCTGGACCACCAGAGGGGCCAGGCCTTCCGTCGCCTCATCGAGGATCAGAAGGTCCGGATTCGTCAGCAGCGCCCGGCCGATGGCCAACATTTGCTGCTCGCCCCCGGAGAGTTGCTGACCTCCATTACGCAGCCGCTCCTTGAGGCGCGGAAACAGGTTCAGAATGCGTTCCAGTGTCCAGTCGCTGCGGCCGCCCCTACCGGGTCTGGCAGCCATGACGAGGTTTTCTTCGACGGTGAGGTTGGGGAAGATGCCGCGTCCTTCGGGAACGTACGCGATGCCTCGGCGCGCGATCTGTTCTGGCAGGTGGCCTGTGCAGTCCTCGCCTTGGACTTGCACGCGTCCCTTCGCAGGCCGCACGTGCCCGAGGATGCTGCGTATGAGCGTGGTCTTGCCCATGCCGTTGCGCCCCAGCAATCCAACGGCTTCGCCTCTGGAGATATGGATGTCTACGCCGCGGATGATGTGGCTGACCCCGTAATAGGTATGCAGCCCGGCGGCTCGGACGATGTCGTTCATGATGGCTCTCCCTCCTCCCAGACGCCGAGATAGGCCACCTGGACGTTGCGGTCGCTGCGAATCTGCTCAGGAGAGCCGCTGGCGAGCACCGTACCGTTGACCATGACGGTGATTTCGTCAGCAACGCGAAACACGGCATCCATGTCGTGCTCGACGAGCAGAATGGCGTGGTCCGTACGCAGCTCCATCAGCAAGCCCAGCACCCGATCCGTTTCCTCCGCACCCATGCCCGCCAGCGGCTCGTCCAGCAAGAGCACGGAAGGCTGCATCGCCAGGCACATGGCGATTTCAAGTTGGCGTTTCTGCCCATGCGACAGCAGGCCGACAGGCACATCTGCCACACCGGAAAGCCCCATGCGCTCCATGACCGCCTGCGCAATCGACAAGGTATCTGCGCACGTGCTCGCACGGCGCACCCAGTTCCAGCGGCGCTGGAAACGCGCTTGGGCGGCCAGACGGCAGTTCTCGCGCACGGAGAAGGGCGGGAACACCGTCGTGCGCTGGTAGGTGCGGCCCAGGCCTAGGTGCGAGCGCTCGGGCTGCGATAACCCGACGACCGTCTCGCCGAGCAGGTGAATCTCTCCCGAGGTTGCTGCCAACTCACCGGATAGCAGGTTGATCAGCGTGGACTTGCCGGCGCCGTTGGTACCGATCACCGCATGGATGGACGACGGCATCAGCCGCAGCGACACGCGATCCACGGCTTTTAGCCCCGCGAAATGCCGGGACAGGTCGCGCGCTTCGAGCACGGGGGTGGTTGAGGACGTCATGTGCGCACCTCCTTGACGGTGTCCAGGGCCGGCTGCGCAGCGGCAGGCTTTGCGGCTCGGCGTGCGAACGCTCCGATCAGTCCCTTTGGCATGAACGCCACGCAGAGGATGATGAGGGCGGCCAGCATCAGCTGCCACGATTGGGCCAACGGGCCGAAGATGGGCTCGTACCGAAGGAGTTCCTGCAGCACGACGAACACGCTGGCGCCGAGGACGGCACCCCGCAGGCTGCCCAGGCCGCCGAGGACGATCATCACCAACACCTGGCCGGACAGATGCCACGACAACACCTCGGGATTCACGAAGCCTTCGCGCAGCGCGAGTAGGCTTCCGGCCACGCCTGCGATCGCCGCCGCCAGAGCGAAGGCGGTGAGTTTGTAGCCATAGGTCGAGAAACCCGCAGCCCGCATGCGCTGCTCGTTCACGCGGATGCCCTGCAGGGCATGCCCGAAGGGCGAGCGCAGCACCAGCGTGAGCAAGGCGTAGACGAGGACCAGCATGACCAGGCCCAGCCAGTAAAGGTTGATTGGCGAGTCCGCATCGACGATCGTCCATTCACCGATCGAAAGGCCGGGCCGGCGCGGGAGATACACGCCATCGCTGCCGCCACCCAGGGTTGTGTCGTGGAAGACGAAATAGGCCATCTGGGCAAATGCCAGCGTCACCATGATGAAGTAGACGCCCTTGGTGCGCAG
>LNAP01006019.1_pt1 | contig 15594 bp, 12 predicted proteins | sample 602601 | NCBI WGS metagenome assembly LNAP01 (sample SAMN02440304, study PRJNA202911) | soil metagenome | biome: Subtropical and temperate rainforests or woodlands; isolation source: soil samples (1 kg each in a 20% v/v slurry with milli Q water) were... ...
AAGGCCGCGAGCCTGAACTTCCCCGACCTCTTGATCGTCCAGAACAAATACCAGATGAAGCCGCCGCTGCCCTTCGTGCCGGGTTCGGAGTACGCAGGCGTCGTGCAGGCCGTCGGCGACGGTGTCACCCACCTCGAGCCAGGTCAACATGTGGCCTGCCTCTCCGGCACCGGCGGCTTCGCCACGCATGTGATCGCGCCAGCCGCGCTGTGCATGCCCTTGCCCGCGGGCTTCGACCTGGTCGATGCGGCCGCCTTCATCATGACCTACGGCACCTCGTGGCACGCCCTCATGGACCGGGCGCAACTGAAGGCCGGAGAAACGGTGCTGGTCCTCGGTGCGGCGGGCGGCGTCGGCACGGCCGCGATCCAGATCGCCAAGGCCGCCGGCGCGACGGTGATAGCCGCCGCCTCGACCGACGAGAAATGCGCGCTCTGCGAATCGCTCGGCGCCGACCGCAGCATCAATTACACGACGCACGCCCTGCCGACCAGCTTTCGCGACGCGATCAAGGAAGCGACCGGCGGCCAAGGGCCCGACGTGATCTACGACCCGGTCGGCGGCGACTTCGCCGAACCGGCTTTCCGCTCCATTGCATGGCGCGGCCGCTATCTCGTGGTCGGATTCGCTGGCGGCACCATTCCCGCGCTTCCGCTCAATCTGACGCTGCTCAAGGGCGCATCGATTGTCGGTGTGTTCTGGGGTGACTTCGCCCGGCGCGAACCGAAGGCGAATGCACAAATGATGTCGGAATTGGCGACGTGGTATGCGCAGGGAAAGATCAAGCCGGTGATCGACAGCACCATGCCCATGGCCGAATTGAAAGCGGCCTATGCCCACATGGGTTCGCGGAGCGTCAAAGGCAAGCTGGTGATGGTGAACTGACCACAAAAAGGCCCGCAGATGCGGGCCTTTTGCATGGCGCCGTCAGCGCCAAACGTGTTACTTAGATCTCGTAATCGGAGAGCGACTTGCCCGCAGCGAGCACCTCGGTGACCCAACGCGGCTTGCGGCCACGGCCACCCGACCACGTTTCGCCCGACGGACCGCGGTACTTTGCAGCTTTCGCAGGTGCAGCGCTCACGCTGCGCTTGCCCGCAGCCCGCGTCGACAGCTTGAGGTCCGCGGCGGTCAAACCGAATTCCGCAATCTTCTGGCGAATCTCCTCAATCACCCCGGCGCGTTCGTGATTGCGAAGTTCCTCTGCCTGCTTGCGCAATTGCGCAATGTGCTCTTCGTTCTTTTTGATCTGCGAATTGATATCGGCGAGAGTAGATGCCATTTGAGCGTCCCAGAGTCGGTTTGAGAAAGGTGCAATTTTAATTCAGAACGCAATAGCCACAAGTACTCCCAAACAAAAAAAAGCGCCCGTCTTACAACGGGCGCTTTTCTTATACGAAGCAGTTGGGGTGGCTGATGGGACTCGAACCCACGACGACCAGAATCACAATCTGGGACTCTACCAGCTGAGCTACAGCCACCGCAGAGCCGTCGATTATAGCGGCCAGCTGATTCAGATCCGGCCGGGGCACCAGGATCTCCGCCTTGTAACGTGCCTTCAGCACGTTGTAATAGGCCAGGTTCTCGGCGGCGGCCACGGCCTGGGCGAACTGCTCGCTCTCCTGCTTGGCTGCATCCGCGGTGGGCACCGTGCGGCCCAGGCGCTTGACGACGCGCAGCACGGCATAGCCGCCTGCCCCCAGATCGACGCCTGCCAGCACCGGCAATTGGGTCGCATCGGCACGCAGCGCTGCCTCGACGATCGGTTGCGGCTGCGCTTGCGGGTCGATGCGCGACAGTGTCACCGGTGCCCCCAGCGTGGCGCCAGCCGGGTTGCTGCGCCAGGCTGCCAGCTTGGCTTCGCCATCGGCCTTGGCGAGCGCTGCCGCCTTCTCGGCCACCAGCTGCGTTCGCACCTTCTCCTTGACCTCTGCCAGAGGCACGGTGCGCGCGGGCACGTACTGTGCGATCCGACCGGACGCGAGCTGGTTCGGGCCGATCTCGATGGCCTCCGTGTTGTGCTTGCGCTCCAGGGTGTCGGGGGCGAACAGCGCCTTCAGGAAGTTGGCGCTGGCCAATGCACCCGTGGCACCGGGCGCCGGCGTGCGCGTGACGTCGCTGGCCTTGCGAAGGGTGAGCTTGAGCTTGTCGGCCGCCGGCTGCAGGCTGTCCGGCTGCTGGTACACGGCGTCGGTGAAGGCCTCGGCGGCCTTCGCGAACTCCTGCGTGGCCTGCTGAGCGCGCACCTCGTTCTCGATCGTGGCGCGCGCCTGTTCAAAGGGCTGCACCACACCGGGCTTGATATCGTCGAGCTTGATGATGTGATAGCCGAATTCGGTTTCGACGATATTGCTGATCTCGCCCTTCTTCAGCGCGAACATCGCGTCCTCGAAGGGCTTGACCATCGCACCACGCGACACGAAGTCGAGGTCACCGCCCTTCTCCGCAGACCCCGGGTCCTGCGAGTTCTTGCGGGCCACCGCGGCGAAGGTGTCGGGGGCCTTCCTCACCTCCGACAGCAGTTGCTCGGCCTTGGCGCGGGCGGCGTCGCGCTCGGCCTTCGGCGCGCTCGGCGGCGCGGTGATCAGGATGTGGCTGGCGCGTCGCTCTTCGGGCGTGCCGAAGCGCGCGCTGTTCTGCTCATAGTAGCTCTTGAGGTCGGCGTCGCTCACCGAGATGTTCTTCTTCGCTGCGTCCAGATCGAGCACCAGGTACTCGACGCTCGCCTGTTCGGGCGCCTGGAACTGCGCGGTGTGATCCTTGTAGTAGGCCTCGATGTCCGCGTCGCTCACCGTCACCTTCGCTGTGTAATCGGCCGGGTTGAAGCGTGCGATCTGCACCTCGCGCCGGTCGAAGAAGGCGTCGAGCGTGAGCTGCGCCTGGGCCGGTGTCGCGAAGGCGGTGCCCGTCACGCCCAGCAGCACCTGCTGCGTCGCCATGCTGCCGCGCACGGCCGCTTCGTACTGCTCGGGGGTCTGGCCGGTGGCCATCTGGAAACGCTCGCGATCGAAGCGGCCGTCCGCGGTGCGGAAGGACGCCAGGCCGGTGTCTTCGGCGAACAGGCGCGTCAGCCGTTCCTCCGACACCGTCATGTTCGTTTTCGCGGCAGCAGTGGCCAGCACGCGGTCACGCACCATGCGCTCGAGCGTCGCGTAACGCGCGGCGTCCGAATCGAGCAAGGCCGGATCGACATTGGGCGATTGGCGCCGAATGCGGTCGACCTCGTTGCGATGCTGCATGTCCCATTCCGGGCGCGTGATGTCGTGGCCGTCGACGCGAGCGACCTTCTCGCCCTTCTGGTCGCCCTGGTAACGGTCCACACCGAACAGGACGAAGGACGGAATGATCAGCACGAACAAGACGCCCATGACGATCTTGTTGTACTTGCGGAAGAACTCGAACATGCTTGAACGCTCTCTCTGTGACGGTGGCCGAAGGCAAAACAAAAAAGGCGAACTCGTTGTTCGCCTTATTGCCGGGTGGTGGGTGCTGAGGGGCTCGAACCCCCGACCTACGCCTTGTAAGGGCGCCGCTCTACCAGCTGAGCTAAGCACCCCCGAGGAAGAAGTATCTCAGTTCAGCGCGTCTTTGAGCGCCTTGCCGGGACGGAACTTCGGGATCTTGGCGGCCTTGATTTTAATCGCTGCGCCGGTGCGCGGATTGCGGCCGGTGCGCGCAGCGCGCTTGCCCACGGCGAAAGTCCCGAAACCAACGAGCGACACCGAGTTGCCCTTCTTGAGCGTGGTACGAATGGCGCCGATGGTGGACTCGAGTGCGCGCGTGGCGGCGGCTTTGGAGATGTCGGCGTTTTTTGCGATGTGCTCAATCAGTTCGGTCTTGTTCACAAGAAGGGCCCCTCAGAGGAAAAGTGGATCGGGCGTCAGATGCGGTGGCAGGCCCCGCTACGGAACCCATGGCACGCGAATGGATGGCAGAGCTGACGTGTCGGCAGCAGACTGCCGACGACGATTACAACCACAGGGCTACGGAGTGTCAATAAGTCACAAGGCCGCACGCCCGGTGGGGAGCGCGATTTTAGGGGCCTTTTGTGAACTCGTTTTTCAGAGGGCCTGCGCGATCGCGTGTCCCAGATCGGCCGTGCCCGCGGTTCCACCGATGTCGCGCGTGCGCGGTGCGCCGCTTTGGGGCGCAAGCACCTTCTCGATGGCTGCGAGGATCGCGTCGTGTGCATCCTTGTGGCCGAGAAACTCCAGCATCATCGCGCCGCACCAGATCTGGCCGATGGGATTCGCAATGCCCTGCCCTGCGATGTCGGGTGCCGACCCGTGAACCGGCTCGAACAGCGACGGCGTCGTGCGCTCGGGGTTGAGATTCGCGCTCGGCGCGATGCCGATCGTGCCTGTGCAGGCCGGGCCGAGGTCCGACAGGATGTCGCCGAACAGGTTGCTCGCCACCACCACGTCGAAGAAGTCGGGCCGCTGCACGAAGTGTGCGGTGAGGATGTCGATGTGGAACTTGTCGAGCGTGATGCCGGGATAGTTCTTCGCCATGGCCGCCACCCGTTCGTCCCAGTACGGCATGGTGATCGAGATGCCGTTCGACTTCGTCGCGCTGGTCAGGTGCTTCTTCGGCCGCGACTGTGCCGAACTTCAGCACGCGGTCCACGCCGATGCGCGACATGACCGTTTCCTGCACGACGATCTCACGCGGCGTGCCTTCGTACATGCGGCCACCGATGCTCGAGTATTCGCCCTCGGTGTTCTCACGCACGATGTACATGTCGATCTCGCCCGGCTCGCGCGGCGTGCCGTCACGACGCACCACGGGCGCGACGATGCCGGGCATCAGGCGCGCCGGACGCAGGTTGATGTACTGGTCGAACTCGCGACGGAACAGCAGCAGCGACCCCCACAGCGAGACGTGGTCGGGGATCTTCTCGGGCCAGCCGACCGCACCGAAGTAGATGGCGTCGTGGCCGCCGATCTGGTCCTTCCAGTCGTCGGGCAGCATCTTCCCGTGCTTCTCGCAGTAATCCCAGCTCGAGAAGTCGAAGTGGTCGAACTTGAGATCGATGCCGAACTTGCGTGCCGCGGCGTCGAGCACACGGATGCCCTCGGGCATGGTCTCCTTGCCGATGCCGTCGCCGGCGATGACTGCGATGCGATGGAAGTCCTTGGAAGGTTTGTCTCAGGATCGGAAGAAAGAAAGGGCTTCGCGCACGACGTCGTCCGGCGCCTCTTCGGGAATGTAATGGCCGCACGGCACCTCGCCGCCCGACACGTCGTGGGCACGCTCGCGCCACAGCGCGAGGACGTCGAAGCACTTCCCCACCACGCCATGCGCGCCCCACAGCACGCGAATCGGCTGCGTGAGACGACGGCCGGCCGCGATATCCTCGCGGTCGTGCACGAGGTCGATGCCGGCGGACGCGCGATAGTCCTCGCAGATGGCCTCCGCCGTGCCGGGCCGTGCGGCGCAGCGCTCGTACTCGGCCAATGCCTCCGGCGCGAAAGGCGCCAGACCCGCATGCCGCCCGCCCATCACGCTGCGCACGTAGCGCGACGGGTCGGCCGCGAGCAATGCCTCCGGCAAGGGCGGCGGCTGGATCAGAAAAAACCAGTGCCAGTAGGCACGCGCAAAGGCCTCGGACGTGTTCTCGTACATCGCGAGCGTGGGTGCGATGTCGAGCAACAGCATCCGCTCGACGGCCTGCGGGTGATCGGCCGCCAGGCGATGCGCCACGCGCGCGCCGCGGTCGTGCGCCAGCACCCGGAAACGATCGAAGCCGTGGTGTTGCATCACCGCCATCGCATCGGCCGCCATCTCGCGCTTGCTGTAGACACGGTGCTCGGCATCGGGCGCCGGCCGGCCCGAATCGCCGTAGCCGCGCAGGTCCATCAGGACGACCGTGAACCGCTCGGCCATCAAAGGTGCAACGCGGTGCCAGATCACATGGGTCTGCGGATGCCCATGCAGCAGCAGCAACGCGGGGCCTCGGCCACCGATACGACCATGAAGCATGACGCCGTCGCGTACCACGTCGAAGGGAGTGAATTCATTCAGCACCGCGTGATTGTGCGTTGCTGCTTCCCAAGCTTCAAGCAACAATCATCGAATTGATTATTTCCACTGAGGCAGGAATGGAGCGCAGCGATCTGGAACTCGTCACCACCGTGCATGCGCGCGGCAGCCTCTCTGCCGCCGCCGTGACGCTGGGCGTCGCGCCCTCGGTCGTGACCAAGCGACTGGCGGCGCTGGAAGCCCGGCTCGGGCAGCGCCTGTTCGAGCGCACCACGCGTCGTCTGCACCTCACGCCCGAAGGCGAAACGGTGTGCCTGCACGCCGGGAGATTGCTCGAAGGTTTCGCGGCCCTGGAAGCCGAACTGAGCGACCGCCAGACCGCCTTGCGCGGCCCCTTGCGCATCGCGGCCACGCTGGGTTTCGGCCGCCGCTGGCTCGGGCCGGCGCTGGCCGAGTTCCAGCAGCGCCATCCCGCGCTGCAGATCGATCTGGCGCTGAGCGAGCGCCTGCCCGACCTGGGCGCCGACGGTTACGACGGCGCCCTGTGGCTGTGGTCGGTGCAAGGCGCGCGCAGTTCGCAGTGGACCTCGCGCCGCCTCGCTCGCAACCAGCGCATCGTCGTCGCATCGCCGGACTACCTGGCGCGCCACGGCACGCCGCGCGAACCGGCCGACCTGGCCAGCCATGCCTGCCTGGTCGTGCACGAGAACGCAGAAGCCCACAGCACCGCCCCCGCGCACTGGACGCTCAGGCACGACAAGGACAGCGCGCTGGTGCGGGTGCGCGTGCAAGGCCCGCTGTCGAGCAATTCGGGCGAACTGGTGCGCGACTGGTGCCTGGCCGGCCGCGGCGTGATGCTGCGCAGCCTGTGGGATATCGCACCGCAGATCGCGTCGGGCGAGTTGCGCCGCGTGCTGCCGCAATACGCAATGCCCGATGCGGACATCCACTGGGTCGCGCCCTGGCGGCCCAAGACACCGCGTCGCGTGCGCCTGCTGGTGGAGTTCCTGGCCGAGCAGTTCCGCGGCGAGCCCTGGAAGCCCTGAACATCCACGGGCTTCAAGGCGTCTCGCAGAGGCCGGCGCTACCGCTCAGTTCGCCAGCCGACGGCAGATGGCGGCGGTGATGTCGGTGCAGGTTGCGCGGCCACCCAGGTCGCGCGGCACCGTCTCACCCGCGGCCAGCACGACCTCGACAGCCTGCTCGATGCGATCGGCATCGTTCTTCAACGCATCGTCGCGGTGCTGCTCGCCAAGCCAGCGCAGCATCAACGCACCCGACAGGATGGTGGCGATCGGGCTGGCCGCATTCTGGCCCGCGATGTCCGGTGCCGAGCCGTGCGCGCCCTGGAACAGCCCGTGGCGTTCGCCGAGCTCGGCCGATGCGGCGATACCGAGCCCTCCGACGGTGCCGGCGCCCAAGTCGGAGATGATGTCTCCGAACATGTTCTCCGCGACGATCACGTCGTAGAAGTCGGGCTTCTTGAGCATGTGCACGGTGATGGCATCCGCGTAGGCGTAGTCGATCTGCACGTCTTCGTAGTCGCGCGCGACGTCGTCGCAGATGGCCCGGAAGAAGGCATAGGTGCGCAGGATGTTGGCCTTGTCGCAGACTGTCACGCGGCGCTGCCCGTCGCGCGGCGCGCCCTGGCGTCGGCGCGCGAGGTCGAAGGCAAAGCGGGCGACGCGTTCCACGCCCTTGCGCGTCATCACCAGCGTGTCGGTCGCGACTTCGCCGCGCAGGTTGACGCCGCCGCCACGGCTGGCGTAGAGGCCCTCGGTGTTCTCGCGCACGATCACGTAGTCGATCTGGCCGGGCGCCCAGTCCCGCAACGGCGACTGCACGCCGCGGTACAGCCGGATCGGCCGGACATTGGCGAACAGGTCGAGCCTGAAGCGCAGCTGCAAATGCAGGTCGTTGCCGACCTCCGTGCCATCCGCATAGGTCACGCCCGGCAGGCCCGCGGCGCCATGCAGGATGGCATGCATCGACTTGCAAGCCGCATAGGTCTCGTCGGGCAGGACCGCCCCCGTCCGTGTGTAGTGCGCCGCACCGCCGTCGAACGGATGGAAGCGCAGCCGCTGCGGGCCGCACGCTTCGGTCAGAACCGCCACGGCCGATTGGCAGACCTCGGGGCCGATGCCGTCGCCTTCGATGCTCACGATGTCGTAGGTTTGCAGGGTCATCGTCGAAATCAATGGTGAAGTTGTATGACAAATGTACGGGGACTGCCCATTCGGCGAAACCGGGTTTTCCTCCATTCGATTTGTATGATCAATTGGTACGATGTTTTAAAATCACACCTATAAAGGAGACAAGCCGTGTTCAGAAAGTTCGCTATCCTCGTTGCGCTGAGCCTGTCGTTCGCGACATCCCATGGCCAGGTACCCGCCGATCGACCGATCACGATGATCGTCACCGTGCCACCCGGTGGGAGCTCCGATGCGCTGGCACGCCTGACTGCCGGAATGCTCGCCGCCCGCCTGGACCGATCGGTCGTGGTCGAGAACGTCACCGGCGCCGGCGGGCTTGTCGGCATGCAGAAATTCCTGCGCTCGCCGGCCGACGGCAGCGTGCTGCTCTTCATCAACCAATCGTTGGTGATTCTTCCGCATCTGCATCCCAAGTCTGCCTACAGCCCGTCGACCGACATGGAGCCGATCGGGATCGTTGCGACCGTGCCGATGGTGCTGTCGGTCAGCAACGCGGCCGGCGTGAGCACCCTGCCCTCGCTCATCGAGAAGATGAAGAAAGCCCCCGGGAAGGTCAACTTCGGCTCCGGCGGCCCCGGCACAACCGCGCATCTGGCCGAAGCGTTGTTCCTGAAGCTGGCCGACGTGCGGGGCGAGATGATCCAGTACCGCGGCACCGGCCCCGCGCTCAGCGACCTGATGGCGGGCACGATTGACGCCGTGATCGACCAGACGGTGACCATGCTGCCCCTGCACAAGGACGGTCGGGTCAAGGCGCTCGCGGTCACCGGCGACGCCCGGCTGACGCAACACCCGGAAATCCCCACCTTCGCCGAATCGGGCGTGCCCGCCTTCGACCTCGCGATCTGGAACGGGCTGATGGCGCCCCGGGGAACGCCGCCGGAGGCGGTCGCGAAGTTGACGGGCGCCCTGTCTGCGGTCGTCGGCAGTGCCGATTTCAAGCGCCGGCTGGCCATGCTGGCCGCACAGGCGCCCATCGACGGCGAGCAAGGGCCCGTGCATTTCCGCCGCGTGATCGCCCGAGACGGCGATCGCGTCGCCGGGCTCGCCAAGGCCGGTGCGTTCGCGAACGATGCGGCCGCGGCGAGCAAGTAGCGCGCGTACCGCGCGTTCGTTCAGGAGGTTGTCTGCCTGGACGGCAAGGCGGCGCGCCGTTGGCGCACGACCAGACTGACGCCCACCGCCGTGATCGCCGTACCCAGCAGCGTCATTGCCGTGATCGGCTCCGAGAACAGCAGCCAAGCCATGATCGCGGTGGTGGGTGGCACCAGGTACAGCAGGCTGGTCACGGCCGCGGCGGAACCGCGCTGGATCAGGATGTAGAAGAGCGAGCTGCCGCCCAGCGACAGCACCAGCACCGACCAGGCCATGGCGCCGATCGACTGGGCGTTCCAGACGATGGGAGCGGTCTCCATCCACGCCAGGGGGAGCGTCGCCATCACGGCCGCGGCGAACTGCACCACGCTCGCGCTGCGCACGTCGCAGGGCGCCACGAAGCGCTTCTGGTAGAGCGTGCCGACCGTGATCGACAGCAGCGCCGCCACGGCCAGCGACATGGTCTGGAGGCTGACCTCGCCGCCGTCGCCGAACTTGCGCGACACCACCAGCACCAGCCCGGTCAGGCCCAGCAGCAGCCCCGCCCACTGGCGCCGCGTGATGCTGCCGCCGCGCATCGACAGCCACACGCCGGTGAGCACCGGCTGCAGACCTACCAGCAGCGCGACGAGACCGGAGCCCATGCCGGCGCGCACGGCAGCCCAGACACCGGCCAGGTAGCCGGCCTGCACCAGCACGCCGGTCACCATCAGGTGGCCCCACTGTGCCCGCGTGGCCGGCCAGGCGACGCGCGCCAGCACCGCCCACAACCCGAAGGCAGCGAAGGTCAGTGCATAGCGCACGGCGAGGAACTTGAGCGGTGGCGCATGCGGCATGCCGTAGCGCGCCACGATGAAGCCGGTCGCCCAAATGAGAACGAACACGCCCGGCATCACGCGCAGCCAGCCCGCGGCGCGCGCCGCGGCCGTCATTTCGCGCGGGCCCGGATCTCGGGAATGGCCTTCTGCAGGTAGTAGGCCATCGACCACACCGTCAACACGGCCGACAGCCAGATCAGCCACGGGCCCCAGACACGGGTGTCGATGGCGCCGAAGAGCACGCCGTCGAACAGCAGGAAGGGAATGGCCACCATCTGCACCACGGTCTTGACCTTGCCGATCATGTGGACCGCCACGCTCTTGCCGGCGCCGATCTGCGCCATCCACTCGCGCAGCGCGGAGATGGCGATCTCGCGCCCGATGATGATGAGGGCGACGAACACGTCGGTGCGGTTCAGGTGCACCAGCACCAGCAGCGACGCGCAGACCAGGAACTTGTCGGCCACCGGGTCGAGGAAGGCGCCGAAGGCCGAGGTCTGGTTGAGCTTGCGCGCCAGAAAGCCGTCGAGCCAGTCGGTGGCCGCGAACACGATGAACATCACCGTGGCGATCACGTTGCGCATCGGCTCGGCGATGGGCAGGTAGAACACGCCCACGATCAACGGGATCGCGACGATGCGCGTCCAGGTCATGATCGTTGGCAGGGTCCAGAACATGCAGCGATTGTGCATGAGCCGCATGTCCCTTCGCGCAGGCCGCGGTCTCAGCCTCTCAGTGCAACGCGCGATAGATCTCTTCGGCCAGGTCGATGGCGATGCCCTCGACCGAGGCGATGTCCTCCACGCTGGCCGACGCCACGCCGCGGATGCCGCCGAAGCGCTGCAGCAGCCGCGCCCGGCGCTTCGGACCGATGCCCGGGATGTCCTCCAGCTGGCTCCCGCCCACGCGCACCTTGGCGCGCTTGGCGCGCATGCCGGTGATGGCGAAGCGGTGGGCCTCGTCGCGGATCTGGGCGACCAGCATCAGCGCGGCCGAGTCGCGGCCAAGGTACACCTTCTTGCGGCCATCGGCGAACACCAGTTCTTCCAGGCCGACCTTGCGGCCCTCGCCCTTCTCGACACCGACGATCAGCGACAGGGGCAGGCCCAGTTCGCCGAACACCTCGCGCGCCATCGACACCTGGCCCTTGCCGCCATCGACCAGCACCAGGTCGGGCATGCGCGCGGCCTTGGTGGTGGGCGGGGCGTCGCTGCCCGCGCCTTCGGCATCACCGGGCGGCGGTGCATCGCTCTCGGCGGCAATGGCCTCGGCCAGCTTGCCGTAGCGGCGGTGCAGCACCTGGCGCATGGCGGCGTAGTCGTCGCCCGGCGTGATGCCGTCGATGTTGTAGCGGCGGTACTCGCGGTTCTGCATGGCGTGGTGCTCGAACACCACGCACGAGGCCTGCGTCGCCTCGCCGGCCGTGTGCGAGATGTCGAAGCACTCCACGCGGAAGTTGTCGAGATCGTCGGGCGCCAGCTCGAGCGCGTCGACCAGCGCGCGCGTGCGCGCCTGCTGCGAACCTTCTTCCGCCAGCAGGCGTGCCAGTTGCAGCTGGGCGTTCTTCTGCGCCATCTCGAGCCAGTGGCGGCGCTGCTCGCGTGGCTGGAACACCGCCGTGATGCGGATGCCGGCCTGCTGCGACACCGCCTCGATCAACTCGCGGCCGACCTGCGCGCTCAGCACCAGCGTGGCGGGCACCGGAACGTCGATGTAGTGCTGTGCGATGAAGGCCTCGAGCACCTGCGACTCGACCGACAGGGCGTCGGCACCCTCCTCGGCTTCGAGCGCGCTGTCATGCATTTGCGCGGCGTCGTCGACGTGCACCGGAAAGTACGCGCGGTCGCCCAGATGCCGGCCGCCGCGCACCATCGCCAGGTTGACGCAGGCCCGCCCGCCGAGCACCTGCACGGCCAGGATGTCGACGTCCTTGTCGGACGCGATCTCGATCGACTGCTGGTGCAGCACGCGCGACAGCGCCGACATCTGGTTGCGCAGCTCGGCCGCCTGCTCGAACTGCAGCTTCTCGGCATGCGCCGTCATACGCGATTCGAGCTGGCTCAGCACCCCCTGCGTGTCGCCCATCAGGAAGGCCTCGGCATTCGCCACGTCCTGCGCATAGGCCTCGGGCGTGATGTAGCCCACGCACGGCCCGGTGCAGCGCTTGATCTGGTAGAGCAGGCAGGGCCGGGTGCGGTTGGCGTACACCGTGTCTTCGCAGGTGCGCAGCTGGAACACCTTCTGCAGCAGCTGGATCGACTCCTTCACCGCCCAGGCGCTCGGGTAGGGGCCGAAGTAGCGGTGCTTGCGGTCGGTGGCGCCGCGGTAGTAGGCCAGGCGCGGAAAGGTGTGCGCCGCGATCTTCAGGTACGGGTAGCTCTTGTCGTCGCGAAACAGGATGTTGTAGCGCGGCTTGAGCGTCTTGATGAGGTTGTTCTCGAGCAGCAGCGCCTCGGCCTCGGAGCGCACCACCGTCGTCTCCATGCGCACGATCTTGCTGATCATGTGGCCGATGCGGGTGCCGCCGTGGCTCTTCTGGAAGTAGTTGGCGACCCGCTTTTTCAGGTTGCGCGCCTTGCCCACGTAGAGCACCGCGCCCGCTGCGTCGAAGTAGCGGTAGACGCCGGGCAGGTTGGGCAGGGCGGCGACTTCGCTGAGCAGTTGGTCGGAATGCACGTCTGACATGGCGCCTATTGTCTCGCGAGGGCGGACGCCGCCTTCATCCCCCGGGAATGCCGCAGATTCCGGCTGGCACGGCATGTGCTCCACTCCGCAGCCCGGCAGTCCTGCGCGGGCCTTTCAACGATAACAATTCGATAACATTCATGAAGAGAAACCTCCCCTGGTGGGCGCTGACCCCGACCGCCCTCGCCCTCACGCTGCTCGCCTGTGGTGGCAGTGGCGGCTCCGACAGCGCCAGCACGCCGGCCCCTGTTCAAACGACGCCTCCCGTGGCCGTCGACAACAGCTGCCTCACGAGCACCAACGGCACGCCGGTGGTGGTGGGTTCGGGCGACGCCGGCGATCCGGCCGCCCCCGAACCGGCTTCCGGCTACGTCATCGGCCACAAGCGCGTGTACGCGAAGTCGTACATGGTGGTGGCGAACCACCCGCTGGCCACCAAGGCCGGTTGCGACATCCTCAAGGCCGGCGGCAGCGCAGCGGACGCGGCCGTCGCGGTGCAGGCCGTGCTGGCCCTGGTCGAACCCCAGTCGAGCAGCCTGGCCGGCGGCGCCTTCATGCTGTACTACGACGCGGCGACCAAGAAGGTGCAGGCCTATGACGGGCGCGAGACCGCGCCGGCCGCCGCCACCGCCAACTACCTGCGCTGGATCGACGACGTCGGCAACCAGACGCTGCCCCAGCCCAGCGCGCGCGCCAGCGGCCGCTCCATCGGCACGCCCGGCGTGATGCGCATGCTCGAACTCGCGCACAACGACCACGGCAAGCTGGCCTGGAAAGACCTCTTCGGCGACGGCACCACGCTGGCGACCAACGGCTTCACGATCGGCGGCCGCATGGCCAACGCGATCGCGTCCTCGGCCTCCAATCTGAAGCGCGACGCCGAAGCCGCGGCCTACTTCCTCGATGCCAGCGGCAACCCCAAGCCGCTGGGCACCAGGCTCACCAACCCGGCCTACGCCGACGTGCTCACCGCACTCGCCACGCAGGGCGCCGACGCGCTCTACACCGGCAAGATCGCCGAGGACATCGTCGCCAAGATCAACATCACGACCGGCGCGGACGGCTCCGTCATCACGCCGGGCAAGACGACCCTGGCCGACCTGAAGGCGTACAAGGCCAAGCGCCGCGACCCGGTGTGCACGACCTACCGCGAGTACTACGTCTGCAGCATGTCGCCGCCCTCGTCCGGCGGCATCGGGGTGCTCTCCACGCTGGGCATTCTGGAGAACTTCAACATGGGCCTGCACAAGCCCACCAGCATCGACATCGAGGGCGGCAAGCCCACCGTGATGGGCGTGCACCTGGTGGCCGAAGCCGAGCGACTGGCCTACGCCGACCGCGACAAGTACGTGGCCGACACCGACTTCGTGCCGCTGCCCGGCGGCAGCGCCGACACGATGCTCAACAAGAGCTACATGCGCACGCGCGCCAACCTCATCGACTTTTCCAGGAGCATGGGCACCGCCGCCGCGGGCGATCTCGGTGCGATCCCGGCAGGCGTCGACACGACGGTCGAACATGGCACCACCCACCTCTCGATCGTCGACAAGGACGGCAACGTCGTGACCATGACGACCACCGTCGAATCGACGCTCGGTTCGTACCACATGAGCCACGGCATCATGCTGAACAATCAGCTCACCGACTTCTCGGCCTCGCCGACCGATAGCGCCGGCCTCCCGGTGGCCAACCGCGTCGCGCCGGGCAAGCGCCCGCGCAGCACGATGGCACCGACGATGGTCTTCCGGGGCAGCGAACCCGGCGACTTCCTGATGGCCACCGGTTCGCCGGGCGGCGGCACGATCATCCAGTACGTGGTGAAGACCGTGGTCGGCGCACTCGACTGGGGCCTGGACGCCCAGCAGGCCACCTCGCTGGTGGACTTCGGCGCGAGCAACAGCGTGACGACCTCCGTGGGCGGAGAGCATCCGAACATCGACACGAGCAACGGCGGTGCGAACGACCCGCTGATCACCGGCCTGCGCGCCATGAACCACACCGTCTCGACAGGTTCGCAGTCCAGCGGCATCAGCACCATCATCCGCGCCAAGGTGAACGGCACATCCGTGCTCACCGGCGGCGCCGACCCGCGCCGCGAAGGCATCGTGCTGGGCGATACTTTCACGCCCTGACGCGCGGCGCGCCGGCCCGGCGACATGAAGCCCCCACGGTCGCGAGGCCGAGGGGGCTTTTTTCATGCCGCCGGGCCGCCCCAAGGCATGAAGCGCCCCCTCCGGGGGCAGAGAGCTACACGCAGTGAGCGAACGTGGGGGGCCTTTTTTTCCATGCGAGGAGCACATGCGCTGGGACATCTTCTGCAGGGTCATCGACAACTTCGGCGACATCGCCATCTGCTGGCGGCTGGCCTGCCAGTTGGCGGAGCGGGGCGCGCGCGTGCGGCTGTGGGTCGACGACCCCTCGGCGCTCGACTGGCTGGCGCCGCAGGGGTGTGACGGAGTCGCCGTCATCCTCTGGTCCGACCCCATGGCCGTCGCACTGGCCTCAGCGCAGGCCGTGCCCGACGTGCTGGTCGAGGCCTTCGGCTGCGACCCGGCGCCTGCGTTGCTCTCGCGCTTCGCGGAAGCCGCGCGCCTTCGCCGCCGGCCGTGGATCAACCTCGAGTACCTGTCGGCCGAGCCCTATGTCGCGCGCCTGCACGGCCTGCCCTCGCCGGTGTTCCAGGGGCCGGGCGAAGGCCTGACCAAGCACTTCTTCTATCCCGGATTCACCCCCGCCACCGGCGGCCTCCTGCGCGAGCCGGGCCTGCCCGCCGGGCGACGCGACGAACTGGGCCAATTGGC
>LNAP01003246.1_pt1 | contig 15590 bp, 13 predicted proteins | sample 602601 | NCBI WGS metagenome assembly LNAP01 (sample SAMN02440304, study PRJNA202911) | soil metagenome | biome: Subtropical and temperate rainforests or woodlands; isolation source: soil samples (1 kg each in a 20% v/v slurry with milli Q water) were... ...
CCCCATGCGCAACGAATCAATTCGCTACCTGATTGTGCCGGGCTGGCAAGGATCGCCAGAAGATCATTGGCAAAGCCACTGGCAGAACAGCCTGCCGAACAGTGCGCGGGTGGAGCAGGCCGACTGGCTGACGCCCCGGCGCGAAGACTGGGTCGCGGCGCTGGCCGAGGCGATTGCCGCCGACAGCACGCCGGTGATCCTGATTGCCCACAGCCTGGGCTGCATCACCGTCGCGCACTGGGCCGCCCATGCGCCGGTCAGTGCCTTGCGCCAGGTGCGCGGTGCGTTGCTGGTGGCGCCGGCGGATGTCGAGCGTCCGGCCTGCGCGCCGGCGCTGCGCAATTTCGCGCCGATCCCCAGCGACCTGTTGCCGTTCCCGAGCCAGGTGGTCAGCTCCGATAACGACAGCGCCATCAGCGCGCCGCGTGCCCTGGAACTGGCCCGCCACTGGGGCGCCGAGGCGGGGATCCTGTCCGGTGCCGGGCATATCAACGTCAAGTCCGGGCACCAGCGCTGGGAGCAGGGTTTCGCGTATCTCTACCGCCTGCAAAACCGCATGGAACAGCATTCCCTGCGCCGCGCCTGATTTTTTCTTTTTGTTAAACGCCCCCGCCTGCCAGCGGATTTGGGCGGGAGTCTGCCATGAGTCTGCATGAGTCTTTCGGTCAGCCGCTGCTGACCTTTCCCGATGCTGAAAAAAGTCCGTTGAGCATCCGCGCCAAGGCGCTGGTGTTCGTCGATCCCCGCTCGCGGCAGTTGCGCCAGGAGCTGGAACAGCTGGCGCCGCGGGCGATCTCGGTGTTGATCCGCGGTGAAACCGGCAGCGGCAAGGAACTGCTGGCCCGGCATATCCACCGCGCCAGCGACCGCAGCGGCCTGTTCGTCTCGGTCAACTGCGGGGCCATCAGCCCGACCTACGCCGACGCCGAACTGTTCGGTTATGCCGGCGGCGCCTTCAGCGGTTCGGCCAGCAGCCGCGCCGGCTGGTTCGGCTCGGCCAACGGCGGCACCCTGTACCTGGACGAGATCGGCGACTTGCCGTTGCCGATCCAGATCAAGCTGCTCTCGGCCCTGGAAAATCATGAGGTGACCCGGGTCGGCGCCCATCAGCCGAGCCCGGTGGATGTGCGCCTGGTGGCGGCCACTAGCATCGACCTGGCCCAGGCAGTGGCGGCGGGCAAGTTCCATGAGCGGCTGTATCACTACCTGGGCGAGGGCCACCTGGAATTGCCGGCGCTGCGCGAGCGGGTCGGCGACATCCTGTCGTTGGCCGAGTATTTCCTCGGCATCTACAGCCAGCGCCTCGACCTGCCGGTACCGCTGATCAGCGAAGCCGCCCAGCAGGTGCTGGAGCAGCACAGCTGGCCGGGCAACACCCGCGAGCTGGAGAACGTCATTCACTTTGCCCTGCTGGTCAGCAGTGGCGAGGATATCCTGCCAGAGCACCTGAACCTGCCGCCGCAGCTGTCGCGGCTGGAGCGGGTGGACCAGCAACTGAAAGGCCTGATCGCAGACGGTTCCGCCGCCGAGTTGCAGGCGCTGAAGCACCTGCTCAAGCAACACGGCGTGATCTGAAGTCCCCTCCCATTCCTGATTCGTGCAGCGGGCTGCTTTCTGTAGCCGCTGCCGCAGGCTGCGCAGCGGCCGCCCATGCGACTCCGTAATCCCTTTGAAGGCAGCCTGAAAACCTGGCGAGCGCTGCGCGCTCGATCGCAGCCTGCGGCAGCGGCTACAGGGCTTGTGGAGCGCCTCGGGCGCGGGCTAGAGCGGTTCGATTCTGTATGAATAAAATGGAATATCAACGTGAATAAAAGATATTGTTAAGGCATAAAAAATCCCGGTATTGTCCGCTCCACGCCAGAGATAGCACTTCGCTGGCACCCTCATTACAAAAGCCGTCGTCACTGACGACTCATAAGGACACTGCATGAAAAAGGTTCTGTTGTTCACCGCACTGGCGGCTGCCCTGACTGCCGGTCTGGCCCAAGCTGGCGAGAAACTGGTAGTGGCGGCCACCCCTGTGCCGCACGCCGAGATCCTCGAGCTGATCAAGCCGACCCTGGCCAAGGAAGGTGTGGACCTGGAAATCAAAATCTTCACCGATTATGTGCAGCCGAACGTGCAGGTCGATCAGAAGCGTCTGGACGCCAACTACTTCCAGACCCTGCCGTACCTGAAGAGCTTCAACGAAGGCAAAGGCACTAACCTGGTGACCGTGATCGGCGTGCACGTCGAACCTTTCGGCGGCTACTCGAAGAAAGTCAAAACCCTGGCCGAGCTGAAAGACGGCGCGACCATCGCCATTCCGAACGAAGGCAGCAACAGCGGCCGGGCCCTGATCCTGTTGCAGAAGGCCGGCCTGATCGAACTCAAGGATCCGAAAAACGCCCTGGCGACCCCGAAAGACATCGCCAAGAACCCGCACAACTTCAAGTTCAAGGAACTGGAATCGGCCCTGCTGCCGCGCGTGCTGGACCAGGTCGACCTGGACATGATCAACACCAACTACGCCCTGGAAGCCGGCCTGAACCCGGCCAAGGATGCGCTGGTGATCGAGGGTGCCGATTCGCCGTACGTGAACTTCCTGGTGTCCCGCCCGGACAACAAGGACAGCGCCGCCATCCAGAAACTGGCCAAGGCCCTGACCAGCCCGCAAGTGAAGGAATTCATCGAGAAGAAATACAGCGGCGCAGTACTGCCGGCGTTCTGATGAACTACGCTTAAGTCGTACAAACCCCTTCAAGGTTTAAACGCCGATGGCTTCTACAGCGTCGGCGTTTTTTATTGCCCGCGTTACGCCCCCGCAAGAACAACCTCACCTCGCTTCTGTAGGAGCGAAGCTTGCTCGCGATCCAGGCGCTGCGGTGTATCAGTAAGGACGCAATCGCGGGCAATCAACGATGAAGGGATTTTGCTCAGGAAGGCTTCATGGCCCGGCACAACGCCTTCAGCCATTTGACGATGTCCTGCGGATCGAGGGGTTGCGGGGTATCGAGGTCGGTCATTGTTCTTATCGTCCTTGTACGTGTCTGGCCCGTTGAGGTCGGGTGCCGGTTGTCCGTTCCATGGAGGAGGATCAGAAAGATCCCTGACGGCGTCAGAAAAGTAGCCGGCCCAGACGCACATGGCAAACCCCGCAGGTTAGTTTTTTGGGTGATATCAATATGCTTTAACGGTATTTAAATTATTGTTTTTATAGCTTTAAAGTCGAAGCCTGCCGGGTGGTTTACCCACCGCCCAATGGACTGCACCACCGCCGCTGTACCCCAGTGGCGTCCAGGATTGCCATGACCCTCGACTACGCCTTTATCCTCAGTACGCTGCCGGCCTTCCTCAAGGCCGTGGGCGTGACCTTGCAGGTCGGCCTGATCGCCATCGCCACCTCCCTGCTGGTGGCCCTGATCAACGCCACGATCCTGGTGTTCCGCACCCCCTACCTGCAGCGCCTGATCGGGCTGTACGTGGAGCTGGCGCGCAACACCCCGCTGCTGATCCAGCTGTTCTTCGTCTACTTCGCCCTGCCGGCGCTGGGGCTGAAGATTTCCGGGTTCGCCGCGGCGATCATCACCATGACCTTTCTCGGCGGCGCCTACCTCACCGAGGTGCTGCGCGCCGGCGTCGAAGCGGTGCCGACGGCCCAGCTGGAGTCGGGCCGCTCCATCGGCCTGTCGCACTGGCAGCTGTTGCGCCATGTGATCCTGCCGCAGGCCGGGATCCTCAGCCTGCCGTCGCTGTTCGCCAACTTCATCTTCCTGCTCAAGGAGACCACCGTGGTCTCGGCGGTGGCGGTGCCGGAGATTCTCTACACCACCAAGAGCTACATCGCCCTCTACTACAAGACCTACGAAATGCTCGCCGTGCTCACGCTGATCTGCGTGCTGCTGTTCTTGCCGCTGTCGCTGTTGCTCAGCCGTCTGGAAAGGAGGTTGCAGCATGGCCAGTTCGGGTCTTGAACTGCTCTGGGTGTCCTTGCCGCAGCTGGGCAAGGGCGCCGCGCAGACCCTGTCGATCTCCCTGCTGAGCATCGCCTTCAGCACCGTTGGCGGCGTGCTCTACGGCGTGCTGCGGACCCTCGACCACAAATGGTTGAACGCCGTGCTGCGCCTCTACCTGGAGTTGTTCCGGGCAATCCCGGTGCTGGTCTGGTTGTACCTGCTGTTTTTCGGTTTCCCGATCTTCTTCGGCATCAGCATCCCCAGCTTCACCTGCGCGGTGCTGGTGCTGTCGCTGTGGGGCGCCAGCGAAGTCGGCGAGGTGGTGCGTGGCGCCCTGCATTCGCTGCCCCGTGGCCAGCGCGAGGCGGGGCTGTCGATCGGCCTGTCCGACCCGCAACTGTACGGCTACGTGCTGCTGCCCCAGGCGCTGAAACGCATGACGCCGCCGACCATCAACGTCTATACGCGGATCATCAAGACCAGCTCGCTGGCGGTGCTGATCGGCGTGGTGGACGTGATCAAGGTCGGCCAGCAAATCATCGAGCGCACCTACGAGTCGGTGCTGATCTACGGCGCCCTGTTCCTGTTTTTCTTCTTTATCTGCTACCCGCTGTCGGCCGCCTCGCGCGTGCTGGAGCGGCGCTGGACGCAAGCATGAGCGCACTGATCGAGTTCCAGGGTTTCAACAAGTTTTTCGGCGAGCAGCAGGTGCTCAAGGACATCGACCTCAAGGTCGCCCAGGGCGAAGTGGTGGTGATTCTCGGCCCCAGCGGCTGCGGCAAGTCCACCTTGCTGCGCTGCCTCAACGGCCTGGAAAAGGCCCACGGCGGCCACCTGAGATTCGCCGGCCGCGAACTGCTGGACAAGGCCACCGACTGGCGCCAGGTGCGCCAGGACATCGGCATGGTGTTCCAGAGTTATCACCTGTTCCCGCACATGAGCGTGCTCGACAACATCCTGCTCGGCCCGCTCAAGGTGCAGAAGCGCGACCGTCGCGAAGCCCGCGCCCAGGCCGAGGCGCTGCTGGAACGGGTGGGCCTTTCGGACAAGCGCGATGCCTTCCCGCGCCAGCTCTCCGGCGGCCAGCAGCAACGCATCGCCATCGTCCGTTCGTTGTGCATGAACCCGCAGGTGATGCTGTTCGACGAGGTCACCGCGGCGCTGGACCCGGAGATGGTCAAGGAAGTGCTGCAAGTGATCCAGGGCCTGGCCCGGGACGGCATGACCCTGCTGATCGTCACCCACGAAATGGCCTTCGCCCGCGCGGTGGCCGACCGCATCGTGTTCATGGATGCCGGGCGCATCCTCGAACAGCACCCTCCCGAGACCTTCTTTACGAACCCGCGGACCGCACGAGCGCAGCAGTTCCTGGAGAAATTCTCCTTCGTTGAAGCATTGCCAAAAAAAGCACCTACAAAGGAACTGGAGCTCTTATGAAAACTGCCAAGTCTTCGCTACTGCTACTCCCGCTGTTCGGCCTCGCGCTGCTGGCCGGCTGCGATAAAACCACCGAGGCGCCCAAGCCTGCAGCCAGCGCCAGCGCTGCCCCGGCGACCGGTTACCTGGACAAGATCAAGGCCCGCGACAAGCTGATCGTCGGCGTGTTCACCGACAAGCCGCCGTTCGGTTTCGTCGATGAGACTGGCCGTTACGTGGGCTTCGATACCGATATCGGGCGACAATTCGCCAAGGACCTGCTGGGCGACGAGAACAAGGTGGAGTTCGTCGCGGTGGAGCCGGCCAGCCGCATTCCGTTCCTGCAGAGCGACAAGGTCGACCTGATCCTGGCCAACATGACCGTCACCCCGGAGCGCAAGGAAGCGGTGGAGTTCACCAACCCCAACCTCAAGGTCGCGGTGCAGGCCCTGGTGCCTAATGGCAGCGAAGTGAAAAACCTGGATGACCTGGCGAGCCGCACCACCATCGTCACCACCGGCACCACCGCCGATATCTGGCTGACCAAGAACCACCCGGACTGGAAACTGCTGAAGTTCGAGAAGAACTCCGAGTCCCTGCAAGCCCTGGCCAACGGCCGCGGCGATGCCTATGCCCAGGACAACCTGATCCTGTTCAGCTGGTCCAAGCAGAACCCGGGCTACCGCGTACTGCCGCAGACCCTGGGGGAGCAGGCGCCGATCGCGCCGGCGGTGAAGAAGGGCAATATCGAACTGCGTGACTGGGTCAACGCCGAGCTGGCCAAGCTGGGCGAGGACAAGTACCTGCTCAAGCTCTACGACCAGTACGTGCGCAAGGAACTGAGCGACGACACCCAGCCGGAAAGCGTGATTGTCGAAGGGGGCAAGTGGCAGGGGTGATTCGGTCTGAACGATCGAGGTGTTCTTAAGTACGCCATCGCGGGCAAGCTCCGCTCCTACAGAAGCATGTGCAATCTTCTTCTGTAGGAGCGAGGCTTGCCCGCGATGCTTTTGCGGCCGCTCAATCCGGCCAATACCACGCCGGTTCATCGAGCATGCCCTGGCCGACGATTTCGGTCTGGCCGAAATTCTTCTCCAGCACGATGGCGTTGCATTGCGGGTCCTGCTGCAACGCCGCGATCAGCCGGCTGGCATGGGACACCACCCACACCTGGCACTGCTGCGAAGCCCGGATGATCAGGCGCGCCAAGGCCGGCAGCAGGTCCGGGTGCAGGCTGGTTTCCGGTTCGTTGAGCACCATCAGCGTCGGTGGCCGTGGCGTCAGCAGGGCGGCGACCAGCAGCAGGTAACGCAGGGTGCCGTCCGACAGCTCCGCCGCCGACAGTGGCCGCAGCAAACCGTCCTGATGAAACTGCACGCCGAACAGCCCGCCCGGCACCGCATCGATCTCCAGCCGCGACCCGGGAAAGGCATCGCTGATGGTCTCGTGCAGCGCCTGCTGATCGCCGACCTCGATGATGGTCTGCAACGCCGCCGCCAGGTCACGACCGTCGTGGTGCAGCACCGGTGTGCGGGTGCCCAGCTGCGGCCGGCGCGCGGGGGCCTGGCTGTCGGTGCGAAAGTGATCGTAGAAACGCCAGCCACGGATCTGCTCGCGCAGATGCAGGACCTCGGGTGACGAACGCAGGTTACCGACCTGGTCGAACAGGCTGTCGCCGCTGGAGGTGTGCTGCGCCAGCACTTCCCACTGCCGCCCCTCGCGGGCCCGCACCATCGGCCCCTGGCGATCCACCAGCACACTGGCCGGGCGATACACCGGCCCGCTCCAGATGCTCTCGCGCTTGATCCGCGGGTCGAGGGTGAAGCGCGACGGAATCGGCGTGCTGTGCCCGGGCAGCATGAAATGACCGCTGGAGTCCGGCAGCCCCAGGCCGATCGAGTAACCGAAGTCCTCGCCGGCAAAGCCCAGTTGCAGGCGCTTGACGGTTTTCCGTGGTCCGCCCTGGATCGCCACCTCGCCACGGCTCATGCGCCGGCTGATCTGTTCCGGCCCGGCCCAGAAAGTCGACTCCAGGCCGCCTTCGCTGGCCAGCGCATTGACCACCCCGCCCTGGGCGGTTTCCGCCAGCAGGCGCAGGGCCTTGTACAGGTTGGACTTGCCGCTGCCGTTGGGGCCGGTGATCAGGTTCAGCCGCTCCAGCGGAATCACCAGTTTGTTGATCGAGCGGTAATTGGCCACTGCCAGGGTCTTGAGCATCCCGGGGCTCCTTGTGCATGAAGGCGCAGTGTGCCTGATTTTCCCCCTGGCCATCGCCCCTGCTGACCGCCCTTGTAGGAGCGAGCTTGCTCGCGATCAGGTTCGCAGAACCTGAAACTCCGCGCGTCCCGACGCCCTCGTTGTTCAGCCGATTAGACATTACGCATTTGTTCCGCAGCCCGCGTGCAGCGGTTGAACCCTGTTCTAAGCTCACAGTCGTATCGTCACCTGTACGATTGCATCGCGTGAAGGAGCCTGCATGGCTGGTCTCGAATCGAAGTGGATAGTGGGTTTGACGCTGGCGGCACTACTGAGCGGTTGTGGTGCGGAGAAACCGACCGAAAAGGAGCGGCCGCGGGTGCGCGTGCAGCAGGTGCAGACCCGCGATTTCGCCGCGCAAGTGACCCTGACTGGCGATGTGCAGGCGCGGGTGCAGACCGAGTTGTCATTCCGCGTCGGCGGCAAGATCATCCAGCGCCTGGTGGATGTCGGCGATCGGGTCACGGCCAGGCAGGTACTGGCCCGGCTCGACCCGAAAGACCTGCAGACCAATGTCGATTCCGCCGCCGCCTCGGTGTTCGCCGAGCAGGCGCGGGTCAAGCAGACCAGCGCGGCCTTCGTCCGCCAGCAGAAGCTCCTGCCCAAGGGCTACACCAGCCAGAGCGAATACGATGCCGCCCAGGCGGCGCTGCGCAGCAGCCAGAGCGCCCTGAGCGCGGCCCAGGCGCAGTTGGCCAACGCCCGTGAGCAACTGAGCTATACCGCGCTGATCGCCGACGCGCCGGGGGTGATCACCGCGCGCCAGGCCGAGGTCGGCCAGGTGGTGCAGGCCACGGTGCCGATTTACAGCCTGGCCCGCGACGGCGAGCGCGACGCCGTGTTCAACGTCTACGAGGCGTTGCTGGTGGCCCCGCCAGAGGATGGCGTGATCAACGTCAGCCTGCTGGACAACCCGAATATCAAGACCACTGGCAGGGTGCGGGAAGTCACCCCGGTGGTGTCGGCGCAAAGCGGCACGGTGCAGGTCAAGGTGGCCCTCGACGGCTTGCCGGCGGGCATGGACCTGGGCTCGGTGGTCGGCGCCAGTGCCCATGTGCCCGGCAAGGCCAGTGTCGAGCTGCCCTGGGCGGCGCTGACCAAGAACCTCAACGAACCGGCCGTGTGGCTGGTGGGCGAGGACGGCAAGACCACCCTGCACACCGTCACGGTGGGGCGCTACCAGACCGGCAAGGTGATCATCAGCGCCGGCCTCGAGGGCGGCGAAAAAGTGGTGATCGCCGGCGGCCAGTTGCTGCACCCGGGGATGCTCGTCGAGATCGTTCCCGAGACCGGTGCCCAAGGAGCCCAGCCATGAAGCGCCTGTCCCTGCTGTTGTGCGCCGGCCTGGTGCTGGGCGCCTGTTCCAAGGAAGAACCGGCGCCCGAGCCGGTGCGCCCGGTGCTGTCGTTCGAGGTGCGCGCCGAGTCCGAGGAAAGCCTCGGGCGGTTCGCCGGCAGCATCCAGGCTCGCTATGAAACCAACCTCGGCTTCCGGGTGCCGGGGCGCATCGCCAATCGCAATGTCGACGTCGGTGCCGAGGTGGGCAAGGGCGCCTTGCTCGCCACCCTCGACCCCACCGATCAGCAGAACCAGTTGCGTTCCGCCCAGGGCGACCTGGCCCGGGTCGAGGCGCAATGGATCAATGCCCAGGCCAATGCCCGGCGCCAGCAGCAATTGTTCGACCGCGGCGTTGGCGCCCAGGCGCAGCTGGACATCGCCCAGACCGACCTGAAGACCACCCGCGCCTCCCTGGATCAGGCCAGGGCCGCGGTCAGCCAGGCCCGCGACCAGCTCGCCTACAGCGAGCTGCGCACCGACCACGGCGGCGTGGTCACCGCCTGGATGGCCGAGGCCGGCCAGGTGGTCAGCGCCGGCCAGCAGGTGGTGACCCTGGCTCGCCCGGATATCAAGGAGGCGGTGATCGACCTGCCGGCGAGCCTGGTGGACCAGTTGCCGGCCGACGTGGTGTTCAAGGTCGCCTTGCAGCTGGACCCGAGCGTCAACACCACCGCCGTGGTGCGCGAGATCGAGCCCCAGGCGCAGAGCGCCACCCGGACCCGGCGTTCGCGCCTGACCCTGGCGCAAACCCCGCCCACCTTCCGCCTCGGCACGGCCATCAGCGTGACCCTCAGCTCCGCCATCGTCCCGCGCACCGAGGTGCCGCTGTCGGCCCTGCAGGAGGTGGACGGCCAGACGCGGGTCTGGATCGTCGACCCGCAGGCACGCACCGTGGCGCCGCGGGAGGTCACGGTGCTCGGCCGCGACCATGATTCGGCGTTGATCGGCAGCGGGATCAAGATCGGCGAGCGGGTGGTGAGCGCCGGTGTGAACAGCCTCAAACCGGGGCAGAAAGTCAAAATCGACGAGGACAGCCCACGATGACGCCGGCCACCAAAGGGAGCTTCAATTTATCCGAGTGGGCCATCAAGCATCAGTCGTTCGTCTGGTACCTGATGTTCGTCGCGCTGCTGATGGGCGTGTTCTCCTACATGAACCTGGGGCGCGAGGAAGACCCGTCCTTCACCATCAAGACCATGGTCATCCAGACCCGCTGGCCGGGCGCGACCCAGGAGGAAACCCTCAAGCAGGTCACCGACCGCATCGAGAAAAAACTCGAAGAACTGGACTCCCTCGACTACGTGAAAAGCTACACCCGCCCCGGCGAATCGACGGTCTTCGTCAACCTGCGCGACACCACCAGCGGCAAGGACATTCCCGAGATCTGGTACCAGGTGCGCAAGAAGATCAACGACATTCGCGGCGACTTCCCCCAGGGCCTGCAAGGGCCGGGGTTCAACGACGAGTTCGGCGATGTGTTCGGTTCGGTCTACGCCTTTACCGCCGACGGCCTGAGCATGCGCCAGCTGCGCGACTACGTGGAGCAGGTGCGCGCCGAGATCCGTGAAGTGCCGAACCTGGGCAAAGTGGAAATGGTCGGCGAGCAGGACGAAGTCATCTACCTGAACTTCTCCACACGCAAGCTGGCGGCGCTGGGCATCGACCAGCGCCAGGTCCTGCAGAGCCTGCAAGCGCAGAATGCGGTGACCCCGGCCGGGGTGATCGAAGCCGGGCCGGAGCGGATTTCCGTGCGCACCTCGGGGCAGTTCGCCTCGGAGAAAGACCTGGCCACGGTCAACCTGCGGCTCAACGAGCGTTTCTATCGCCTGGCGGATATCGCCGAGATCAGCCGCGGCTACGTCGACCCTTCGACGCCGCAGTTTCGCTACAACGGCCAGCCGGCCATCGGCCTGGCGATCGCCATGAAGAAGGGCGGCAACATCCAGGACTTCGGCAAGGCCCTGCACGCCAAGATGAACCAGCTCACCGCCGAGCTGCCGGTGGGCGTAGGCGTACACACGGTGTCGGACCAGGCCGAGGTGGTGGAAAAAGCCGTCGGCGGCTTTACCAGCGCGCTGTTCGAGGCGGTGGTGATCGTGCTGGTGGTGAGTTTCGTCAGCCTGGGCGTGCGCGCCGGGCTGGTGGTGGCGTGCTCGATTCCGCTGGTGCTGGCGATGGTCTTCGTTTTCATGGAATACAGCGGCATCACCATGCAGCGGATTTCCCTCGGTGCATTGATCATCGCCCTGGGCCTGTTGGTGGACGACGCGATGATCACCGTGGAGATGATGGTCACGCGCCTGGAGATGGGCGAGACCAAGGAGCAGGCGGCGACCTTCGCCTACACCTCCACGGCCTTCCCGATGCTCACCGGGACCCTGGTGACGGTTGCCGGCTTCGTGCCCATCGGCCTCAACGCCAGCTCCGCCGGCGAGTACACCTTCACCCTGTTCGCGGTGATCGCCGTGGCCATGCTGGTGTCGTGGATAGTCGCCGTGCTGTTCGCCCCGGTGATCGGCGTGCATATCCTCAGCACCAATGTGAAGCCCCACTCCGAGGAGCCGGGGCGCATCGGCCGCGCCTTCAATGGCGGCCTGCTGTGGGCCATGCGCAACCGCTGGTGGGCCATCGGCATCACCGTCCTGGTGTTCGTGCTGTCGGTGGTCGGCATGCGCTTCGTGCAGAACCAGTTCTTCCCGTCCTCGGACCGGCCGGAGATTCTCGTCGACCTCAACCTGCCGCAGAACGCCTCGATCGCCGAGACCCGCCTGGCGGTGGATCGCCTGGAGGCGACCCTCAAGGACGACCCGGACATCCTGCGCTGGAGCACCTATATCGGCGAAGGTGCGATCCGTTTCTACCTGCCGCTGGACCAGCAACTGCAGAACCCCTACTACGCGCAGTTGGTGATTGTCAGCAAGGGCCTGGAGTCGCGCACGGCGTTGACCGAACGCCTGAAAAAACGCCTGCGCGACGACTTCGTCGGCATCGGCAGCTACGTCCAGGCCCTGGAAATGGGCCCGCCGGTGGGGCGGCCGATCCAGTACCGGGTCAGCGGCAAGGACATCGACCAGGTGCGCAAGCACGCCATCGAGCTGGCCACCGAACTGGACAAGAACTCGCACATCGGCGAGATCATCTACGACTGGAACGAGCCGGGCAAAGTGCTGCGCATCGACATCGCCCAGGACAAGGCCCGCCAGCTGGGGTTGTCTTCGGAGGACGTGGCGCAGCTGATGAACAGCATCGTCAGCGGCTCCACCGTGACCCAGGTGCATGACGACATCTACCTGATCAACGTGGTCGGCCGGGCCGACGACAGCGAGCGCGGCTCCCCGGAAACCCTGCAGAACCTGCAGATCGTCAACCCCAACGGCACCTCGATTCCGCTGCTGGCCTTCGCCACCGTGCGTTACGAACTGGAGCAGCCGCTGGTCTGGCGGCGCGACCGCAAGCCGACCATCACCATCAAGGCCTCGGTGCGTGACGAAATCCAGCCGACCGACCTGGTCAGGCTGCTCAAGCCGGATATCGACAAGTTCGCCGCCGGCCTGCCGGCCGGTTACTCGGTGGCCACCGGCGGTACGGTGGAGGAAAGCGGCAAGGCCCAGGGGCCGATCGCCAAGGTGGTGCCGTTGATGCTGTTCCTCATGGCGACCTTCCTGATGATCCAGCTGCACAGCGTGCAGAAGCTGTTCCTGGTGGCCAGCGTCGCGCCCCTGGGGCTGATCGGCGTGGTCCTGGCGCTGGTGCCGACGGGCACGCCCATGGGCTTTGTGGCGATCCTCGGGATTCTCGCGCTGATCGGCATCATCATCCGCAACTCGGTGATCCTGGTGACCCAGATCGACGAGTTCGAGCGCGCCGGTCATTCATCCTGGGATGCGGTGGTGCAGGCCACCGAGCACCGTCGCCGGCCGATCCTGCTGACCGCCGCGGCGGCCAGCCTGGGCATGATTCCCATCGCCCGGGAAGTGTTCTGGGGGCCGATGGCCTACGCCATGATCGGCGGCATCATCGTCGCCACCCTGCTGACACTGCTGTTCCTGCCGGCGCTGTATGTGGCCTGGTACAAGATCAAGGAGCCGAAGAACACCACGGCCTGAGATCGTGCTCCGTCCGACAGAACGCCATCGCGAGCAAGCTCGCTCCTACAAGAGGCGGCGCAACGCCGATCATAAAAAACTGTAGGAGCGAGCTTGCTCGCGAAAAAGGCCGATCAACGACGCAAGCTCAAACCTTGCGCCAAACACTCGCCAGCCACGGCTGCTGCTCCCGCGGCAGCCCGGCGGGCCGGTAGTAATGCTCCAGCTCGACAAACCCCGCCGCTGTCAGCAAGTGCTGCCACGCCGCCAGGTCGTGGTAGGCGCCATAACGCGCGCCGTTCCAGCCTTCCTGGTTGTCGCCGCGCGGGTTGGAGCTGAACAGCACGCCGCCGGGTTTCAGCGTGGCGTGCAGCTGGCGCAGCACCCGTGGCAGTTCCTGCGAGGGAATGTGGAACAGCACGGCGTTGGCGAAGATGCCGTCGAAGCGTTCGGCGGGCAGGTCGAGCTTGAGGAAGTCCTGCTGCCAGACCTCGCAGCCGCTGTCGTCGCGGGCCATCTGGGCAAAGCGCTCGGAGCCGTCGAGGCCGATGGCGATATGACCGAGGCGGGTGAAGGTCCGCAGGTCGCGCCCGGGGCCGCAGCCGAAGTCCAGCAGGGTGAAGGGCGCCGTGCCCTGGATATGCCGCAGCAGGGCGTCGATGTTCTGGCTGACATCGTGGTCGCGGGTGCCTTCGCGGAAGTCTTCGGCCACCTGGTTGTAGTGACCCAGGGTGGTGGAGGTGATCTGGTCGAGGTCGGTGGGGGCGAGTTTCATGGCGGGCTGCGTTGGTTGGGGTGGTGTGCCGAATATACCCCAAGGGCATTGGCCCTGGTTTGGTGTGGGCCTTGAAAGCCAATCGCGAGCAAGCTCGCTCCTACAAAAGGCGACGCGATCAACCTGTAGGAGCGAGCTTGCTCGCGATGACATCCGAATGGACACCGCCGATCTCAACGCTTGTTGAGCACCCGCGCCAGGCGGTCGCCGCCGAGCTGGATCGCCGCGACGAGGATCACCAGCAGCACGATCACCGTGAGCATGATCTGGCTGTCGAAACGCTGGTAGCCATAGCGATAGGCAATGTCCCCCAGGCCGCCGGCGCCGATGGCTCCGGCCATGGCCGAGGAGTTGATCATGGTCACCAGGGTGATGGTGAAACCGCCGACGATGCCCGGCAGCGCCTCCGGCAGCAGCACATGCCAGACGATGTGCCAGCGTCGGCAGCCCATGGCCTGGGCGGCTTCGATCAGGCCGTGGTCGACCTCGCGCAGGCTGACCTCGGCGATCCGCGCGAAGAACGGCGTGGCGGCGATGGTCAGTGGCACCACCGCTGCCCAGACGCCGTAGGTGGTGCCGACGATCAGCCGGGTGAAGGGGATCAGCGCCACCATCAGGATCAGGAACGGAATCGAGCGGAACAGGTTGACGAAGGCCCCCAGCACGCTGTTCAGCCTGGGTGCTTCGTAGATCCCGCCCTTGCCGCTGGTAACCAGGATCACCGCCAGCGGAATCCCCGCCAACAAGGCGATCAGCGACGACATGCCGACCATCAGGAAGGTATCGATAACGCCCTGGAGCAAGCGATCAAACCACATAACCCAGCACCTCTACCTGTTGTGTCCATTGCTTGTGCAAAAAGTGCTGCGCGCGCAGGCGTTGTTCCTCGGCGCCCAGGGACGAGCCGCTGACCGCCAGCAGCAGTTGCCCCAGGGCATGCCCCTGAATCCGCTCCACGCCGCCGTGCAGCAGGCGCACGCGCCCGCCCAGGGTGCTGAACAGCGCGGCCAGGTCCGGCTCGTCGCTGGTCCTGCCGGTGAACTGCACGCGCAATACCACCGCCGCGTCCGAAGACTTCGGCTGGGCTTGCAGGCGGTTTTGCAGCTCATCCGGCAAGCCGTGCTGCAAGGGCGCCAGCAGGGTCTTGCTGACTTCGTGCTGCGGGTTGCCGAACACTTCCCAGACCGGCCCCTGCTCGACGATATGCCCGTGCTCGAGCACCACCACGCGGTCGCAGATATCGCGGATCACCGCCATCTCGTGGGTGATCAGGATGATGGTCAGGCCCAGGCGCTGGTTGATCTGTTTGAGCAGGCCGAGGATCGACTGGGTGGTCTCCGGGTCCAGCGCCGAGGTGGCCTCGTCGCACAGCAGGATCGCCGGGTCGTGGACCAGCGCCCGGGCGATGCCCACCCGCTGTTTCTGCCCGCCCGAGAGTTGCGCCGGGTAGGCCTTGTGCTTGTCCTTCAGGCCCACCAGTTCCAGCAGTTCGCGGACCTTGCGCTCGCGCTGTTCCTTGGGCACGCCGGCCACCTTCAGCGGCAGCTCGACGTTCTGCCATACGGTCTTGGCCGACATCAGGTTGAAGTGCTGGAAGATCATGCCGATGCGCCGGCGCAGCTCCACCAGGCGGTCCTCGTCGAAGTCGCCGATGTCCACCTGATCGATCAGCACCCGGCCGCCCGACGGCTGTTCCAGGCGATTGATGGTGCGGATCAGCGACGACTTGCCGGCGCCGCTGCGGCCGATGATGCCGAACACTTCGCCGCGCTGGATCGCCAGGTC
>LNAP01001178.1_pt2 | contig 15589 bp, 19 predicted proteins | sample 602601 | NCBI WGS metagenome assembly LNAP01 (sample SAMN02440304, study PRJNA202911) | soil metagenome | biome: Subtropical and temperate rainforests or woodlands; isolation source: soil samples (1 kg each in a 20% v/v slurry with milli Q water) were... ...
CACGGTCTGCATCAGGGGGTTTGCCTCGCCCTGGACAAGTCCGTCTACATTATTGGCAGTGCCGCCAGTGCTGACCTGTTACTCAGCGACAGCGGCATTGCCGAACGCCATATGGCCCTGCGTTTTGCCAATGGCCAGGTGGCCGTTGAAGCGCTTGGCGCCGACGTCAGCGTATTCAGTCAGGATGCTCGGGAAATCAGAATTCCCGCAGGCAGAGGGCATCGTGCGCGTCTGCCGCTGGACATCCGCCTGGGCAGCGCGCGCCTGACATTGACCCGCGACAGTGAGCCGCTCGCCAAACCGCCAGCGCATCAGGTTGCGCCCATCTGGCAGCGCAAGCCGCAATGGATCGTTGCGCTGGTGTTGATGTTTTTGTGTGTCGGTGCGTTCGCCTTTCGCGGTGAGCCGCTGCCGGCCCTGGCGTTGCCCGCACCTGTTGCAACGCCCGTCGCCGATGAGCGCGTGCAGACTGTCGGGCAAGCGCGCCTCTGGCTTGAGGAGCAATTGCGTGCCGCGAATCTGGACCGCATCAAGGTCAACGAGATCGATGGTCAGCTGAATGTCGCAGGCAGTTTCGACCCCGCTCAGAAGGCCCGGTGGACTCAGGTGCAGCAAGCCTTCGACGGGCGTTTCGGCCAGCAGGTCGTGCTGCATCCCGGGGTGGTAGCGGGCGCTGAAGTTGCCAAGCCGCGTGTGCGTTTTCAGGCGGTGTGGTTCGGCCCCAATCCCTACGTGATCAACGACAGCGGCAAGCGCCTTTATCCCGGCGCGGCGCTGGCGGATAACTGGACGCTGCAAAGCATCGAAAACAATCAGGTGATTCTCGCCCGTGGTGAAGAGAGGTTCACCTTCACCCTATGAGAATCGACCCGCGCCCACTGCTGCCCACCACGACTGACAAAGCCCCGCCGGTTGAAGGCGTTCGGCCGATCAGCCCCCGGCAAGGCGCGCGTTTCGATGCGCTGCTGAGCAAGCGCGAGATCCTCGCCCGACGCTCGCTACGCGGCGAAGTGGCGCAATCGGGCGTGACCGGCGCGGTCAATCCTGAGTTGTTCGGCAGTGCCCGCTCCCTGGAAATTCTCGATTACGTCTTGCACACCGTGCTGCCGGCGCTGGACGCCGAGCCGGAAATAAAAGCCCTGGCCCATGAACTGATCCGCGAAGAAATCTACTTGCGTCGCACCCTCGAACAGCAACGAGCCGAGGTGCAGGAATGAGCGTACGCGACGAACAGGACTGCGTCGAACTGCTCAAGGGCATGGGCGAACTATATCGACGTGGCGGCCAGTCGCAGCGGGCGCTGGTCATGTTGCTGATTGCCGTGCAGCTGGCGCCAACTGACCCGGCGCTGTTGCGCAATCTGGTGATGGCGTTTACCGACAGCGGTCAGGCGGATCGCGCGTTGGCGGCGCTGGATCGTCTGGTGGACCACGAAGGTGAGTCGCCGCCGCTGCTGCTGTTGCGCAGTCGCGCCTTGTGGAGCGGCGCGCGCAAGGATGAAGCGCGGCAGTGTTTCAAACGCTACCTCACCGCCCGGAGAGCCGCGCAATGATGGTCATGAATAAGCTCAACGCCCTGGCGCGGATTGCCGCGCAACGCAGTGACGTGATCATCGTGGCGTTCATGCTGATGGCCATCGTGATGATGATCATCCCGCTGCCGACCTGGCTGGTGGACATGCTCATCGGCCTGAACATCGCCCTGAGCATTCTGATTCTGATTGTCGCTTTCTATATTTCCCACTCCGTGGAGTTCTCGGCGCTGCCGCCGTTGATCCTGCTCAGCACGCTGTTTCGCCTGTCGCTGTCGATCACCACCACACGTTTGATCCTGCTGGACGGCAACGCCGGACACATCGTCAAGGCGTTCGGGGATTTTGTGATTGCCGGGCAAGTGGTGGTCGGGCTGGTGGTGTTTCTGATCATTACCGTGGCGCAGTTCGTGGTGATCACCAAAGGTGCTGAACGCGTCGCGGAAGTTGCCGCGCGTTTCACCCTGGACGCCATGCCCGGCAAGCAGATGAGCATCGATAACGACTTGCGCAACGGTGACATCGACCAGCCCGAAGCGCGCCGTCGCCGCTCGCGTCTGGAGCGCGAAAGCCAGATGTTCGGCGCGATGGACGGCGCCATGAAGTTCGTCAAGGGCGATGCCATTGCCGGGCTGGTGATCCTCTCGGTGAACCTGCTGGGCGGGATCATGATCGGCATGGTCGAACGCGACATGTCCTTTGGCGATGCGGTGCACACTTATTCGCTGCTGACGGTTGGCGACGGTCTGATTGCGCAGATTCCGGCGCTGCTGATTTCCGTTGCGGCGGGCACCGTGGTGACGCGGGTCAACAGTGATGACGCGCAAAGCGATCTGGGGACGGAAATCCTCCGCCAACTGGGCGCCAGTCATCGGGCTTTGGCCTTGACCGCGCTGATCATGCTCGGCGTTGCATTGTTGCCGGGTTTTCCCTGGCCGGTGTTCCTGGTGCTGGCCGGCGTGTTCGGCGGGGCGGCATTTGTGATGTTTCGTCGGGAACGCCTGGCAAATACGCCGGCCGCCGAGGAGCTGATTGAGTTGCCGACGCAGGAGCAGGAACCGGTTGAACACGCCGAGACCTTCGCCAAACCTTTGGACAGCCGCATTCTGCTGAGCATTGGTTCGGGCCTGGCACAGGCCGCGCCGGAGTTGCCATTGCGTCAGCGGATCGAGTCGCTGTGCCACGAAATTCGTGGTGATCTGGGCATCGAAGTGCCGGTGCCGGATATTTATATCGACCGCGCCATGGTCGCCAATCGCTTCGTCATCGAGCTGGAAGGTGTGCCGGTCAGCGAAGGCGAATTGCCCGCCGATTGCTTGCTGCTCAAAGACGATCCGGTACACGCGCACCTGCTGGAAATCCCGACGCTGGAAGCCGATTTGCCGCTGAGTCGACGTACCGCGCAATGGATCGAACTGCAGCATCAAGACAGCCTGCAGGAAGCGGGCGTCGGTTTCCTGTTTGCCGATGAAGTGCTGCGTGCCGTGGTCGACCGCACCTTGCGCCGTTACGCCGCCGACTTTCTCGGCATTCAGGAAACCCGGGCGATTCTTGAACGCATGGAGGCCACTTACGGCGAACTGGTCAAGGAAGTGCTGCGCATCGTGCCGTTGCAGCGGGTCGCCGAAGCCCTGCGTTATTTGATTGCCGAAGGCGTGTCGATCCGCAATCAGCGGGCGCTGCTGGAGTGCATGGTCGAGTGGGGCAGTCGCGAGCCGGATGCCGCGCGACTGGCCGAGCAATTACGCGCTTGCCTGGCGCGGCAGATCAGCCATCAATTCGCTGATCGCAACCGGGTTATCAGCGCCTTCGTGCTGGCACCCGCGCTGGAAGAACAGCTGCGCTCCGGCCTGCGTCGCCAGGAAAACAATCGCGATGCCATCCCGGAACAGGTCAGCCGCACCCTGGTCACGCAATTGCGTCAGGTCTGCGAACGCTTGCCCGACGATGATCACACCGTGTTGCTGGTGCATCCGGAACTGCGCCGTGGCATGCGCCGGCTGGTGGTGCGCGGCGAGCTGGAACTGGCGGTGCTGTCGTTCCGTGAACTGGCGGGTGAATACAACTTGCAGGCCGTGGGCACCATCAGCCTGACGGACATCACCAATCGCCGCACTCCCAGCGGCGCCCCGATTCCCTCCATGGCGAATGCCTCATGACGTGTTTCCCCCTGTTTCGCACACCTGCCTTTGCCGGGTTCTGGATGGCTGCGGTCTGCGCGTTGTTGCTGCCTTTGCTGGCCGAGGCGCAGAACATCGCCAAAGGCAGCACCGGCACTATCGATCTGGCCCCCGGTGAAGGTCGTATTCTGCACTTCAAGGCGCCGGTGGATTCGGTGCTGGTCGCCGAGCCGGGCATTGCCGATCTGCAAGTGGTGTCGCCGGGCGTGATCTACGTGTTCGGCAAGTCCGCCGGGCAGACCAGCCTGATTGCCTTGAGCCCTGAAGGCGATGAACTCGCCACGTTGAATCTTTCGGTGAACAGCAGCACGCAGGCGGTGAGTCGTCCGCTGCGGGATTTGCATCCCGACAGCGCGGCGCAGATCACCGGCGCGGGCAATCGGGTGGTGGCCAAGGGCGCGGTCAAAAGCGTCGGCGAAGCCACGGACCTGAACGCTTTGCTCAGCAGCGAAGGTCAGGAATTCAAGACTTCGCTCAACAGTGCGTCCTATGGCGGCTCGGCGCAGGTCAATATTCGTGTGCGTTTTGCCGAAGTGTCGCGCTCGGAATTGCTGCGTTACGGGGTGAACTGGAATGCGCTGTTCAACAACGGCACGTTCTCGTTCGGGTTGCTGACCGGTGGCGCGCTGGCCGCCGACGCGGCGACCGGCGCATCCAACGTGGTCAGCGCCGGGCTTGCCTCGGGCAACGTCAATATCGATGCGATGCTCGAAGCCCTGCAAAGCAACGGCATTCTGGAAATCCTCGCCGAACCCAATATCACCGCCATGACCGGCCAGACCGCGAGCTTCCTGGCCGGTGGCGAAGTCGCCGTGCCGGTGCCGGTCAATCGCGATCTGGTGGGCATCGAATACAAGCAATACGGCGTGTCGCTGCTGTTCAGCCCGACCGTGCTGCCCAACGACCGCATCGCCCTGCAAGTGCGCCCGGAAGTCAGCAGCCTGATGGGCTCCAGCACGGTCAACGTCAACGGTTATCAAGTGCCGTCGTTCCGGGTACGCCGCGCCGATACGCGGGTGGAAGTCGGCAGCGGCCAGACCTTCGCCATCGCCGGGCTGTTCCAGCGTGAAAGCAGTCAGGACGTGGAAAAAGTGCCGATGCTTGGCGACATGCCGATCCTCGGCAATCTGTTCCGCTCCAAGCGCTTCCAGCGCAACGAAACCGAACTGGTGATTCTGATCACGCCGTATCTGGTCCAGCCGGTGCGCGCCCGCACCCTGGCGACGCCGCTGGATGCCAAACCCGCAGGCGCGACGACGGCGTCGGCCGGTCCGCGCAGCGGTGGCGTGTTTGGCTTCTACATGAATTGAACGAGGAGCGACCATGAACAGTGCACTATCATCGCTGCCCCTGAATCCGCTGTTGCTGGCCGGGCTGCTGCTCGTGCTGCTGGCTGGCTGCAAGACCCATCTGGAACCCGCCAGTTACTCGCCGGATTACCAGGCGATCAGTCGCGCCGATGGTCGCGTGGAATTGATTCCCGTGGAATGCCTCAAGCCTTCCGCCGAAGACCAGTTTGGTACCGACGAGGATTTCGTGCCGTTGTTGGCGCCGGGCTGCGCGAACAATCTCACGCTGTTGCAGATGGTCGAGCAGCGTTCGGACTTGATGCAAGGGCGCCAGAGCGGCCCGACCATGGCCGCGCCGGTGGGCCGTGCGGCTCAGGTTTACATCGATGGTTATGACCGCGAAGAGCTGCGTCGGCGTCAGTCCGAGCAACAAGCCAAGACTGACAGCCAGGAGGTGCGATGAACCGCAGGTTATCAGTGCGAATCCACCAACCCCAGTTCACGAGCCTGAACCACCGGGTCCTTGATGGCTTTGATGCGACGTGCCTCGGTGAGCAGTTTCTTGCGCTCAGCCGCAGGAATGTCTTCCAGGCTCAACGTTTTGAGGTCTTTTTCGCGACCCGCCAGCACCGTGATCAACAGCTCGTTGCGCTGGTGGCGGGGCAGGGCGCGGGGCGACTCGCTCACCGCATGAATGCTGTCCAGCGCCAGATCCGGCTTGTCGCCCAAGGCGTAGGCCAGCGCCAGATTGCAGCGGGTGTCGAGGTCGTTGGGTGCCAGCGCCAGACTCTTGCTGAACGCCGCCTGAGCCGCATCGGCGTCGCCGCGCAGAATCTGCGCGATACCCAGACGATTGAAGGCTTCGGGTTGACTGGATCCGGCAACGGCGCTGGCCTGAGTCAGGGCGGTCACGGCACGGTCGAGTTTGCCCAGGCGCACTTGGGTAGTGCCCAGGCCCAGCAATGCATCGGCGCTGTCGGGCTTGAGTTCCAGCGCTTGCTGATAGGCGCGTTCGGCACCACGGGCATCGCCGCTGGCCAGACGTGTTTCACCCAGTTTCAACCAGGCCGCGAGTTGCGCGTCGGGTTGCTGAGTGGCTTTTTCGTAGAGCGCTGCGGCAGTGGTGGTGTCGCCGCGTTTTTCCAGGTCACCGGCCAGCCGCATGAAGCGGTCGTAGCTGCCATCGGTTTTAGGTTGAGTCGTGCAGGACGCCAGGGTGACGCTGGCAAGCAACAACAACGTAGAGGCAAAACGCTTGGGCATAAACAAGGCTCTCTGGGCGAGGACGGCAGGGCTGCCCGACGGGAACGTCATTTTATCGACTTGACCGTCAATAGCGACCGTTATGTGCGTAAAGCTGCCCGGCCGGTCATTGTTCCGGTCAAGGCTCAGGGAGCTCGCGACTATGCGTAAGCCAGGCCTAATTGTGATGGTGTTGATTGGCTTTCTGCTGTCCTCATCCTTGCAGGCGCAGCCCGAAGATGACGGCGAAAACCCGAGCTGGTTCGCAGCGCCATATGCCTACGTATTGGTTGAACAGGACGTGCGTGCCGCGCTGGAAGAGTTCGGCCATAACCTGGGCCTGATCGTGGTGCTCTCGGACAAGGTGCGCGGCCAGTCACGGAGCAATGTGCGCGGCGAATCCGCAGGCGATTTCCTCACCTTGCTCTGCGATTCCAACGGCCTGAGCTGGTACTTCGACGGCAACATTCTGTACCTCACCACCGATGCGGAAACCGGTACCCGGCTGTTCAAGGCCAAAGGCCAGAACCTCGAACAATTGCAGGACTACCTGGCCAGCCTCGACGTCTACGGCAAGCAGATGTCAGTGCGTCCCGGCCCGGATGGCGAGGAGCTGTTTGTCTCCGGCCCGCCGGCCTATCTGGCGATGGTCGCGCAACATGTGGATCACCAACAGGCACCGGTCGCCGCGCAAGCAGTACGTGAGCGCGGCGTACGGGTGTTTCGTGGCGGTGTCGTCACCGAAGTCAGTCACTAACTACACATTACTCAACACTCACTCAACCCGTGGAGAACTACCCATGTCAGTCAGCCCAATTGATAGCACCACCAGCGCCAGTGCCAATCCGGAAGCTCAGTTCAATGCCGCTGTGGATAACTCCAAGAGCGAGCTCAGCGATGACGAACTCACCGAAGCCTTGGTGACCCAGGCCGTCACCATCGGCGGGCAGTTCATCATCATGCCTCGCGCCCAGGAAATGCTGAACGAAGCCCAGTCGTCCGAGGACGACGAATAAAAGGTTCACGCCATGACTGCAAGTCTCGCAGCGACAGCCACGGCGGCATTGCCGCCGTCAGGAGGACCGGGAGGCGTACAGGCTTCCCAGAACCTCTTCGAACACATGGCCGGCAATGCCAAGGGCATGCCGGAAGGCGCCAGTCCCCATCAGATCGGCGACGGCCTGATGGAACGGCTCAATGGCTTCATTGATCGTTCGCGGAGTTTTTCCGAGCGCGCCGATGTACTCACCAACGGACCGACACCGGGCGCTACGCCGCCTGCGGCCGGCGCGCAACCTTTCGCCGCACCGCAGGCCGCCTCAGCGAACGGCACCAGTTCCGGCCAGCCACCGAAAAAAGTCGGCGAGCAACAGGTCGATCAGATCGTCCACTCACTGGGCAAGATGTTCGATTACTCCATCGAAACCCAGATGGTGGTACGCGGCGCGACGCAGATATCCGGCTCCGCCAATACGTTACTCAAAGGTCAATAAACCTATGTCCAGCCGCTGTCGTGCCGTGCGCCTGATGATCGTCGTTGCCTTGGCCGGCCTGTTGCAGGCCTGTGATATCGATCTGTACACCAACCTCGGCGAGCGCGAGGCCAACGCCATGGTCGCGGTCCTGCTGCGCGACGGGATTCCGGCTTCGCGCAAGGTGCAGGACAACGGCCAACTGACCGTGGTGGTGGACGAAAAACGTTTCGCCGAAGCCATGGCGCGGCTCGACGACGCCGGTTTGCCGGGACAGTCGTTCTCCAACATGGGCGCGGTCTTCAAGGGCAACGGTCTGGTGTCGTCGCCGGTGCAGGAGCGCGCGCAAATGGTCTACGCCTTGAGCGAAGAGCTGTCCAACAGCGTCTCGCAGATCGACGGCATCATCGCCGCGCGGGTGCATGTGGTGTTGCCGGACAACGACTTGCTCAAGCGGGTTATTTCCCCGTCTTCGGCGTCGGTGCTGGTGCGCTATGACCCCGGCACCGACATCAATCAATTGATCCCGCAAATCAAGACCCTGGTGGCCAACGGTATTTCCGGCTTGAGCTACGAAGGCGTTTCCGTCACCGCGATCAAGGCCGCCGTCGCCCGCAACGGCGCCAATGCCCAGCCGCGCCTGGCCAGCTTCATGGGCTTGTGGATGCTTGAAGACAACGTGCCCCGCGCGCGTTTGATGTTCGGCGCTTTGCTGCTGATCGGCCTGGCATTGGCCGCCGCTCTCGGCTGGCAACACTGGCAACGCCGCCGCTCGCAAGCCTTGTATGTGGTGGAGGATGTTGCATGAATGACGTCGCTAGCGGGCAGCAGGAACAGTGGCGCGAGTTGCTGGAACAGCCGCTGAAGTTTGTTCGCGCCGAGCATCTGGCCGGTTGTTTTTCCGAGGCTTTGAGCGCCGGGCAACTGGAGGCTTTTCGTGATGCGCCGCGCTTCCAGGAGCGCTCGTTGCGGCTATTGATGAGCCGCTTCAATTTGCAACCGCTGGCTGCCGCACCAACTCCGGACGTACTGGATTTGCCTGTGTTGCTGCTGGCGCCCGACAGCTTCAGACGCTTACCGCGCCTGTGTGGCGCAATCTGGCATAGCGCGACACTCAGCCGCGAGATTCGCAGTGATGTGGTCAGCCAGCTGCGCCAATTGCTGGGCGACGATGTATTCAGCCTGGCGCTCGCCAATCGCCCATTGGCCGGTGCTGCGGACTTGCTGCGCCAGCCCGCTGAATTGCTGCACGCCATCGACCGCGACGGCGCGGCCTGTGTCTCGGCCTGGCTGCACGCCCAATCGCCAGCGTTGCGCTGCTGGTTGCGCCTGCGCTTCGACGATCCGGCGGTGCAGGACGGCCAGGATGGCAAAGGCGCGCTGGATGTGAAAATCATCCGCTGCGCGGCCGCGACCCTTGCTGAACCTGTCGAGGAGCTCGCCTGATGAGCGAACTGCCAAGCCGTCCTGCCGCGCGGATTCTGCGCGCCGCACACGCCGAACAATGGATCGACGGCTACGCCTTCCTGCAGGCGGCACGGGATCAGGCTGAAGCTATCAAGACCGAAAGTGCTCAGTGGCTCGAACAGGCCCGTGCCGAAGGCTTTGCAAGCGCCCGTCAGCAAGGCGCTGAAGAGGTCAGTGTGTTGCTCAGCGAAACTTCCCAACGCGTCGATGCCTGGCTGGCAGGGCTGGAAACTTCCCTGGCCGATCTGGCGCTGGGTATCGTGCGCGAAGTGCTTGATGACATGGACGATGCCGAGCGTGTGCTGCGCTGCACGCGCAAGGCGCTGACCGCGTTTCGTCAGGATCAGGCGCTGACCTTGTTCGTACCGCGTCTGGAGGCCGATGCGCTGCGACGACGTTTGAAAGAAGAGGGCGATAACCTGCCGGGCATCGCGGTGGAAACCGATGATCAATTGCTGGCCGGGCAAGCGCGCTTGAGCAGTCCCGTGGGTTCGGTGGAGCTGGGACTCGATGTTCAACTGCAAACCTTGCGCCGCAGCCTGCTGCCGTTTGCCGATGAGACGCTGCCATGAGCATCGTCCTCGACGACATCATGCCGCGTCTGGCCGAACGCTTCAGTCAGGCGCGTTTGCGGCCCATGAAAGGCACCATTCGCAGCATTCGTGGCGTGCTGTTGCGCGCCAGTGTTGCCGGGGTGCGGATTGGCGAACTGTGCCAACTGCGCGACCCGAGCAGCGGGCGCAGCCTCGCCGCTGAAGTCATCGGCTTCGATGAGGACGAGGCGATCCTGTCGCCTATCGGTTCCATGGAAGGCTTGTCGACCCGCACGGAAATTACCGCCACGGGCGAAACCCTCGGCGTCAGCGTTGGTGATGCGCAACTGGGGCGGGTCATCAGCCCCATGGGAGATTACCTGGATGGCGACGGCGTGCCGCCGATTGGCGTGTTGCAACGATATCCCCTGCACGCCGAACCGCCCGCGCCGTTCAGCCGTCAGTTGATCGTCAACCCCATGGCCCTCGGCGTGCGTTCCATCGACGGTCTGCTGACCCTCGCCCAAGGCCAGCGCATGGGGATTTTTGGTGAGCCGGGCGTGGGGAAATCGTCGCTGTTGGCGAGCATCGTGCGCAATACCGATGCCGAGGTGATCGTGATTGGCCTGATTGGCGAGCGCGGCCGGGAAGTGCGCGAATTGCTCGACGTGCAGCTCGATGCCAAAGCGCGCGCGCGGACCGTCGCGGTGGTCGCTACCTCGGATCGGCCCGCCGCCGAACGGGTGCGCGCGGCATTCGTCGCCACGGCGCTGGCTGAATATCATCGCGATCAAGGCCGCAACGTGTTGCTGCTGATGGACAGCCTGACCCGTTTTGCCCGGGCCCAGCGGGAAATTGGCCTGGCGGTGGGCGAACCGCCGACCCGGCGCGGTTATCCGCCTTCGTTTTTCTCTGCCTTGCCGCGCCTGCTGGAGCGCGCCGGTCCCGGCCCGACCGGCAGCATCACCGCGCTGTACACCGTACTGACCGAAGGCGATGCGTCCATGGACCCGGTGGCCGAAGAAGCGCGTTCGATTCTCGACGGCCACATCGTGCTCAGCGCCGAACTGGCCCAGCGCAACTATTTCCCGGCCGTCGATGTGCTGCGCAGTCGCAGCCGTTTGATGGATCAAGTGTCCAGCGAAGAGCAACGCCGCCTGGCCATGCGTATTCGCGAGTTGATGGCCCGGCGCAATGAAATCGAAATGCTCATCCGCGTCGGTGAATATGCGCCCGGCAGCGATCCGTTGGCGGACGAAGCCATCGCCCGGCATGACGCCATCGAAGCGTTCATGCGCCAGGGCGCCAGTGAGCCGAGCAGTCCCGCCGAAACCCTGAAACACATGCGCAAGGTGCTGGCATGAAGACTCTGGAGGCGCAATGAAAACCAATGATTTACGCAGCCTGCAAGCACTGCGGCAATTACGCGAGCAACGCGCTTCCAGCCAGCTGGCCGCCCAGCAGCAACGCTGCCACGAAACCAGCGATGCGCTGGAAGATGCCAAGGAAAAGCTGCGTCTGCACCGTGAAGCCGTTGCTCGTGAAGCAGAAAACATCTACGGCTTGTTCAGCGCAGGCCTGTCGATCACTGCCTGGCACGCCGCCCAGGTGCAGCTTGATGAATGGGCGGACGGTCAGCAGCAACTCGAAGGCAGCGTCGATCAGGTGGCTGAAACGCTCGATATGCAGGAGCGCGAGCGGGAACTGTTCCGCGTGGCGCGCATGGCCAGGCAGCGTCAGTCGGAGGCCTGCCAGTCGTTGCTGGAGGTGCGTGTGCAGGATGAATTGCGTGCCGGTGAACATCGCGAAGAGGCTGATGAAATCCCCCGAGCATTACCCGCAGGTGCGCCATGACCTGTCGTGAAGACGAGCCGGAGCTGGCCTGGCTGGAGTGGCACGATCCGCAATTGCTGACACTGCATAACCGCCTGCAGCGTCGACGCGAATCGTCGCAACTGGAATGCGCCGGGCATGCATTCAGCGTGCATTGGGCGAGTGCTCAGCCGTCGCCGCAAAGCGCTATCGACGTTGCGCTGCAAGTGGGCGAAACCGCGCTGATGCTCAATTTGCCGACGCAAGTCTGGCAAACGCTGGGTTTACCGGATTGCACAGTAAACAACCCGCAAAGCCTGGCCTGTTCGATGCTGCTGGAGTGGGCATTATTGCCCTTGATCGAGCGAGTCGAGGCGCTGGCAGCGTTGCCCGTCAGGGTGATCGAGCCTGCTGATTTCACCGCTCCTCCGTTGACCCTGAACACGACTTTGACCGTGCAAATCGGCCAGGCCCAGCCGGTGGCGTTGTCACTGCACATGAATCGGGCCAGCGCGAAACTGGTCGCCGATTTGCTCGACCGACATGCCACTCCCGCGAGTGCAGAACCGCCGCTGTTGCATCTGCCGCTGGCGGTTGAGCGCGGCGAGGCCTGGCTGAACATCAGCGAGCTGCGCAGCCTGAATCCCGGCGACGTGGTCATGCTCGAACAGTGGCCGGATGGCCAAGTGCGGCTGGTCCTTGAAGCGCATCTGCAAGCCCGGGCCGAACGGGATGGCAACACCCTGAAGCTGCTGGAACAACCCATTGCCATGAACTTAATGAAGGAACATCCCATGACTGCAACCGCTGACGGACAAGGCCGGGATTCGACCCTGGACGAGCTGCCGCTGAAACTGGTGTGTCAGGTCGGCAGTGTCGAGATGTCGCTGGCGCAGCTGCGCGAGTTGGGCGCGGGTAGCCTGGTGCAGTTGACGCCGCAGTTGCATGACGGCGTGGACCTGATGGTCAACGGTCGGCGCATCGGCCAGGGGCAACTGGTGAAAATCGGTAATGGGCTGGGCGTGCGTCTGCTGAGCTTCGCCACTGTATGAATGGCTATCAGCCAAATCTGATTGAAATCATTCTGGTTGTCGCCACCATCGGCCTGATCCCGCTGGCCGTGGTGACCATGACCGGTTTCATGAAAATTTCCGTGGTGCTGTTCCTGATTCGCAATGCCCTGGGCGTGCAGCAGACGCCGCCGAATCTGGTGCTGTACGGCATCGCGCTGATCCTCTCGGTGTACGTGACCACACCGCTGATGGGCGACATGTACCGGCAGGTGGAAGGGCGCAATCTGAACATGGAGAACGTCGAACAGCTCAAGGAGTTCGGCGAAGCGCTGCGGCCGCCGTTACAGGCGCATCTGTCACGTTTTGCCAATGAAAGCGAGCGCGGTTTTTTCGTGCAGGCCACGGAAACCATCTGGTCCCCGGAAGCCCGCGCTGACTTGCGCGACGACGATCTGGTGGTGCTGATCCCGGCATTCGTCAGCTCGGAACTGACCCGCGCCTTCGAAATCGGCTTTCTGCTGTACATCCCGTTTCTGGTGGTGGATCTGTTGGTCGCCAACGTGTTGATGGCCATGGGCATGTCCATGGTTTCGCCGACGCTGATCTCGATACCGCTGAAGATCTTTCTTTTTGTCGCGCTGAGCGGCTGGTCGCGCTTGATGCACGGCCTGATTCTGAGTTACGGGTGAAGCCATGGGCCAGGACGTATTTCTTTCGTTGATGAATCAGGCGCTGATGACCGTGTTGTTGCTGTCGGCGCCAGCGCTGGGCGTGGCAATCGTTGTCGGCCTGAGTGTCGGGCTGTTGCAGGCCTTGACCCAGATTCAGGACCAGACCTTGCCGCAGGTGGTCAAGCTGGTGGCGGTGCTGCTGGTGATCGTGTTCGTCGGGCCGTTGCTGGCCAGCCAGGTGCTGGAACTGGGCAATCAGGTGCTCGACAACTTCCCCTTGTGGACGCGCTGACCCGGTATGGATCCGGGCCTCGCCAACCAATTCCTCGAAGTCGCCTACCCGGTGATCAGTTCGGCTGCGTTGTCGGCGAGTCGCGCCATGGGCGTAGTGGTCATCACGCCAGCGTTCAATCGCCTGGGCCTGACCGGGATGATTCGTGGCTGCGTCGCGGTGGCCATCGCCATTCCGATGTTCCTGCCGGTCTACGGATCCTTCACTGCAATGCCCGAACACGGCAGTTTTTTCCTCGCCGGACTGATGATCAAGGAAATGCTCATTGGCCTGATCATCGGCCTGTTGTTCGGTATTCCGTTCTGGGCCGCTGAAGTGGCGGGGGAGTTGATCGACCTGCAGCGCGGCTCGACCATGGCGCAGTTGGTGGACCCGCTGTCGTCGGGGGAATCCAGCGTCATGGCGACCTTGCTCACCGTGATGCTGATCACCCTGTTTTTCATGTCCGGCGGTTTCATCCTGATGGTCGACGGCTATTACCACAGCTACCAACTCTGGCCGGTAACGGCCTTCACGCCGCTGTTCGCCAGCTCGGCGCTGATGGCGGTGCTGGCAATTCTGGATCAGGTGATGCGCATCGGCGTGCTGATGGTTTCACCGTTGATCATTTGCCTGCTGGTCACTGATCTGATGCTGGCTTACCTGTCGCGCATGGCGCCGAGCCTGCACATTTTCGACCTGTCACTGCCAGTGAAAAACCTGTTTTTCACCATCCTGATGGTGATCTACATCGGCTTCCTGATCCCGGTGATGCTTGACCAGCTGGCGGAGTTTCGCGGCACCGTCGAGTTTCTCAAGACCTTGGTCACCACCCAATGAGGCGCATTGATGGGTGACACCAGCGAAGAAAAATCCCAGCCGGCCACGGACAAGAAACTCCGCGACGCGCGGGAGAAAGGCCAGGTCGCAAAAAGCCAGGACCTGGTGTCGGGCATGGTCATTCTGTTCTGCACCTTGTGCATCTCGATCATGGTGCCAAGGGCCGAAGCGCAGGTAACAGCGCTGATCGACCTGGTGGCGCTGATCTACATTGAACCATTCAATTCGGTGTGGCCGCGGATTCTGGACACCGCCGAACAGCTGGTGCTGGGGATTACCTTACCGGTGGTTGGCGTAACCGTCGGGGTGGTGATCCTGACCAATATCATCAGCATGCGCGGCGTAGTGCTGGCGGTCGAGCCGGTCAAACCCGACTTCAAACGGATCAATCCGGCGGAAGGTTTCAAACGCATCTTTTCGATGCGCAGTTTCATTGAATTCCTCAAGGGATTGGTCAAGGTGCACCTGCTGGCCCTGGCGTTTTACGTGGTGGGCCGCAATGCGTTGCAGGCGTTGATGGAGTCTTCCCGTTGCGGGGCTGGCTGTATCGAATCGACGTTTTACCTGGTCCTCAAGCCGCTGATGTTTACCGTGCTGGCGGCGTTCTTGCTGGTGGGCGCTGTGGATGTATTGATGCAGCGCTGGTTGTTTGGCCGCGACATGAAAATGACCCGCAGCGAGCAGAAGCGCGAACGCAAGGATGTCGACGGCGACCCGATGATCAAGAACGAACGCCAGCGTCAGCGCCGGGAAATGCAGGCTCTGGCGACCAAGCTGGGGTTGGGCCGTGCGTCACTGATGATCGGCACCGCCAACGGCTGGGTGGTGGGCGTGCGCTATGTGCGCGGCGAAACGCCGGTGCCGATTGTGGTGTGCCGCGCCGATCCTCAGGAAGCGCCGCGCATGCTTGCCGAAGCCGCAGCATTGGGCATCGCCCACGCCATGGACGCAAAACTCGCCGCCAGCATCGCCCGCCGCGCCGTTCCCGGCGACCCGGTCCCGGACACCACCTTCCAGGCCGTGGCCGACTTGTTGGTGGCCGCGCGGTTGATTTGAGTGTGTTATGTCTTGGTGCCCTCGTGGGACCGGTGTTAGCCGGGAAGGCGATATTTCAGTCGATACAGGTGCCGTGGATGTATTGGCCTCTTCCCGGCTAAAGCCGGTGCCACTCAGACTGTGTGAAAACTACTGCGCTCGGCAATACTGCGTTAAAAACAGGCGGAAAATGCTCATTTAGAACGCCTAGACTCCGCTTTTCCGCCTGTTTT
>LNAP01003249.1_pt1 | contig 15583 bp, 8 predicted proteins | sample 602601 | NCBI WGS metagenome assembly LNAP01 (sample SAMN02440304, study PRJNA202911) | soil metagenome | biome: Subtropical and temperate rainforests or woodlands; isolation source: soil samples (1 kg each in a 20% v/v slurry with milli Q water) were... ...
AAAACCTTTCTCGTCGTTAAACCACTTGACGGTACCGCTCTGACGTTCAGCCATTTTCTTATTTCCTTGACGCTAAAAATTAATGACAGCCCCTTTCACCTGAAAGAGTACTGGGCTGGGTTGCAGGAAAGTAAGAGACGTCGAACGGGTTGTAGCAAACTTTGGCTACTGCCCAGGTCCAGGTTCAAAGCGACCCATGCAAACACAGTGGGCAAACTCTACGACAACTAACACAGAAAAAACAAGCCCTCTGCAAGCCACGTATTTACTCGCCTTCATGACACTTCGGTCAACATTGCGGCACTGTGTTATTCGATAGCGTGGGTCACTTGTTATAGGTTAATCGATATAACATTGACTATCGTCAGTGCACTGTTTTATGGCGGTTGCGTTACAGATTAGTGCAAATGAACACAACCGCGTTACTTATAGGAACAGTCGATCAGCCACGGTAGTAACGTTGTGGCACGAATGGCATTTTACTTACACGAAGTGGCACCTTTTTCCCACGCACTAATGCAGAGACTTCGCTCTCCAGCGCGGTAAAGGCCGTGTCGAGGTAGCCCATGGCGAGCGGGCCGCCGAGGCTCGGGCCAAAGCCGCCGCTGCACACACGGCCGATCACGGTGCCGTGTTCATCGACAATCTCGGCGCCTTCACGGACCGGGGTGCGTTCCTGGGGCAGCAGGCCAACGCGTTTGCGGCTGACGCCGGTTTGCTGCTGGGTGAAAATCCGATCTGCCCCCGGGAAGCCCCCGGCACGCGCGCCATCGGCGCGACGGGCCTTGGAAATCGCCCACAGCAGGCTGGCTTCAATCGGCGTGGTCTCGGTGTTCATATCGTGGCCATAGAGGCACAGCCCGGCTTCCAGGCGCAGGGAGTCGCGGGCGCCGAGGCCGATAGCTTCGACTTCAGTTTCGGCCAGCAGGCTACGGGCCAGGCTTTCGGCACTGGCCGCAGGCACCGAGATCTCAAAACCGTCTTCGCCGGTATAGCCGGAACGGCTGACGTAGCACTCGACCCCCAGCAGGCGCAGGGGCGCGAACTGCATAAAGGTCATCTTGGTCACTTCCGGCGCCAGGCGCGCCAGTACTTTCACCGCTGCCGGGCCTTGCAGGGCCAGCAGGGCGCGCTCTTCAAACAGTGGCTCGATCTGGCATTGCTCGCCCAGATGCTGGCGCAGGTGCGCCAGGTCCTGATCCTTGCAGGCGGCGTTGACCACCAGAAACAGCTCGTCGTTACCCAGGTTGGCGACCATCAGGTCATCGAGGATGCCGCCCTGGTCGTTAGTGAACATGGCGTAGCGCTGCATGCCCACGGGCAGGTCGATGATATCCACCGGCACCAGGGTTTCCAGGGCCTTGGCGGCGTTGGACCCGGTCAGGCGGATCTGGCCCATGTGCGACACATCAAACAACCCGGCCTGTTCACGGGTGTGCTGGTGTTCTTTCATCACGCCCAGGGGGTATTGCACCGGCATGTCATAACCGGCGAACGGCACCATGCGTGCGCCCAGTTCAAGGTGCAGGGCGTGCAGCGGGGTTTTCAACAGGGTTTCGGTGGACATATTCAGCTCCTGAAAAACGTGCTGGCGCGTTTATAAGCATCAGCACTCGATAATGTTGACGGCCAAACCGCCACGGGCGGTTTCCTTGTATTTGCTTTTCATATCGGCGCCGGTCTGGCGCATGGTGCGGATCACCTTGTCGAGGGACACGAAGTGCTGCCCATCACCGCGCAAGGCCATGCGCACCGCATTGATCGCCTTCACCGAACCCATGGCATTGCGCTCGATGCAGGGCACCTGCACCAGGCCGCCAATCGGGTCGCAGGTCAGGCCGAGGTTATGCTCCATGCCGATTTCGGCGGCGTTCTCCACCTGGGAGACGGTGCCGCCCAGCACTTCACACAAGGCTCCGGCGGCCATGGAACAGGCCACGCCCACTTCGCCCTGGCAGCCGACCTCAGCCCCGGAGATCGAGGCGTTTTCTTTGTAGAGGATGCCGATGGCCGCGGCGGTCAGCAGGAAGCGCACCACCCCGTCCTCATTGGCGCCGGGGATAAAGCGCATGTAGTAATGCAACACCGCCGGCACAATCCCGGCGGCACCGTTGGTGGGCGCCGTGACCACGCGCCCGCCGTTGGCGTTTTCTTCGTTGACCGCCAGGGCATACAGGTTGACCCAATCCAGCACCGACAGCGGGTCGCGCAGCGCCGATTCCGGGTTCTTGCACAACTGGCGATGCAGCGCGGCCGCACGGCGCTTGACCTTCAAGCCACCGGGTAGGATGCCTTCATTGCGACAGCCGGCCGCCACGCAGTCCTGCATGACCTGCCAGATCTTCAGCAGGCCGCTGCGGGTCTCGGCTTCCGGGCGCCAGGCGCTTTCGTTGGTCAGCATCACCTGGCTGATGGACAGCCCGTAGGTGGTGCAATGGCCAAGCAAATCCTTGGCGTGCTTGAAAGGGAAGGTCAGGGGCGTGGCGTCTTCGACGATCCGGTCGGCGCCGGCCGCGTCTTCATCCACCACAAAACCACCGCCCACCGAGTAGTACTCACGGCTGCGGATCTGGATGCCGGCTGCGTCAAACGCACGAAAGATCATGCCGTTGGGGTGGTAGGCGAGGGGTTTGCGAATCATCGCCAGGTGTTCTTTCTCGTTGAACGCAATGCTGTGTTCACCGAGCAGGTTCAAGCGAGCGTCGCCGCGCATCTGCACCAGGCGCGCGGCCACGGTTTCGGTGTCGACGGTGTCCGGGTGTTCACCTTCCAGGCCCAGCAGCACGGCCTTGTCACTGCCGTGGCCTTTGCCGGTGGCGCCGAGTGAACCGTAGAGTTCCACCTTGACGCAGGTGGTGGCGTGCAACAGGTCGTCCCGCTTGAGGCCCTCGGCGAAGCGGGCGGCGGCACGCATCGGGCCAACGGTGTGGGAACTGGAGGGGCCGATGCCAATCTTGAACAGGTCGAACACGCTTAAAGACATGAGTTGTTCTCCGGTTTCTTATTATTGGAAGCAAGCTGTTCTGCGCAATGCGATCACTGTGGGAGCCGGGCTTGTGTAGGCGCTGGCTTGCCTGCGATGCAGACACCTCGGTCTATCAGTAGCTCCGAGGTGAGGCTATCGCAGGCAAGCCAGCTCCTACACAAAGCCAGCTCCTACACTGACTGCGTCTCTTCAGTCAGATCACGCGTAGCTCTCGATCGACGGGCACGCACACACCAGATTGCGATCGCCAAACACGTTGTCGACCCGGCCGACCGGCGGCCAGTACTTGCCTTCGATCAACGACGCTACCGGATACACCGCCTGTTCACGGCTGTACGGGTGGCTCCATTCACCGACGATTTCAGCTGCCGTGTGCGGCGCGTTTTTCAGCGGGTTGTCGTCCTTGTCCAGCGTGCCGTTTTCCACCGCGCGGATCTCCTCGCGGATAGCGATCATGGCGTCGCAGAAGCGGTCCAGTTCTTCCTTGGATTCGCTTTCGGTCGGCTCGATCATCAAGGTGCCGGCCACCGGGAACGACATGGTCGGGGCATGGAAACCAAAGTCGATCAGGCGCTTGGCCACGTCATCCACGCTGATGCCGCTGCTGTCCTTGAGCGGGCGCAGGTCCAGGATGCACTCGTGCGCCACCAGGCCGTTGCTGCCGGTGTACAGCACCGGGTAGTGCTCTTCCAGGCGACGGGAAATGTAGTTGGCATTGAGGATCGCCAACTGCGAAGCGCGCTTGAGGCCCGCACCGCCCATCATGCTGATGTACATCCAGGTGATCGGCAGGATGCTCGCACTGCCAAATGGCGCCGCGCAGACTGCGCCTTCCTTGCGCTGCATGGCCGCGTGGCCGGGCAGGAATGGCGTGAGGTGCGACTTGACGCCAATCGGGCCAACGCCCGGGCCGCCACCGCCGTGGGGGATGCAGAAGGTCTTGTGCAGGTTCAGGTGCGACACGTCGCCGCCGAACTTGCCCGGGGCGCACAGGCCGACCATGGCGTTCATGTTGGCGCCATCGATATACACCTGGCCGCCGTTGTCATGGATGATCCCGCAGATTTCGCGGATGCCTTCCTCGAACACGCCATGGGTCGACGGGTAGGTGATCATCAGCGCGGCGAGGTGCTCGCGGTGCTCGATGGCCTTGGCGCGCAGGTCTTCGATGTCCACGTTGCCACGGGCATCGCACGCGGTGACGACTACGCGCATGCCGGCCATGTTGGCGGTGGCCGGGTTGGTGCCGTGGGCCGACGAAGGAATCAGGCAGATATCGCGGCGTTCTTCGCCACGGCTCTGGTGATAGGCACGGATCGCCAAGAGGCCCGCGTACTCGCCCTGGGAACCGGCGTTCGGCTGCAGGGAGATGGCGTCGTAGCCGGTGGCCGCGCAGAGCATGGCTTCCAGTTCAGTGGTCAGTTGCAGGTAGCCGGCGCTTTGCTCGGCCGGGGCGAACGGGTGCAGGGCCCCGAACTCGGCCCAGGTCACCGGGATCATTTCACTGGCGGCGTTGAGCTTCATGGTGCACGAGCCCAGCGGGATCATGGTGCGGTCCAGCGCCAGGTCCTTGTCGGCCAGCTTGCGCAGGTAGCGCATCAGCTCGGTTTCCGAGTGATAGCGGTTGAACACCGGGTGGCTGAGGATCGGCGATTGGCGCAGCAGCGCGGCCGGCAGAGTGCTGTCGACGCTGGCGGCGAGGGCGGCGAAGTCCGGCAGGGCTTTACCGCCTGCGAACACGCTCCACAGGGTTTCGATATCGGCCTGGGTGGTGGTTTCATCCACCGACAGGCCCAGGCGTGCCGCGTCCACGACGCGCAGGTTGATGCGCTGGGCACGGGCCTGGTCGTGCAGGGCCGCAGTGTTGGCGCCGGTGGCCAGGGTCAGGGTGTCGAAGAACGTCTCTTGTTCAACCTTGAAGCCCAGGGCACCCAGGCCTTTGGCGAGGATTGCGGCCAGGTGATGAATGCGCGTGGCGATCTGCACCAGGCCTTTGGGGCCGTGGTACACCGCGTACATGCTGGCAATGTTGGCCAGCAGTACCTGGGCGGTGCAGATGTTGCTGGTGGCCTTTTCGCGGCGGATATGTTGCTCGCGGGTCTGCATGGCCAGGCGCAGGGCCGGTTTGCCGAAACGGTCTACGGACACACCGACCAGACGCCCCGGCATGTCACGCTTGAACGCGTCCTTGGTGGAGAAGTAAGCGGCGTGCGGGCCACCAAAGCCCAGCGGCACGCCGAAGCGCTGCGCACTGCCGATGGCCACGTCGGCACCGAACTCACCCGGTGGGGTCAGCAGGGTCAGGGCCAGCAGGTCGGCGGCCACGGCCACCAGTGCGTTGGCGGCGTGGAAGCGCTCGGTCAATTCACGGTAGTCGAACACATCACCGTTGCTGGCCGGGTATTGCAGCAGGGCGCCGAAGAACGGGCTGACATCCGTCAGTTCACGCTCGTCGCCCACTACCACCTCGATGCCCAGCGGCTCGGCACGGGTGCGCAGCACGTCGAGGGTCTGCGGGTGGCTGTGCACGGAGGCAAAGAACTGGTTGCTGCCCTTGTTCTTGCTCAGACGCTTGCAGAAGGTCATGGCCTCGGCGGCGGCAGTGGCTTCGTCGAGCAGGGATGCGTTGGCGATCGGCAGGCCGGTAAGGTCACTGATCAGGGTCTGGAAGTTCAGCAGCGCTTCCAGGCGGCCTTGGGAGATCTCGGGCTGGTAAGGCGTGTAGGCGGTGTACCAGGCCGGGTTTTCCAGGAGGTTGCGCAGGATCGGCGACGGCGTGTGGCAGTTGTAATAGCCCTGGCCGATGTAGGTCTTGAACAGTTGGTTCTTGGCGGCGATGGCCTTGATCGAGGCCAGTGCATCGGCCTCGCTCAGGCCGTCGCTCAGGCCCAGCACGGCGGTGCCCTTGATGCTTTCCGGGATCACGCTGGCGCTCAAGGCTTCCAGGGAGTCAAAACCCAGGGTCGCGAGCATCTGTTGCTCGTCGTCCTGGCGCGGGCCGATGTGGCGGGCGATAAATTCGTTGGCGGTGCTCAGGTTGATACTCATGGCGCGCTCCTCAAGCTTCAGCGTTGGCTTTGATCAGGCGGTCGTACGCATCCTGATCCAACAGCTTAGCTACTGCATCGGCGTCAGCCGGTTTAAAGCGGAAGAACCAGCCTTCGCCCGTCGGGTCTTCGTTGACCAGTTCCGGGCTTTCGCTGAGCTGGTCGTTGACTTCCAGCACTTCGCCGGTCAGGGGCATGTACACGCCGCTGGCGGCCTTGACCGATTCCACAGTGGAGGCTTCGGCGCCCTGCTCGTAGGCCTGCAGCTCCGGCAGTTGCACGTAAACCACATCACCCAGGGCGTTTTGCGCGAACGCGGTAATACCTACGGTGACGCTGCCGTCAGCTTCGGCACGCAGCCATTCGTGATCTTCAGTAAAACGCAATTCGCTCATGGAAACTCCTCAGGGCCAGAATCGTCTGGTGGACGGGATTGGAATGGGAGAGTCCTTAGCAAAAATGCGGCCAATATAAATTTATTGTTATTAATCAACTGTTTATAGATATGTGGTGGTGAGTGAGGGACGCGCGCTGTAGCGAAATCGCTACGGATCGACAGTGGAAAAAAAGCCTATTTGGATCAAAGCCTTGCATGGCGAAGGCGGGCCAGACGTGTATTGAAAACGTTCCGCTGTAGCGTTTTCGATACGGCTGCGCGAGATGTATGTAGCGCACGGGCCGGCAGGGGGCGGCTTATTTTGCCGTTATCCAATGATTAGGACGCGCGGCATGAGCCATTCAATAGCGGCATTTCAGGGCACTTCCCAGCTAAACGCATCCCGCGACTTTCTCCGGCGCCTGTTTGCCCAGCGCCCGACGTTGACGCAAGTGGCCGAGTCCATGGTCCAGGACTGGATCGCCGACGGGTTCGCGGCCTCCCGTTTACGGGCCAACATCACCTGGATCGGCGTGAGGCAGCCCGCTCAAGCCGGCGCTGACAGCTATACCCAGCTCACGACCCTGGGTGATGCCTTGATCAGGCGCTGCATGAGCAGCGAAGTGCTGAACTACGTGGCCGGTCATCACTACCTGTTGGTCAGTTCCATAAGCCATGGCCTCGTGCCGATAACCGATGTGGTGTCGGTCGATGATATTGAGTTCATGCTCAACGCCCTGGCCCCCCAGTTGCTCGCCGGTTTTAACGCAAGGCTGGTGGCCTACTGGAACGCGCCTGCCCCCGGCGATGCAGGGCTTAGTCGCTGGGGCGCAGTCGGCACGCAGTTGCGTGAGTGTTTGCTCAGCGCCCGGCAGACTCCGCCCCTGACACCGCAGCAAGCAAGCGCGCTGCTGGGGCTGGGGGACGGGCCGCAGGAACTGTGGGGCCATCAGGTGGACCGGCAAGCGCTGGGCGGGGCCGATGTGCTGCGGATCTATCAAGTCTATGCCGGCCAGGAGGGGCGGCCCGGCGAGTGGCTGCCGTTGTTGGTCTTGCAGCGTCAGGTCGCGCAGCAACAGGTCAACCTGGTTTATGTTCCCGCGATAAGCCTGCTCAAACTGACTGCGTTGGACGAGTTGGGCAGCCTGCTGCCACGCTACATGAGCCACTACACCCCTGGACTGCTCGTCAATTGGGTGCTCAAGGAGCCGCAAGGTGATGTGTTCGATGCACAGGCCCAGACCTTGCTGGAGCGCCAGTTAAGGGCGTTGCAGCAGCTCAATTGGTCGGCCCTGCCCGGCGTCGACAGCTACAAGCGCCTGTTCAGCCAACTCACCGCACCCGAGGTGTGGTTCGAGGGCGACTATCTCCAGCAGCCCCACGAAGAGCAGTTGCCGCTGTGGTTGCAGGTCGCCAGCGGGGCCGACCGGAACACCTACGGCCAATGGCTGGAGCGTCTGGCAGACCTGCAAAAACGCACGGGCGGTGCATCGTTTCTCGACGGGCTGGAGCCGATTGACGTGTATGCCCGCCAAGCGCTGCAACGCCAGATGCGCCGGGATTACCCGCAAGAGGTGGCGATCAATCCGGATGATTACCTGCTGACGTTTGAACGCACCCAAGGCGCCACGGTGGGCTGGACGCAGCGCACCACCAAGTCCTTGACCTCATGGTCGTTGGAAAACCCCTTTGCTACCCCCTATGCCAGTGTGCAGATCGCCCATCGGGCGGCGCCGGGGCAGGAGGTTGCCGCGTGGATCAGGCCGGCGTACCTGGAAAAACTGATTGAGACGGTCGATGTGGGGCGGCATTACCCCGCGCTACTCAAGCGGGCGCTGGTGTCGGACCCGGCAGAGTCTGCACGGCGCCGACGCTTGTTTGTCGAGCAGATGGCCTTGCAGCTTCCATTGCGCGCCCTTGAGAACAGCCTGCGCCAACGCAACGGGTTTACCCCGCCAGGCGCAGAGGTGGTGCAAGCCTTGCTGCAGAGCGATCCGCTCAAGCGGGCGGTCGGGAACCAAGTGATCATCGCCCGGCCCTTGGCTTTTCTGACGCATGCCGGGGGAACGGTGCATAAAGCCAGCAACCTGTTTGTCATCGGTCCGCGGGATAACAGCCCGTTGCCCCATATTCTGTACCGGCCTGATCAGGCCGAGGCGCTGCTCCAGCAGTTCGCCAGCCGCCAGGCGCTGCTCGACGAGATCACTCGAACGGGCAGTGACCTGCAGGCGGTGGTGCTTGAGCAACTGTCTGAAAGCAGCCGCGCATTGTTTGCCAACGGCGGGTTTTCAAGCCCCCATGTCCAGCGCTTTCTACAGGGGGACGAATACAGCGAGCACGCTGCGGCGAGCCCGGCATTGCTCAGCGACGAGCCAGTACCTGGGGTGTTTCTTGAGACGGTATTTGATGAAAACGCCAGGAGCCTTTGGCAGTCCGCCGAAAAACGCGCCACCTCTATCGAGGCGCTGCGTTGGACGCTGTTCAAGAATAATCTCTGGCAGATCTTCAATGCCCTGCTGCCCCTGCTCAGGGGATCGGTGGCAGTGGCGGGGTGGTTGTCCCAGGTGTATGTCAGCTTTCGCACGGTGCTGGCTTTGCCGGCCGCAGCCAGTCAGGAAGACACCGCCGGTGCCCTGGTCGATTTGCTCGGTAGCCTGGCCGGCCTGCTGTTGAGCCCGGTGGTCAGCCTTGATCAGCGTTTGCGGTTGAGTGAGACCCGGCCACTGTCTACTGGCGCGATCGAAACCACGGCGGTCAGGCATGTCCAGCAGACGCCGTCGACCTTTGCCTGGCAGCGTTCACTGGCCGATGTCACGGGCATGGACTTTTCCTGGGCCAACGCGCGGTTGCGCCTTGATCCCGCGCAACAGGCACAGCTTGAGACCTTCCGCTGGTCCCCGGGGCCGGGCGAGCAGTGGCCGGGAACGCCCACGGTCAGCTCGCCAGACAGCCCTATACGCGGCCGGGTCGCGGTGCGGCGCCCCGGCGGCACGGTCAGCCATGAAGATTACCTGTTGATTGACAGCCAGCTGTATGGGGGCAAGCAGGTGGATGGGCGTTGGCGCATCGTGGACCTGAGAACCCCCCTGCGCGCCGGTCCCTGGCTCAGGAAAGATTCACGCGGGGTGTGGAAAGTCGAGCTGGGCCTGCAATTGCTCGGTGGCCATCCCAAGCTGTCGGCTGCCAGCCGCCGCGCCAATATCCAGCGTCAGAACCAGATGTTTGAACGTCATTATCAAGAGATGACGGAACGCCTGATGGAGGCTGAAAAAGCCGCAGCGGCCGCTGAAGAGCGCTTTGAACACGCCCGCGGCGGCGATCAGCAAAAACTCTTTGATCCATCCCTGCAAGCGCTGCGGGCCAGCTATCTGGCCGCCCTGGAGAAACAAAGCCGGGCGCAGTTCAACCGGCTGGACGCGTTGATCGCAAAAAATGCCAACAAACCCGTGGAGCGGTTCGAGCCGGAAAAGATTCTGCAGTTGGAGGACCTTGTCCAGACCCTGCGTGTGCAGATGGTGATGCTGATCGCAAACCGCTCGAACGAGGTGTTTCCCGGTGAGCGTCGCAGCCAGTTGGGTGAACAGCTGGAGCATGAAGACGTAGCCGTTGTTCAGGCTGCGCACCACACGCTCGTCGAGTCGATGCAGACAATTATTGGCTACAACGAGCAACTGATCGACTTGAGCATCCTGGAGCGAAACAACTATGCCAGGCTGGCCCAGGTACCCGGGTATGACTCGCGGCCTGAAGCCTTGCTTCCCTCCACACTTGGCACGCCGCTGGACTGGAAGTCGCTGCAGTTGAAGGCATTGGGCGGGGTGATAGTGCGCAGGCCGCCGAAGCCCGAGGAATATGAGGATTTCATCCGGATCGGCTCGTTGGTCGATGAGGCGACCCAATCGGTGCAGTCACAAAAAAACCTGCAGGAGGCAGGCCCCCTGAGTGTGCAACAGCGCATCGACGGCTATGACGCGATTTTGCTCGACTATGACAACACCCAAGCGTCCCTGCGTGAGTACGGCGACATGGATTCCGACCTGCTCTATGAGGGCAGCATCGAGCGCTTGAATCGCATGCTCAACGCCTTGGAGCATGAAGCGCGCGGTTCCCTGGCGGCGCTGCTGCGTGAGCGCGAGCAGACTCCTGCACGCGCGCCCGGGCCCGCGCTTGGCTCTGGCAAGCGCCTGATCCGTGACCGCAAGAGCCGCTATCTGGTGGGCCAGGTTCGGGCGCGTACGCCGCAGATGAACGAGCACATTGTCGATGTCATCAACCCGGTCGATCAGAGTGTGGTGGCGAGCTTTCGGCAGGCGCCTGGCAGTGATGAGTTTGAGGCAATCACCCAGGCCAGTACGCCGCCAGTGCGCCCGGTGCGCTCCCTGGAAAGGCTCAGGGACGATGGGCGCAAGCTGCTGGCGCGCCAGTCGACTGTGCTTGAGCAGGCGCGTAACGAAGCGCGCCTCTCCAGCCAGCCCGCCAGCGTCGAGGCCCGGTTGTTACGGCATGCCGGGAAAATCAATGGGGTGGCCGATAAGATCCGCAAGGCCCTGGGGCAGGAGCAAAGCCAAACGCAGGAGCCCCTGCTCAAGGAACTGGGTCAGGCCTCCAGCCGCCTGGCGGAGCACGGCAGGCTGATCCGTATCGAGATGGTCAAGCGCCTGGCGCCTGATGAAGAGGGGATTGCTTACCTCAAGAGCCAGAATGAGGTGCAAATCCTACCGATAGAGGGGCGCATAGCGCTTAAACGGGAGAATGATTTCCTGCAGGAATACCTGGTCAAGGACACTGGCGGCAAGGTATTGGCCTACGCCCATTTTCATTACCGCACACGCGAGGCGGCCAACGCGCCATACAGCGCCGGCCATTTGAAACGGCCGGAACAACGCTTTATGAGCTTTCGCAGTCTGGCCGACAAGACCGACAGCGATGTGATTGCGATCTACTATTCGCGGATCAGCCCGGCCATGGCCCAGCAGCTGTTTTTCAGCGCGACGGGGGCGGTGATCCAGCGTGGACGCAGGGTCCTGTGGTGATCAGGGTTTGCCGGGGATGCCGTATTTGCGCAACCGATGGGCGATAGCGGTGTGAGACGTCTGTAGACGGTTGGCCAACTGACGTGTCGAGGGGTAGGTGCTGTAGAGCTTTTCGAGCAGGCTGCGCTCAAAGTCCTCGACGGCCTGCTCCAGGCTGTTCACTTCGCCGTCGCTCTGGCGGGCGACCGAGGTGCCGGCAATATCCAGGTCGCCAATGTCCACCAGGTTGCTTTCGCAAATGGCGGCGGCGCGGAAGATCACGTTCTGCAACTGGCGCACATTACCCGGCCAGCGGTTGCCCAGCAGCGCCGGGTAGGTGCCCGGTGCCAGGCGGCAGACCGGGCGCTGGATCTGCGCGCAGGCCTGCTGCATGAAGTAGCGGGCCAGCAGCAGGATGTCCTGGCCACGTTCGCGCAGGGGCGGCACTTCCACATTCAGCACATTGAGGCGGTAGAACAGGTCTTCGCGGAAGGTGCCTTCGCTGACCATCTTTTCCAGGTCGCGGTGGGTGGCGCTGAGGATGCGCACATTGACCTTGACCTCGCGGTCGCCGCCGACCCGGCGAAAGCTGCCGTCATTGAGAAAACGCAGCAGCTTGGCCTGCAAGTACGGCGACATCTCGCCGATCTCATCGAGAAACACCGTGCCCTGGTTGGCCAGTTCCATCAGCCCTGGCTTGCCGCCGCGCTGGGCGCCGGTAAAGGCGCCGGGGGCGTAGCCGAACAGCTCGCTTTCGGCGAGGTTTTCCGGCAGCGCCGCGCAGTTCAGCGCCAGGAACGGTGAGCTGTGGCGTGCGCTGATGGCATGGCAGGCGCGGGCCACCAGCTCTTTGCCGGTGCCGGTCTCGCCCTGGATCAACAGCGGGGCGTCGAGGGCCGCCACCCGTTGCGCACGGGTCTTGAGGGTGCGGATGGCCACGGACTCGCCCAGCAACGCATCGAAGCCTTCGGCATGGTCATGGTGCAGCGCCGAGAGCCGCTCGCCGATGCGATTGGGTTGGTACAACGTCAGCAGCGCGCCGGCATCGGTAATCGGCGTGGCATCCAGCAGCAAGGTCTGGCCGTTGACGCTGATCTCGCGCAGGGGCAGGCGAAAGCCATGTTCGAGCAAGGCCTCCAGCAGCGCCGGATCGTCAAACAGCTCGGCGATACTTTCGCCAGCCGGCTCGCGGCCATAGAGGGCGATCAGCGCCGGGTTGGCCAGCAGCACCTTGCCGGCGCTGTCCAGGGCCAGGACCGGGTCGGTCATGGCCGCCAGCAGGGCGTCGAGTTGCAGGTGGCGGCGCTGGCCGGGAAGGATATCCACCACCGTCACCGCCTGTACGCCATGGACGCTGAACAGCGCGTCGCGCAACTCTTCCAGCACCTCCACGCTCAGGGTCGGTGCGTCGATGTAGACGTTGGGCGGGATCATCTCCACCGCATCCAGGTTGAGATTGCGCCCACCGAGCAGGGCCAGGACTTCCTGGGTAATGCCGACGCGGTCGATGAAGCTGACGTGGATACGCATGGGGCGGACTTTGATTCTGCAATGCGGAGGGTGGCCAGTATGCCTGAGCGACGGTGGAGATCAAAAATGTGGGAGTTGGCTTGCCTGCGATAGCCTCATCGAGGTGTGACTGATACATCGAGGTGCCTTCATCGCAGGCAAGCCAGCTCCCACACAAGCTGGCTCCCACATTTGATCTGTTTTGGCCGTGGAGCAGGGGTTATTCCAGGTGTTCAGGCTTGATCGGATCGCCCGGCTTTACATCCAGCTGGTGGCGCACATCCTCGAACATCAAGTCGTACTGTTTATGCATGCCTCCGTTGAGGACCGCGGTTTTCGGCATGCCGTATTTCTGCGCGATGTTCATGGCATGGCGGGCAAAGTCGAAGGCCTGGTCCTTGGGCAGGAAGAATTCTTCCTTGAGCTCTTTGCCCTGCACCGAACCATGCATCTTGAAGAGCATTCCCTTGCCTTCCTTTGGATCCTGGCTGACTTCATAGTCGATGCACAGGTCGTAGCTGTGGTCCTGGGCATTCAAGGCGTGGCGTTCAACATGCAAGTGACCGGGTTCAAAAATGGCCATAGGCGTCTCTCCCTAACAAGGCATTGGAGAAGGGCGGCTGCAACAGCCGCCCGGGGTGTAGTTATAAGTAGGTGATGCCAGGTTTTGCCGTGCTGATACGGGTACCGGCGGTGCCCTGGACGATCGCTTCGATGTCCGAGAGTGAACCGATCACTGCGGTTTTGCCAGTGTTGCGGGCGAACTCGCAGGCGGCCTGGACCTTGGGCCCCATGGAGCCGGCGGCGAAGCCGAGTGTTTCCATGTCGTCGGGGTGGGCCTGGGCGATAGCCTTTTGCGTCGGCTTGCCGAAGTCGATAAAGGCGGCGTTGACGTCGGTGGCGATCACCAGCAGGTCGGCTTCCAGTTGCTGGGCCAGCAGCGAGGAGCACAGGTCTTTGTCGATCACGGCCTCGATGCCCTTGAGCTTGCCGTTCTCGTCATACATGGTCGGGATGCCGCCGCCGCCGGCACAGATCACGATGCTGCTCTTTTCCAGCAGCCACTTGATCGGGCGGATCTCAAAGATGCGTTTGGGCCGTGGGCTGGCCACCACCCGGCGGTATTTATCGCCATCGGGGGCAATCGCCCAGCCTTTTTCGGCGGCCAGTTTTTCCGCTTCGGCTTTGGAGTAGACCGGGCCGATCGGCTTGGTCGGGTTCTGGAAGGCCGGGTCGTTGGCGTCCACTTCAACCTGGGTCAGCAGGGTGGCGAATGGCACCTCAAAGTCCAGCAGGTTGCCCAGTTCCTGTTCGATGATGTAGCCGATCATGCCTTCGGTTTCGGCACCCAGCACGTCCAGCGGGTAGGGCGAAACCTGGGTGTAGGCGGCGGCTTGCAGGGACAGCAGGCCGACTTGCGGCCCATTGCCGTGGGCGATCACCAACTCGTTGCCGGGATGGATCTTGGCAATCTGTTCGGTGGCGATCCGGATATTGGCGCGTTGGTTGTCCGCAGTCATGGGTTCACCACGGCGGAGCAGGGCGTTACCGCCCAGAGCAACGACGATACGCATAGCGGTTGTCCTTTTAGAGTGCGGCTTTGTGAACACCGGACAAAATGTCGGAGCTGGCTTTATGTGGGAGCTGGCTTGCCTGCGATGGCATCACCTCAATATGCCTGGCAGACCGAGGTGACTGTATCGCGGGCAAGGCCGGCCGCATAAAGCCCGCTCCCACATTGACCGTGTTACATCAGTGGGAGCGGTGTTGGGTTACAAGTCAGCCAGCGTCGAAACCAGGATCGCCTTGATGGTGTGCATGCGGTTTTCCGCTTGCTCGAAGGCGATGCAGGCTGGGGACTCGAACACGTCGTCGGTCACTTCGATGCCGTTGGCCAGGTGCGGATACTGCTCGGCAATCTGCTTGCCGATCTTGGTATCGCTGTTATGGAACGCCGGCAGGCAGTGCATGAACTTGGTGCGTGGGTTGCCGGTGGCTTTCATCAGTTGGGCATTGACCTGGTACGGCAGCAGTTGCTCGATACGCTCGGCCCAGGCTTCCACTGGCTCGCCCATGGAGACCCAGACGTCAGTGTGGATAAAGTCCACGCCCTTGACCGCCGCTTTCGGGTCTTCGGTGAGGGTGATGCGTGCACCGCTTTCTTCCGCGTATTTTTTGCAGCGACCGACCAGGTCATCGTGGGGCCACAGGGCTTTGGGTGCGCAGATGCGTACGTCCATGCCCAGTTTGGCGCCGACCAGCAGCAGCGAGTTGCCCATGTTGTTACGGGCGTCGCCCAGGTAGGCGTAGCTGATGTCGTGGATCGGCTTGTCAGCGTGTTCACGCATGGTCAGCACGTCGGCGATCATCTGGGTTGGGTGGTACTCGTCGGTCAGGCCGTTGAACACCGGTACCCCGGCAAATTTCGCCAGTTCTTCGACGATTTCCTGCTTGAAGCCACGGTATTCGATGGCGTCGTACATGCGCCCGAGTACGCGGGCGGTGTCTTTCATGCTTTCTTTGTGGCCGATCTGCGACGAGTTCGGGTCGATATAGGTGACGTTGGCGCCCTGGTCATAGGCTGCGACTTCGAAGGCACATCGGGTGCGGGTCGAGGTTTTCTCGAAGATCAGCGCGATGTTGTTGCCTTTGA
>LNAP01003251.1_pt1 | contig 15576 bp, 13 predicted proteins | sample 602601 | NCBI WGS metagenome assembly LNAP01 (sample SAMN02440304, study PRJNA202911) | soil metagenome | biome: Subtropical and temperate rainforests or woodlands; isolation source: soil samples (1 kg each in a 20% v/v slurry with milli Q water) were... ...
AAATGGTTAATGTAGGTCCAGCATTTCTTCTGCATGTCCGTGATGGAAGATGGCAGTGGAATCTCACCCGCCAGAAATGACAATCTCAAATCAGCGCTGTCGTACAAACGTTCCATAAATGGTATTTCAGCTTTTTCCAAGTCGCTCCACAGTTGAAGTGCTTCTTCACCAATTCCCCAGTTGCAACGCCATCGGGCATGGCGACGTTTTGGGTGAAGCTCACGATAGCGCTTGAATAACCAGTGCTCCACCTTTGCTTCAAACATACCTATATCTATCTCCTTGTACAATGGCAAGTGTGTTCGCATATTGAATTGATTGCAGCGCATTAGCTCAAAGTGCCCCATCAGCTCGCATCGGATTAGATGCTTTTCCTGCACACGGTAATTCTTTAATGCTTTGGCAAGGTGCAACGGGTGATACCGGCGAAGAGACTTTTCCAGCGAAAGCTTAGGCAGGCGAGAGTTCGAAGTATCAACAGAAACGGCACTTGAAGAAGACATTTGCTGGATTGCTGATAGGCAAAGAGAGAAGAAGTGCTTTCAGCAAAGCAACACCCTGAATTGTGCACAATAAAAAACGAGAATCCCGGACAAATTGCTCCAACTCCGATACGGTAGGCCGATGAAGAATCATGCGGCGGGCGCCAATGCTTAAGAATAATTTCTCTCAACATGGCATTGTATTATTTGGCTCTAGATTGTCACTCGGGCGATAAGAACACTCTGGCTACTCTGCAGGAGCACATATTTTAATTGACGCGAAGGATTCCCACGTTGCCAGAGGATGGTGACAACAGTCTAACAAAGGGTTGAATTAATTCAATGATTAAATCTATTGCTTCGATTGATCGAACTTTTTTGATTTAATTGCCATGGTTTGATTAATTGCTTCAGATATAGAATAATTGCCTGGGTTCAATTCTTTTGCCTGGGCTTAATTGCCCCGGTTTACTTAATCGATTTGGTTCGATTAACTGCCTCGGGTCAATTGTATTGGTTAAATTAATACATTATTTATATTAATTCCCTCGGTTTGATCACTTGCATTGGTTTGATGAATTTCCTGGGTCAAATTGGATTGTTTTAGTTGAATCGTCATGATTGAACTTATTGACATGGTTCGGTCAATTACCTCGGTCTGATTAATTTCCATGGCTCAACTGCCTTTGTTTTATTGTCTTCGTGGAATAATAAATCGCCTGATTTCATCGCCTTCACGGCCTTGGTTCAATTGCCGGCTGCAATTGCCCGATGCACCGTTGGCAAAGAAAACATATATAATCAAAACATTTTCACACGCTAATAATGCTTTCAATGCTGTCGCGGCGTCTTGGCGCGCATTTTGATATGTGTATTGATAAAACCTGTTTCGTGACATTGAAACGTCTCATTAAACGTCTATATCGCATTAAGTAATGAAGATACCAGCTTAATTTCAGTTGCAAACGATTCTACGGTTAATTTTACGTAGGAATATAACTGGACGGAAAGCCTGAAGCGCCGCAAGTGAGCTCATGTCAGCTATTGAAAACAATTATTATTTCAACTCAGCTGCTGCTCTATTCAGTTAATTACAGACACTGTCTATCGCCTTGCTACAGGCGCCCGACGTTAATTAATAACAATTTGCATCATTTGGTTACATGTTTCACCTCTCACCTCGTGAAGGCGATGCAATTTAAGAGGCATTTCGAGCTCCGAAGAGCTCATGGGATTTCAACCATTGTACCCCCGGCGGGAGGATAAATCAGCTTCGTTTAACTGAATCATTGATGTAATAGGCAAAGGTGGAACCAATAAGATCTAGAGTTTTTGAAAGCGACAAGAAGAATCAGAGGCAAAGTGGAACCAGCCCCGCCGGGGGTACATTTACAAGGCAATTGAGGGGACTCGTTAAAGATTTTCGACACAAGAGTCTAAAATTGACTAACACTGTTTCACCTTGGATCCCGAAGGATCGCCGGCTCGAGGGGCCACGAGTATCTCCGATTTGCTAAGTTCCATACGCTGACTACGTTCAATGAGGGAGTCAAGGGATCCAGTCAGCATATGCGCTATGGCCCAACATCCTAGAGCCCGAAGGCCTGAGTTTAAAACTCACAATCCCACTCTTTCTCATTGAACTTGCAACTGGAACCGCTTGAATCCCCTCAAGCTGTCTCTACCCACATCCCAGTGTGGAGACTGTTAGGCAAAGGTAAGTGTAAAAGGCAATTGGAACTTCGACACAAGAATCATGATAAGGGACTGGAACCAAGGGGGAAAAAGTTTGCCATGGGAAAAAGGACTGAAAAACCTTAGGCCGCAGAATTGCGAGCCCAGGAGACCGATTTCTGGCGCATCTGTAAAGATGAAGTGTGACAGCCTTTTCACAACAATTAAACAACAACTGACCTGAGAAGACAGGAACATTCTTGGATTCCGGACCGAAACACGAAGGTTTAACCAATGGATGCGGCGCGATGAGTAGATGCTCCAGGTGCTCACAACCATGGTGCGCATCAGCCCGCATCATGGTGTAAAATGCATACGGAAGCATGCCAGCATGGTGTGCGACGTTCATGGCCGACGGAAACGGAAGTTTGAATAAACTGAATAATCATATTCGGCTCACCTTTCCAATACACTTCACCACTGACGGCATCATGGCGCCATCGCTCCTTCACCATTATATATTGAATGTAACATGATTGTAATGGTGTGCGACGTGCATCGGATGTACGACGTTCATGTCACGTGAATCGTAAATCTCAATAATTTACACAAATGAAACTAACACATGAATACCCGCACAACTGACGAAGCCCATCTGGCAATGCATGTGTTGAACGTCCCTGTTATCAAATCCGTTACACCCCGGACAAAAAATTCCAGGAATACTTAAAAGGCGCGCTTTAGCTTCTATATTGATTATCTGTTGGTCCTGCTACGCGAGCAACTGTTTTGGCAAAGAAATTTCAATTTAAAAAAATTCCAGGAATATTCCATAATAGTCAATTGAGCACATATACATCTCATTCAACGTGTCTTGGCTCGTAGATCACGAATCTGCACTCAAAACAGGTCGAACGTGTCGCTTCAATGATATAGAAATAGTTTGAAATTGGGTGATAACCCCTATTCTTATTGTATTTATTTGATCAATCGTATTGGTTTAACTGTCTTGGTTGATATGATGGCCTGATCAAATAAATTACCTCTGTTACATTGATTGCCTTTGTGTAATTGCCTTTGTTTAATTAAATGCATATCTTTAATTTCCTTGGCAAAATTATTCGTCTTGATCTAATGAAAATTGTTTTGCTCTAATTATCTCGAATCGATTAACTCTTTTGATGGGATTAAATATTGTTGAAATGATTCAACTAATTGATTAATTTATTTCCTTGGCTTAATTGCATGGGTTGAAATACTTGCTATGGTTCAATTGTCTTTGTCAAAATCAATTGTATCATTTTAATATATTTCATATATTCAATCAATTTTCCTGATAGAATCAACCTAGACAAATTCAGCCAAAATAACAAATTACGATATACTATTCAAAGTAAATCCAGTTGAGTCAATTAAACCAATTTAAACCAATTGAATAAATCAAAGCAACTTCACGAATTAAACTACTCAAAATGATCAACTCAATTAAAGAAATTCAATTCACTGAACCAGTTTAACCAATCAAACCAATTAAACCAATTTTACAATTACCAGCGACTACTTGATATAGCTATAACTCAAAGATGAAGCTCGCGACCAGCATTGAATTTGATTTTCATGTAAGAATAAAGCAAACAGCGATTGGTATTTGTGTCGATGGGTAATTAAATTTTCTTGCAAACTGCCTTTGTTCAACCAAGCATACCTATCCTGATTTTGATGTAGCTCTCGTGCAGCATGCAATAATAACAAATCACTTGCAACCATCGATCTTGTACATTCGTCGTTGGCTGATGCATGATTTTCACAAACCCGATTTTTCTGACCTAATTGTTGACCTAATTTTGAAAACACCAGACCTCATTCCCAAATGACTCGACCTGACTTTGCTGATTTCATTTTCTAAAACAACCTTGAACAAAGATTATGGTTTTCCTTTTCTGAAATGAGGTCAGGTATTAGGTCAAGAATTAGGTCAGAAAATTAGGTCTGAAGAAATTAAATTAAAAGACATTGAATCAGTAAACCTCTGGTACTCTCTTCCTTGGTTAGTTCGCTTGGTCCCATTTTAATATAGATTCAATCAACAAGAGCGTGCTGAATTTTCAGCATGGATGTTTCTTCGAACGCTCTCTTTCCAGCCCGTGAAAAGAATTTTCTTCTGTGCCGATTCATCCTGTCACTTCGTCACTGTCTCGACCCACACACTTCATTCGCTCTCAAACAACGGGCTGAATTTTCTGGCGCCTTAACCTGTTCTCATTGCATTGCACACTTGCACAGCCTGGTATGAGCAGTTCCAGAGAGCAGCCCGATAAGGCGACGCAGTGGCTCTCCATGCGGCACACGCGCTGGCAATATGCAAATCATCCCATGTCGCCCATGCGCCAAAAGCAGCTGGTCGAAGAATTCTTGGCAGAGCTTCCGCCGCTCCCCTATCAATGTCCCCGCCAGACACAAGTGACCAACCTTCAGCACACCGAAGCACGAGATCGGCGCATTCAGCTTGCACCCTCGGCGAGTATGCCCAGCCTCACCGCCGCCTACTTGGGGCAGGTCCCACGCACCATCAATGCGCGAGGCCGTGTGGTGGACTACAAAGGATGGATTCTCACTGCGGATGAGTATCAGCGCTTTGGCTATGCAGTGCACACTGCAGTGCATCTGGCTCGGCTCTTTCCCTCCGACACCTCCGACTCGACGTATGTGCTGCTCGGTGATCCGACCATGCCGGCTTCACAGATCAACTGCGTCACCGGTACGGGCAAGCGATCCAATGCGCAGCTGACAGTCAACCCGAAAGAGCTCAAGTGGCCCGCAGCAGACATTTCCAAAAATGGTCACCAAACCGTCTGCGTCACCAACTCCTACATCACCGTTCGGGCAACCAAGGCGCTGCACGCGGGTGAGGAACTCTGGATCGACTACGGCCGCGACTATTGGGAGCACATGAGCCTGTACTGCCCCCACTGCCTCGAATACGGCGCCGATCGCCACAATCGCATGCTCATCTGCGAGGTGCCCGGCTGCAAGCGAGCATGGCATCAGCTCTGCTTGCGGTCTTGTTTGGTCAAAGTGCCCAAGGGCGCATTCTACTGCGACATACATGCCAACGAAAATTGAAAAGCAGGTGACTCCAGTAGATTAAACAAAAAGAATGATCCATTTTGCGTTCTGAGACTCTACAAAGCGCGCCAAAGTGTGCAAGCGGGCGAAGGAGAAGAAGGTCAACGCATGGTTGGAGAAAATAGCGACAGAAGAGCAGTTGGCGACGTGCGATGCCACTGCTGGTAAGGGAGCATTCGTACGTGGGTGATGCAGTGTGAGCGGGGCTGGGCGGGGGCGCGCTTGGGCCGACGGAGCCTCTGCAAGTGGGCTCATCTCGGCTCAACATCAGGCATCAGAGGATGGCATGCCTGTCGTGAGCTCCACCTCAACGCCCTCCAGCGGTGACGTGGCAGCGTCCGACGCCTCGCCAGATCCGGGCGGCACGTCGGGAGTAACTTGCGCCTTCAGCTTGATTGCGAGCGCCCGCAAGGCGGCTTGCATCCGGTCGTCCTCCAGAGTCGTGGCCAATGCAACAACGATTGCTCGCTGCATGTGCTCGTCGGCAAAGTGAGTGACCAGTGCGCCCTTGAACTGCTGGCAGCGGAAGATGCACGCCACCACGGCAGGCATGGTGGGTGCATTGAGCTCCAAACCGGCAGCACGTGCGCTCGCCGAAATTGCGCGTCCCAGCTCCTCCAACTGTGGTAGCGGAAGGCGCGGGTGGTTGATCAGCAGTCCGTGCATGAGCTTGGGGTAGGCTTGGCCCACACGCCTTGCCAAGGCGTCGACGGCGTCGGTGAACTCTTGCCCAGTGGGCGAATCGAAAGCGTCTGCGTCAACGAAGGGGAGATGCTCGAAGATGGCGGCGGCCAGGGCGCGGCGCTGTGCACGCTTGCGCGCGTCGTTGGAGCGCTTCCAGTACCAGCCTCCAAATGCGGCCGCCGCGGCACCGATTGCGCTAGCGATGGAGATGAGTGCTTCCTGTACGCCTGGCGGGAGGCCAGATGCAGTGGAGTGGCCAGAGGCGGTCCTCGCTGCGTTGGCGGCAGCAATCTCCTCTGGCGTGAGACAGGTCTGGGCGGTGAGAACTCCAGCAAGGCAGGACGTACTGGTTTCGGACAGCGTGTATCCAGTGTTGCATGAGAAGGTGCACGAAGATCCAGAGGGAAGGCTTGCCGGGCAGCCGTTGAGCGCACCATTCGTCGGAGCAACGACAGGGCAAGGCGCGGGCGCACAGCTTTGGCTGGTGATCGAGCCGTCGACGCACGTGGTCGCTGCTCCGACCACAGCATATCCATCGTTGCACGAGATGGAACAACTCGCTCCTGAAGCTAGACTGGTCGGGCAATCGTTGAAGGCCCCGTTGGCGGGGGCAGCCACCGAGCACATCCGTAAGCACTGTTGGGGAGTCAGCGTACCGTCGTCGCAGGTGGTGGCAGCTCCGACGAGCGTGTATCCTGGCTCGCATGCATATTGGCAAGCAGCTCCCGACTTCAGTACAGTGGGGCATTGTCCGAGCCGTCCGTGTGCGGGAGGCTGCGCAGAGCATGAAGCGCCACATATCTGCAGGGGCTGAAACTGCCCGAGGCGGCACGTGGCGGGGCCCTGCGGCGTGAGCGAATAGCCCGAGTTACAAGAAAGAGTGCAGGTCGCGCCTGGGGAAGCCCGCTCCCCACTGTAGCTTCCGGATCCAATGCACGTACCGCTGCTTCCAGCAACGGGTGCGGAGGGAAATGGGCAATTCTCCTCCACGCATGTAGTAGAACCATGGAGAAATCCTTTGATGCAGGACATAGAACCGGACTCGTAATATCCTGGAGCGCACCTCGGATAACAAGTTTGTCCAGACGGAAGCGAACCGTTGAAAGGAGCACATGTGCCCATATCAACCGCGTTCGCGGGCAGCGTCAGCCTGCATGGAGGAGGAATGCATCGCTGAAAGGCAGGGCGTCCGTCGGTGCAGTTGGTCAGTGGAGCGTCGAGCGTGTAGCCAGCACGACACGAGAACGTGCAACTGCTGCCGGACGGCATGGTGGAGGAGCATGTACCGAGCGCACCGTCGACAGGTCGGGTCACGTAGCAGACCGTGGGTGGATAACAACATCCCATGCCCAGTGATCCAAAGGGCCATGTGACGCCTTTGAAACTGCACACGGTGAGTGATGAGTCAATCGACTTCAGTGCCGAACACGACGAGTCGTCCCATTGGCCATCGTACTCGCAGACCCACCCAGGCGGTGGCGCAGCGGGAGTGGGGACGTACTGCCCTCCTTGGCAGTATGCGCCTGGCAGGCACGGACATGTGCGTGTCGCAGCGCGCACTTGCACCGGCAGCGCCATTACGCACAGCATGGTGGCGATGGCGACGAAAATGATGGTGCGAGCCAGACTCATTGGCGCAGCCGCGTGGCTCTGCCAGCTCCGCGGAAACCGCATCGTGCAGCACACGTGAAATGGGGTGCAACAAAGGTGAACGTCTGCGGACAGAGCACAGGGAAAGAAGCAGACGTAAGCTAATTGCTTGGGCAATGCGCAGAGCGCACTGTGCGCAGACCAAGGCGCCCTCCAGAACAGGTGCTCGTGCAGGGCAAGACACAGGCTCAAAGGAGTGCAGATGCGTTGCTCAACTCTGCACACACGGCGTGCGAGTGAAATCAGCAGCAGTGTCGAGAGCATGTGCGTCGCGACAGAGCGCGCACCCAACTAGCAGCAGTGCGGCAGAGAACCGGCGGCAGAGAACGGAACGCCTGCAGTGACACGATTCGGCGCACAGTCTATTATCAGCCGTGAGACGTCTGACAGTTGAGCCGACAGCGGCTGCGGGCTCGCCTTCCAGCAGCCAGCAGTATTGCTTCTCCAAGCACATAAGGTTTGACGCACTCTCGCAACAACAGCCTGGCGCACACTCCCGACAGTGCTCTGGTTTGCCCCCACGTAGTGCTTATAATACCAGCGCAAGCTCGTTGCTGCTTGTGCGCTGCAGCCCCGGCCCCCAGCATGCGCACGTCTGCCTCCCTCCCTGGTGCCTTAGCATTCGTGGTCGTCGCGGCACTCGGACTGCTTCTGCTAGGTGCGCAAGAAGCGGACGCGCTCACCGGCGCGCTCTACGCAGACTTCACTGGCGACCCTAGCTGCAGTGGCACTGCGACGGGAAGCAAGACCAATCTGGACAGCGGTGAGTGCTTTGCCATTGGTGCCTACGGGGCGCGTGCCATTTGCACTGCCGATGGCTTCGTCTCGCAGGTGGCACTGTTTGAAGACCATGGGTGCGGCATCGTCTTCATCTCTGGCCGTGGCGTCGGCGATGGCGTCAGCTGCATCACCCTCAGATCGCCACGCACCAGCACTGTATGGTCCGCCATCATCGATTGCTCTGCGCCAGGCCCCGTATCCAGCGGTCCGTCGGTGGCGGTCATTGCTGGCGCAGCTGTCGGCGCTGTCGCAGGTGTGGCGCTGCTGATTGCTGGCTGCTGGTGGTGCTACAAGCAACAGCAAACAAAGCAGGCGAACATCATGATGCACTCCATGTCCATGCAGCAGCAGCCGCAGCAGCAGCATGGGCAGCTGGCACTGCAGTACGCTCCGTCCGGTGCTCCAACCTTCGGCCAGTCACTTCCTCCTGGCGCCATGATGGCGCTCGTCTGCTGTGTTGCTCTGTTGCTGCCTCTCGCACCGGCTGCTGCTGCTCAGCTCATGTAAGAATGTCAATCGTTGGCGCACGATCAGGTGATGGCCTTGCTGGGCAACGTCGTTGCCATCACAACCACCGCCATTCAGATTGATTGGCTGCTGTGCTGCCGCCCTGTCGTCTTTCTTCGCGGCCGCTGCAGCTCATCCCCGGCAGGAAGCCATCGCCGTCGCACTGCTGCCCACGCTTGGACAATCCTATGCGCATTTGTACAATAACTTCATGATCCACACACACAAACACGCCATCCTTCTTCAACATCTTCTGACTTTCAATTGTGAGCACTGAAAAATAACCCTAATAACCCCTATTATTCCGACTCCGCGGCTAACCTCACCTGGGCCGAACTGGTTGGCTTCGTCGCGGAAACTTCCGCTGCGCTGACTCTTCCGCTGTGGACGCTGAAGAATCCGCAGTGCGGAAGAGTCAGCCGACATGAGCCAGCTCAGAAGGCTCACAACCCAAACCTGCTGACTCTTCAATTTTTCTACTGACTCAGCCAGTCAGCGGGTGCTCTTTGCCTCAAGTGCCATCCCAACTCGCCCCACTCGACCCACGCTAAGGGACGGCAATGTTCGTGCCGCCACGCAAGCGGCGCTGCTTGCTCGCAGTTGTGCAGCAGCAGCAGCAGCAGCAGCAACAGCCACATCTTTCGCTTTCATCCGATCAGCACCATGCAGACCCGCAGCTCGAGCCGCCGCAGTCCCAAGCCACTCGCCCTGGTGGTGCCGAAGGTGAAGGCGCACCGCAGCAGCTGCAACAGACGGCACAGCCAGCGGAAGCCGCACCTCTTTTTCGAGCGCACGGAAAGAAGTCGCATCAGTGCAGAACCTGCGGGCTGCAATTGTCCTCCGCCAGCAACCGCCTTCGCCACGAGCGCGCCAAGCACAAGTCATCGACGGCAGGCTCACAACCTGGAGTTTCTAAGGCCATGACCACCGCGGCAGCCTCAGCAGCTGCCGCAGCTGCAGGTGAAACCGCTCAACTCGAGGTCGAGTGCAATCCGCCCAACTCCAACGCCGACCTTGATTCCGACTCTGAGTGCACGTGGCTTGCGGACCATGAATCCGACAAGCTAGCCGCGGCTTCGGCTCTCGCCTTCTCCACCGAGGTGGAAGGATATCGCCCCATGCTGCAGGAGTCCGAGTTGCAGGCCAGCTGTTTTCCGTTCCTCCAATGGCTCAGCCTACCGCCCCTGACCGCGTGCGAAGCACTGGTCAAGGCGCGACGGATTAAGTCACTCACCCAACTGCAGCCAATCAAGTCCAACTTGCGCTTTATTTTCGCCGTTCTTCACGAGAAGGAGCTCATCCAATCGATTGACCTCGCGGATCTGAGCCAGCTGGCCATCTGCCAGGCGCTGTTTGAGGCTCTGAGCCAGCGCAACGTCGGTAGCGGTCGCTTTCATGCCGTCTTCCTGCTCGTCAAAAAGGTGCTGGTGTATCTCACGAGCCAAGAGTCAACCACGCGCCGTCAGTTCCTGCAACCTACCATGCATGAGAGCTTCATGTACGTGGACAGCATCTGCTCCGATAGCAGCTACCGACGCAAACAGGAGGCGCGCAACCGAGCCGTGCTGGGCGTTCAGGCCAGCCAGATGCTCGCCAGAGGCCAGCAGCAGCGCGCTCCAGAGGCATTCCAAGTGCCGACAGTCTGGAGCTCAACGTCGGCTGCAACCATGGCCAGCACCAACAAGCCTCCTCAGGTTGTGACCCAGTCAGCCGCAGTGAGCCAGGCGAGCGGCCGACCACTGGTTGTAAGTGCGGCATCCGCCGTTACGCCTGGTCCGCCTGCAGCTCACGTCGTGGAAGCTGTGGTGTCGGCTCCTGAGCTCACCAAGACGGAGCTTCAGCAAGTTGCCCAAGGCTGCTTGTCGTACCTGAGGAGTTCGCTGGAAGCTGCAGAAGCCGCAGCCCAATCCACCGCAGCTGAAGCTCCCGCCAGCGACACCAACCGCGCCAATCTGGATCGACTATTCATGGCCCACCTGGTGACCGCCACGCTCTGCTTGGGCTTGGCGCCTCGCTCTCAAGTCTTGAAGCAGATGCGTCTCGGCTCCTCTTTCATCAAGGAGGCTGCTGACGGGCTCTACTGGGTCAAGATGTTGGCCGATATGTCAAAGAACGGCAAACCCACGACCTTCGCCATTCCTGCGCAGCTAACTCCGGCATTCGATTTGTACCTCGACACCATCCGTCCTCGACTCGTGGGCCAGCTGCAGCCGCCCGAGAAGAGCCACGACTACATTTTCGTCAAGCATAACGGCTCAGCGCCTCGTTCGGACTTCAGCAGCTGCACCAATCTCGTCACCCAGCGGCTGATCGGCCGCCCGATCAACGCTCACGCCTTCCGGGCTGCCGTCATCACGGCTTACTACGAAGCAGGCGCATCGCAAAGCGAGATGGACACGCTGGCAAGTATCATGGCACACGATCCGACCACTGCCCGCAATTTCTATTTCCGCCCGCAGTTCAACCAAGCCGCGCTGCAGGCCAACGACAAAATGACCGAGCTGCTTTTGCAGTAGCAAACACAACACTGGTGCGCATGCGCAGCTAGCTTGCTGGTCTTGCGCAATGTAAGATCATTTGACAATGTTATCCTTTGCAATTTTTGATACAAAACACAACAGTCTCTAATTCATGGCTGATTGATGTATAAGTAACGGCAAAGCAAGCTGTGCAATTGGCCCCATTATAATGGGAGAGCCTTGTAAAATGATTCAGAAGAGTTAGTCTGAATCGTCGCCACTTGGCTCAGCGTCCGACTCGCTTAATTTAGAAGAGCTAGAGTCTGAATGATGCGACTCCGAAGCACAATGGGAAGATCGACGTCGCCTTGTGGATGAGCCGTGATCGTTCTCTGTGCTTCGGCCGTACTGTTTTTTCATATATTGTCGTTTGTTCTGAAACCAACGAACAATTTTACTCATGCTCACAGTTGGATCGATGAGCTGCAGATCGTACCATAGCTGCTTTCGCTCTGCCTTGGAAGGGTTTGCTCTCACATCAAAAAAGAACTTGTTTAGTTCGTGGCGGACTGACTGGGACAGCACATTGTAAGCGGGCAAATCGTGTTGTTTCTTCCATTGGCGAAGAGCCTTTGTGTCTTGTTCTACTGTCAAACGCCCAAGCCAGTATGCCATGTCTTCTATCTTGGATGGGCCAGGTTTCTCTTGGAATTTGTTTGATTTCGTATGAGGACTATTATCAGTTCTCCCTCGGGTAGCTCTTTTGATTTCTTTGGATGACATATTGGGAAAAGCGCAAATACTATATTACAGCTCAGTAGCGATCACTTCTTTTTGTTTGTATCGGAAGCCAATTTAAAAATTGCTTTTATAAATTAAACGCATAATTTGTGACGCAAAAAATGCTCTATCTGCTCCCGCGGAACCGTGTGAGGAACAACAATCAGTTGCACACCGGCTTGGCGGCATTGCTGTATTTTGTAGCGATCACGTCGTTGCTGTGCATCAAATTGGTCTCGCGTGTGATGGAAGGGATTCGGAAACAAATCATGTTGAATACCATTGTATTCGACCCCCAAGCGCAGCTCCTCGTTATAGCAGTCCAGTTCGAGTCTGCGTTTGGTTTCCGGATTGATCAAAAACGCTGGGCGCACTTTAATAAAAGGTTTCCCAAAGATGCGACTCAACGCGGCTCGCGTTTCGGCCTCCCCAGTGCGCTCCATGCGCACAACCGGTAATGGATAAACAGCAGCGGGGATCGGGGCCGCAGCCAGGGCATGCAAAACTGCACTCGCGCATCCTACAGGTTGAGGACTTAACGCGTCATCCACTCGGCTTTCTTGTACACTTGCTGGCGTTGACACAACTTCGCTTGGGCACAGCAATAAAAATATAAACAATATTCCCGCTATGAGCAAAATCCACAACAAGTCGTAACCCTCACTAAAACTGTCTCTTTGGTCTATTGGCCAGCTATCAGCAGATGCTCGCTCTGCACCTGAATAAGCATTCATCCTTTGTGAGGCTGTCGCGACGCACACGATGTCTTAACAAAGCCTCAAGTAAACCTTTTTTATTTAGAAACCTACTGATTTAAAATCTAGTATATATTTTACCCTTCCTGAGCCAACATCGCTTACCAACTTGCCCAAGCTCTTTCATGTTTTGCAACATAAAAGGTGGGAGGATCTTCATGCTGACTTTAAAGCAGAAAATTGCACTTTTCTACTGATTTAGAAGCAGATTTCGCCAAATGTGCTGACTTTCAGCAGGATTATGAAGCAGCAGGTTTCCCAAGGCCAAAACCGTGTTGGAGTCAAAACGTTCCTTCATTTTGTTCCGACCATCCAAAGGATGACATGATGTTTAAATGAGATTTTCTTCAGGTCTGCCCATGGAAGCCACAAGCACAACAAAACAACATCCTTAGGTCAACCTATGGAAGCCATAAGTCAAAGACAAAATCAAACAAAGGTCGACCTATGGAAGCCACAAGAAAAACAAAAGCAGCCCTAATTATCATTGCCAGGTCATCCGTGCTTGCGAAAACAACAGCAAGACGCCATGTAGCTATAAGCGTACTTAAGGGTTAAACTGATGAAGTTTTGCTCAAATGAGGGATGACTGGTTGGAGGGGGGTACATCGAGCTTTGCTTTCGACGGTGGCTGCATCAACAACATTGCTGCACGAGGCCAATCAAATGGCGCACACCATTGCCGCTGTGACCATTATTATTCCATTCAGCTCGCACGAGGGTGCTAAATGGACGTCGGTGGGGCAGGGGAGCACCAATGGTCTTGACAATGTATTGAGTTCGATTTGGCCTGGCAACAATGGGTCAACTGGCAAGCTCGCAGCGGTCATGCTCAGCGCCGCAGCCATGGGATCATTTGTTGGTGTTACTGTTCTGACATAAAAAAAACAATTGAGGGACAAGATAGTATGGTCCGAATTACCCGCGCCGTTTGACTGAGCCATGGATAGATTTCTCCCGTTGTTCTTCGACGGACAATCTTTAAGGATGCGCTGACGGATGGGCTCAGGGATGGGCTCAGGGATGGACTGAGGGATAGGATCAGAGAAATTAAGGAGGCAGGCATGGTCAGTTGAAAGATGAAATTGTTGAAGTGTGAATTTTTAATTTCTGAAATCAGAGTCAAGGAAATAATTTGGTCAGCCTCTGAATTGAGGGTTGGGCTCAGGGATGGGCTCAGGGATGGGCTCAGGGATGGGCTCAGGGATGGGCTCAGAAAAAATATGTTCTTCTTGGCTAAACTGGAGGATGCAGATGTTGAAGTATAAAAATTCAATAGTCAAGATCCCAGTCAAGAATATAATTTTACGCCAAACTTTTGGGGATGGATTCAGGGATGGGCTCAGGGATGGGCTCAGGGATGGGCTGAGGGATGGGCTCAGGGATGGGCTCAGAAAATATATATCGACGACAAAGTTCAAACAAGCTGAAGGATGAAGATTTTGAAGTCTCAAATTTCAATATACAAGATCCCAGCCAAGAATATCATTCGATGCCAAACTTCTGGGGATGGACTGAGGGATGGGCTCAGGGATGGGCTGAGGGATGGGCTCAGGGATGGGCTCAGAAAACGAGCCTCGGATGCCGAACTGCTTTCCCGACTGCAAGAACGATTGCCAATTTTGAACATGAACCATCCAAAGCGGGTGTAGAGAGAATTCAGTGGGGCTATTGGTTAGGGATGGGCTCAAGGATGGCCTGAGGGATGGGCTCAGGGATGGGCTGAATGTTTGGGGTTACACATCATAACCAGAGGGCTACAGTAATACGATAGAGGCTCAAACAAGCTTTAATTCATCGTGTTGCCCTTGTCAGAACCCAAACATCGCCGCACGATGTGGATGTTTGGAGGATGGGCTAAAGAGCTGGCTTGAGAATCATTGTGACTCACACTTCTTATCAATCATAATCATTCACCTGATCAACTCTCAAACTGTATGGACCGATCAATAAATTGCAGTATAAATCAAGCCAGTACAATGATTACGGTGATACATTTAGTACAATGCGATGCCATGAAATTCAATCTTGCCTTTTGGTTTTTTCATGCAGAGTTTGATTTGAGCGCACTTATAGAACAGCTTTTCTGGGATCAACCATGATCGATCTTTGGCAGCGCCCCACGTGCGATACGCTTCCCACAACTTTTTGCCTGAACAACAGTCATCTGACTCTTGATCTACCATGGCACAGTCTTTGAGAAATTGATTAAACTCCTCCGTATGAGTTTTGCGCCGGCCCCATGTTTTCTCATGTTGGCAAAGCTTGAAGGTGGATTTAGGACGCTCACATTTGCGAGGCATTAGCTTCTGACGCTTGCAGCTTGGCTCTGATACGCTTTCGTTGGCATCCTGATCCGGTTTCATTGACGGGGAAGGCGATATTAACGGCTCCTCTTGACCACTGGCAACAATCGCAAGAGGTTCTGAATTGCAGCTAGGCTCAGTCACAGTCTCAATAACACCGGTTTCAGCCGTGTTGCTCGTGTTGTAGTTCGGGTAACATAAATCGCATAGATTGTCCTCATCTAGCTCGCACTCTGGCTCACTGGAATCCGAGGCATCCGAGTCGCTGTCTGGAAAATGGTTAATGTAGGTCCAGCATTTCTTCTGCATGTCCGTGATGGAAGATGGCAGTGGAATCTCACCCGCCAGAAATGACAATCTCAAATCAGCGCTG